>Ga0097691_1000270_pt1 | contig 49009 bp, 43 predicted proteins | sample NGESurdeep072012_8_FD_72858 | JGI IMG/M metagenome (GOLD analysis project Ga0097691, IMG submission 72858) | Arctic peat soil microbial communities from Barrow, Alaska - NGEE Surface sample 210-1 deep-072012 | ecosystem: Environmental > Terrestrial > Soil > Wetlands > Peat ... | reverse complement strand
CACCGACGCCCAGGACTGGGCCGAGATGATGCTTCGGATGTACTCGCGCTGGGCCGAGCGGCGCGGCTTCACCATCGAGGTCGAGGAAGCCACCGAGGGTCAGGAGGCTGGACTGATGTCGGCCACCTTCATCGTGCGCGGCCGCTACGCCTTCGGCCTGCTGGCCGCCGAACGCGGCGTGCACCGACTGGTCCGCATCTCGCCGTTCGACGCCCAGCACCGACGCCAGACCAGCTTCGCCTCCCTCGATGTCGTCCCGTTCCTGGAGGACCCGTCCGGCGAGGTCGAGATCGATGAGAAGGACCTCCGCGTCGACACCTACCGGTCGTCGGGCGCCGGCGGTCAGCACGTGAACAAGACCGACTCGGCGGTGCGCCTCACCCACCTGCCGACCGGGATCGTGGTGACCTGCCAGAACCAGCGGAGCCAGACCCAGAACAAGACCAAGGCCATGCAGGTCCTCGGGGCCAAGCTGGCCGAGCGGCAGCGGGCCGAACATCAGGCGACGCTCGACCAGCTGTCGGGCGACCGGACGGACAACGCGTGGGGCAACCAGATCCGCTCCTACGTCATGGCGCCGTACCAACTCGTGAAGGATCTGCGCACCAACGCCGAGACCGGGAACGTGGAGGCCGTCCTGGACGGCGACCTCGACATGTTCATCGAGGCCGAGCTGCGCCGGAAGGCCGAGAAGAAACGCGACGGTTCCTGAGCACTCCGCACGACACGGCGAACGACGCCCGGTCGCGTAACGGTGCACACGATGCGCAAGGACGTCGCAAATGCGCGTCGTCCGAGGTCAGAGGGGCTGACCCAGTTCGCCCGATGCCCCGGGTACTATGGACGACGCGGACGATCCGCCGTTGCGCCCACGGACATGCCGTTGCGCTGCCCCGCACCATCGCATCCTCATGATCAAATTCCAGAACGTCACTAAGACGTACAAGGGATCAACGGTCGCCCTCCAGGACTGCTCGGTCGAAATCGACAAGGGTGAGTTCGTATTCCTGGTCGGCCCGTCCGGATCCGGTAAGACAACCTTCATCCGCCTGCTGCTGCGCGAGGAGATGCCCGACTCCGGGCGCATATGGGAGGCCGGCAAGGAGATCGGCCACCTCGCCAAATGGCGCATCCCCTACCTGCGGCGCAACATCGGCTGTGTCTTCCAGGACTTCCGGCTGCTGCCGAACAAAACAGTCTTCGAGAACGTGGCCTTCGCCCTCGAGGTCATCGGTCGCCCCAAGCACGTGATCGCCTCCCAGGTGCCCCAGGTCCTCGACCTGGTCGGGTTGGCCAAGAAGCGGGACAACCTCCCGAACGAACTGTCCGGTGGCGAGCAGCAGCGGGTGGCGGTGGCCCGGGCCTTCGTCAACCGGCCGCTCATCCTCCTGGCCGATGAACCGACCGGGAACCTGGACCCGAAGACCAGCCTCGGCATCATGCGGCTGCTCGACCAGATCAACCGGACCGGGACGACCGTCATCATCGCCACCCATGACGCCGGCATGGTCAACCAGATGCGCCGCCGGGTCATCGAGCTCGACCGGGGCATCGTCGTCCGCGACCAGGCCCATGGCGTCTACGACATCGACAGCACCACGCTGGCCGGTGGCGCCGGCTCGCCGACGGGCAACCTGGTCGACCAGATGCCCACCGCCGATGACATGGATGTCCCCGGAACCTCGTTGGCCCGTCCCTGATGGCGATCTCCCCCGGCTACGTCTCGAAGGAGGCCGCCACCAATCTGTGGCGCAACCGCCTGATGACGGCCGCCGCCATCCTGACGGTGGCTGTATCCCTTGCCCTGGTCGGCTCGGCGCTGTTGTTGAAGCAGGGCGCGTCCAAGGCCACCGAGCTGTGGCAGAACGGCGTCCAGACGATCGTCTGGGTCCAGCCGACCGCCGGACCGGCCCAGACCAACGCCATCAAGACCCAGCTGAATCAGTCGCCCTATGTGAAGACGTGCGTGTACCGCAGCCAGGCCTACGACTACAACGAGGCCAAGAACATCCTGCCGGCCGACGAGATCAACGTGACCAATCAGTCGCAGTACCCGGCCTCGTTCCGGTGCGAGCTCAACGATCCATCTCAGGCCCCGGCCGTCTACCAGGCGTTCCACGGGAAGCCCGGGGTGTTCGACGTCAAGTACCCAGGTCAGCAGATCAAGACCATGCAGAGCGTGATCCGCGTGCTGCAGTGGGTCTTCCTGACCGTCGCCGTCGTCCTCTTACTGTCGGCTTCGGTGCTGATCCTCAACACCATCCGCATGGCCATCTTCGCCCGGCGACGTGAGGTCTCGGTGATGAAGCTGGTCGGCGCCACCAACTGGTTCATCCGGTTGCCGTTCATGGCCGAGGGGATGATCCAGGGTCTGCTGGGGGCCGGTGTGGCCGTCGTCGTCGTGCTCGCCCTCTATTGGGGGATCGGGCTCAACAAGGGCGCGACGGCGGCCACCTCGAACAGCATCATCGCCCAGATGTCCCTGAGCGGCTGGGAGGTCTTCGGGACCTGCCTGCTCGTCTCGGTGGTCGGCATCGGGGTGGGCGTTGTCGGGTCGGCCTTCGCCGTCCGTCGCTTCCTCGACGTCTGAGGGACCGCACCCGTCGGGGTCGACGTCCCCGCGGACGCTCTCGGGTAGCGGTCGTCACCGACGCCCATCTGGCGACACCACAGGGAATCGACCCCGGTCGGCGGGTCAGTGGGACTTGGCGATCCCGAGCCCGGGCCGAAGGCAGGAGTCGACGATGGGACCCCCGGCGAAGCGGGCCTGCAGCCAGCGGTTGACCAGCGTCGTCGACCGGTCGAGGGCCTGGTCGTGGCCCAGCCCATGTTCGGTCACGAAGTCGACCGTGTCGTACTGGTCATGGCAGAGCTGTCGACCGATGAACCGGGTGGTCTGGCCGAACGGCACCACTTCGTCGGCCGTGCCCTGGACGACAAGTATCGGGGCCGCGGTCGGGGAACTGCCCGGCTGATTGGCCCGGTTGGCGGCCTGGACGCCCGGACTGTCCTCCCATCCGGGCTGGAAGAACCGAGCTGGGGACACGGCGTCGTACAGCGAGGCGACGGTGTCGATGCAGGACGTGGACACCGCCGACAGATCGGCGATGCCGGCCGGGGTCAGCACGCTCCCGAGCTCAAAGGTCCGGTAGTGGAGGGCCCACGCGTAGAGAACCATGGCGGTGAACGCCGACTGGCCGGACGGCGGCCGCTTCCTGCCCGACGGCGCCAGGTCGAGCACTGAGGTCACCGGGGCCACGGCAGCCACCCCGGCGATGAAGAGTTCGGGCGCATAGGACGGCGCGACCTCGCCGGCAAAGAGAGCGGCCTGCCCGCCCTGGGAGAAGCCCAGCACAGCCACTTCGTTGGACGCCGCGTCACCGACCAGCGCCCGTGCCGCCCGAGCTGCGTCGAGGACGTCCTCGCCCTCGCTCGTCCCCACCAGGTAGGGGTGCTGACCGGGTGCGCCGAGGCCGCGGTAGTCGGCGGCGGCCACGATCTCGCGGTGCTTCAGGAGCGCGGCCAGGTCGGGGATGGTCGAGGTGCCGGTGACCGACGGGGCGCAGCCGCTGGCCACACCGGTGGTCCCGTGGGCCCAGCTCACAATCGGGAAACCGCCCGGCGGTGGGCCGCCACCGGGGATCACCACCACGCCGGACTCCGCCAGGTCTCCTCCCGAATCCGACGTCGAGTGAAAGAGCACGCGGTAGGCCCGGGTCCCAGGTGGGAGGTTCGGATCAGGTGTCAGCGCCTGGCTGCGGATGATCGTGCCGGCGGGGGCGTAGGGGAGCGGACTGGGCGGACGGTAGAACGAGGCCAGCGCACCAGTCACGGCCGCGTCGCTCCCTGACGTGGCTACCGGGACGGGGCCGGGGGTGGACGCCGCGGCGGCGGGGACGGCCACCACCTGGGTCAGGATTGCAGTGACGGCCAGTGCCGCGAACACAGCTGCTCGACCGCCTGACGGCAGCCGTCGGGAGGGCGCGTTCGACCAGGACGTCCTCATGAGTGCTCAGGCTAGCCAGACGTGGGGTGTCGGGGGTTCCTCTACGCTGGTCGGGGATGGATGCACTCGATGAGGTGGCCCGGTGGCCGGTGGGCATGGCGGCCGTCGCCGTGGTGCTACTGGGCCCGGACGGGCTCGGCCCGACCACCACGGTGGGCGACGCGGACTCGGTCCTGCCGTGGGCCTCGGTCACCAAGACGGCCACCGCGCTGGCCGTGCTGGTGGCAGCTGAGGAGGGCACCCTGGACCTCGACGAGCCCGCCGGCCCTCCTGGTTCGACGGTCCGCCATCTCCTGGCTCACGCTTCGGGACTGGGCCCGGAAGCCGGCCCACCGGTCGAGCCACCGGGTACCCGGCGGATCTACTCCAACACCGGCTACGAGGCTCTGGCCCGCCTGGTGGAGGCTGCGGCCGGCATGCCGTTCGCCGAGTACCTGGCCGCCGGTGTTCTGGAGCCGTTGGGCATGACAGCGTCGGTGCTCACCGGGGCCGATCCGGAGTTTGCGGCGGCGGGAATGGTCGGGCCGTTGTCCGACATGGTGCGCCTCGGGCGGGAGTGGGCCCGCCCGTCCCTGGTGAGCGAAGTCACCTGGCGTGAGGCCACAGCGGTCCAGTTCCCCGGACTCGGCGGAGTCCTACCCGGCTTCGGCCCGTTCGATCCGTGCGACTGGGGACTGGGGGTCGAGGTCCGGGGGGCGAAGCGACCTCATTGGACCGGACGGTCGAACTCGCCGGCCACCTACGGCCACTTCGGGCAGAGCGGGTCGTTCCTGTGGGTGGACCCGGTGGCCGGGGTGCTCTGCTGTGGCCTGGCCGACCGTCCGTTCGGGGTGTGGGCCTCGCGGGCCTGGCCGGCACTGGCCGATGCCGTCCTGGACGAGTTGTCGGCACACCGGCCGACGGCCCGACCGGCCCCGCGCGCCGCCAGCGGCCCCGTCTAGGCTTCGACGCATGAAAGGCGTCCTCCTCGCCGGTGGCACCGGCTCCCGTCTCCATCCGCTGACCCGGATCACCAACAAGCACCTCCTGCCGATCTACGACCGCCCCATGATCAACTGGGGTATCGAGGCGTTGGTGAACGCCGGGATCACCGAGATCATGCTGGTGACCGGGGGTACCCACGCCGGAGAGTTTCTCCGGCTGCTGGGCAACGGCCACGAGTTCGGCATCGACCGACTCAGCTACGGCTATCAGGAACGCCCAGGAGGCATCGCCGAGGCCCTGGGCCTGGCCGCCCGGTTCGTCGACGGTGACCCGGTGTTGGTCATGCTGGCCGACAACATCGTGGAGAATTCGATCCGCCCGATGGTCGACGCGTTCCGGGCGGATCCCCACGGCGCGCGCATCCTGTTGACCCCGGTGGAGGAGGACGAGCACCTCCGTCACCTCGGGGTACCGACGTTCGACGACGACGACAAGGTGATCGGCATCGTGGAAAAGCCGGAGCACCCGGCGTCCAAGTTCGGCGTGACGGGCATCTACTGCTACGACGCCGACGTGTTCGATGTGATCCCGACCCTGGTGCCTTCGGGCCGGGGCGAGCTCGAGATCACCGACGTCAACAATCACTACATCGCCCAGGGGGCGATGGCCTACGACGTCCTCGAAGGCTTCTGGGGCGACGCCGGCGAATCGATCGACGCGTATTACACGGTCAACGACTTCGTCCGGAAGTACGGCGCCAACAAGGGCTGACCCCACCGGCCCGGTGCTGCGGCGCGCGAGTCGGCGACCGACCGACCGGATCAGGACCCGTGCGACACCCCGAGCCACTCGGCCGCCTCGGCCCGATGGCGGGCATAGTCGACCTTTCCTGACGGCGAGCGTCCGATGGTGTCGACGAAGCGGACCTGCCGAGGGGCCTTGTAGGCGGCCAGCTTCGACCGCACGTGGTCGATGACGGTCCCGGGGGCAACCGAGTCATCGTCGGTGTCGGGGGCGAGCTGGACGACGGCCACGATCTCCTCGCCGAACCGCTCGTTCGGGATACCGACCACGACGACGTCGACGACGCCCGCGAACGTCTTGACGACCTCTTCGACCTCTTCGGGGTAGACCTTTTCGCCACCGGTGTTGATGCAGACCGAGCCGCGGCCCAGCAGATGGATGGAACCATCGGCCCGGATCTCGGCGTAGTCGCCGGGGACAGAGAACCGCTTCCCATCGATGACGCGGAATGTGGACGCCGATTTGGCTTCGTCCTTGTAGTAGCCGACGGGAATCCGGCCACCGAGGGCCAGCACTCCGGTCTGGCCGGAGCCCGCCTCGATGTCCCGGCCGTCGGCGTCGACCACCCGCACGTCGGGCCCCAGGGTGAATTGAGCGGTCTTGGCCGCGCTCGTTGCCGACGACACCGAGGTGCCGATGCCCACGGCCTCGGACGAACCGAAGGCGTCGATGAGGAGCATCCCCGGGTGGTGGCCGAGTAGGCCTTGCTTGATTTCCTCGCTCCACATCACACCGGAGGAGACGATGCCGACCAGGCTGGACAGGTTCCACCGGTCCGGATGGGCGTCGAGGGCGGCCAGGATGGGCCTGGCGAAGGCGTCGCCCACGATGACCGTGCAGTTCACCTGCTCGCGCTCGATGGTGTCGAGCAACTCGATGGGATCGAACTGGCGACCGGCGAGGGTGACCACGCGTCCCCCTTCGCTAAGGCACTCCATGGCGGTGAACGCGCCCGTGCCGTGCATGAGCGGGCAGGCCGGCAGCAGGGTCATGCCGGGGCCGTTGGCCGTCAGATCGGTCCGGACATCATCGATGCCGCCTTCGGACGCATAGCGGCGGAACCCACCTCCATTGAGTCGGGCGAACAGGTCGTCCTGGCGCCACATGACTCCCTTCGGCATGCCTGTGGTGCCGCCGGTGTAGAGCATGTGGATGTCGTCCGGTCCCCGCCCCCACGGCGCCCGCACGCACTGGTGGACGTCGGGTCCAATCGGGCCCGTCGTCCCGGCCGCTTCCTCGTAGGGGACGGCCCACGGCGGGCAGGTGGCGGTGTGGTCGTCGACCCACAGCCAGCTCCGGACCCCGGGCACCCGGTCGCGGATTCCCTCGATGCGCTGTACGAACACACCGTGGAACACCACGGCGACGGTGTCGGCGTTCTCCCACAGGTAGACCAGCTCGTCGTCGGCGTAGCGGTAGTTGGTGTTGATCGGGACCGTGCCGATCTTGTAGGCGGCGTAGCTGGCCTCCAGGTAGTCCGGGCAGTTGTAGAGGTAGAGGGCGACCTTGTCCTGTTCTGCCACACCGGCGCCAAGCAGCCACCGTCCGACGCTGTCGGCCCGCTGATCGAACTCCCGCCAGGTTCGCGTGACGCCACCGTGGACGAGCGCGGGTGCGTCGGGCAGCGCGTCGGCCACCGTCTCCCACACGTCGGCGAAGTTCCACTTGCTCACGTCGATCTCCTCTGATCCTCCGGACCGGACCGTGGTCCCTCCGGATCCGACCACTGTCCGTCCGAATCGACCTTGCCCACCACACCGGCCCCCCCGGCGCCGGTCGTTCCCCTCGGCACGACCCCAGCGGGGGACCGTGACGATCGATGCAGCCTACGCTGGCCCACGTGGACAGCGCACCGCCCTCTGTCGGCCAGCCAGCCGAGGATCACCCCCGACGAGCCGAGCTGCGGGACTGGCTCGCGGAGCATCCCGAACCGACCGGCCGCGAGCTGGCTGAGCGGGGACTGGTGGCCCCTCACTGGCCCGCGCCCTGGGGACTCGGCGCCGACCCGGCCCTCCAGCTGGTCGTGGACGAGGAACTCCGGCGGGCCGGTGTGCGGCGCCCGGAGAACACCATCGGAATCGGCTGGGCCGGGCCGACCCTGCTCCACGCGGGATCCGTCGAGCAAAAGACGCGGTACCTCGTGCCCTTGCTGGCCGCCGACGAGATCTGGTGTCAGCTGTTCAGCGAGCCGGGTGCCGGTTCCGACCTGGCGTCGTTGACCACCCGGGCCGAGCTCGACGGCGACGAGTGGGTGGTCCAGGGCCAGAAGGTGTGGACCAGCTACGCCCACCTGGCACAATTCGGGATCCTGCTGGCCCGCACCGAGCCTGACGCCCCGATGCACCAGGGCATCTCGTACTTCATCTGCCCGATGGACGCCCCCGGCATCACCGTCCGGCCACTGGTCGACATGACCGGGGCCCACACGTTCAACGAGGTCTACCTCGACGATGTCCGGCTGCCCCGAGAGAACCTGGTCGGCGAGCGTGGGCAGGGCTGGTCGCTGGGCAAGGTGACGCTGGCCAACGAGCGGGTCTCGTTGTCGGGCGCCGGGGCCCTGTGGGGCATGGGCCCGACCGCCGACGATCTCGTCGACACCGTCAAGGCCGCCGGCGGTGTCTCCGATCCGTTGTTACGTCAACGTTTGGCGCAGGTCTGGGCCGAGGGGGAAATCCTCCGGCTGTTGCGGATGCGGACGGTGGCCGCCGCCGTTGCGGGTGCTTCCCCCGGACCTGAGGCGTCGGTCCGCAAGGCCCTGGCCGACGAGCACGGCAGGCACATCATGGGACTGGCCCGCGATCTGGCCGGAGCCACGGGGATGCTGGCAGCGACCGGCCCGGTGCCGGGCACCCCGAACGCGGGACCCTGGCCTGATGCCATGTGGTCGTACGGATTCCTGTTCGCCCCCGCGCTGACCATCGGGGGTGGGACCTCCGAGGTCCAGCGGAACATCATCGCCGAGAGGACCCTGGGGCTGCCCCACGACCCCCAGCTCTGAACCGGGCGCGCCGTGGGGCGGCGGCCCCGCTCAACCGACGAGCGGACCGGCGTCCTCGTAGCCCTGGCGTACGCCCTGCCCGGCGTTACGGGTGAGTTGTTCGGGCTCGTACAGCATCCAATAGGCGTTGCGGGCGTGCTTGCGGGCCCGGTTGGCGCAGACGACGGCCAGCTTGGCCGGGTCCTCCTCCTCGTTCTCGTGGACGAAGACCTCGAGGATGTGGGTGGAGGTCAGCAGCTGGGCCAGCATGATCCCCTGGGACGCCTCGTGGGCGCAGACTTGGTCTATGGCGGCCTTGCCGGGCATGCCGAGGGCGACCACGATCCGGCATCCCTCCTGCTCGATGATCTGCTTGCAGGCCACGCCGAGGTCCTTGAACCCGGGGACGGTGCGCCGGACCACCTCGAACGTGGTGCCGTGGCCGGGGCACGAGGCCAGCTCGTCGAGGGCCTCCGCGCCCATGTCATAGCGGGCGAACATGGTGTCGACGACGCCGATGCGGTCCATCGCTACACTCTACCGGGCACCCCCCGGCCCGGCCCGGGGTGGATGGGTACATCGTCCCTGGTGACAGGGGTGTACGAGGCAGGCAGCATCCGGTTCGACCGGTGTCGCACGGTGGGCAAGACTCGTGGGCCATGAGTGACGAGGCCCCCTCCGTGCCGGTGATCGACCCATGGGTGGCGCGGGACGTCGCCGTGGTGTGGCACGGATTCACCCAGATGGCTGCCTACGCCGGGAATACCCCGGTCACCGTGGAGCGGGCCGAGGGTCGGGAGCTCATCGACGTCGACGGCAACCGCTACTTCGACGCCATTTCGTCGCTGTGGGTGACCACGCTCGGCCACCGGGTCCCGGAGCTCGATCAGGCGGTCGTCGACCAGCTCGGCAAGGTGGCCCACGCAACTCTCCTCGGCAACGGGAGTCGGATCGTCATCGAGTTCGCCGAGGCACTGGCCGCGGTTGTGCCGGTGGACGACGCCCACGTCATCTTCGCTTCGGACGGGGCGGTCGCCGTCGAGCAAGCCCTCAAGATCGCCTTCCAGTCCTGGGTCAACCGGGGGCGTCCCGAGCGGAACCAGTTCCTGGCCCTCGGCGACGCCTACCACGGGGACACGGTCGGGGCCCTCTCGGTGGGCGACGGCGGCTTCGGCACCACCGTCTTCGATCCGCTGCGGTTCCCGGTGGTGCGGACGCCCGGTTACGCCACGGCCGACTGGGCGGCCAAGGCGGTGGCCGCCATCGAAACCCACGCCGACACCTTGGCCGCCATGATCATCGAGCCCCTGGTGCAGGGTGCGTCCGGCATCCTGGTGGCCGACCCCGAGGACCTTGCCCTGATCGGGCGGACCTGCCGGGCCCACGGCGTGCCGCTCATCTGTGACGAGGTGGCCACCGGCTTCGGGCGAACCGGCAAGCTATTCGCCTCGGAGTGGGCCGGGCCCGGGTTCCGGCCGGACATCGTCTGCCTGGGCAAGGGGATCACCGGGGGATACCTGCCCCTGTCGGCGACGGTGGCATCGCGGGAGGTGTTCGAGGCGTTCCGGGGCGAGGACCTCGGGACCGCGACCTTCTACCACGGCCACTCCTACGGCGGGAATGCCCTCGCCTGCGCGGTGGCCCTGCGCCACCTCCGCCTGCTGGAAGAGTGGCACGTGCTCGACCACGTGCTCGATATGGCCGACCACCTAGGGGCGCGTCTCGATGGGACGATCGTGGGACGGCCCGGGGTGGCCGACGTCCGTCGTCGCGGCCTGATGGTCGGCGTCGAGCTGGCCCCGCCCGACGGGGCCATCCGTTGGGGGAGGCGGGTGTGTGCGGCCGCCGTGGGTCGCGGTGTGCTGCTGCGTCCCCTGGGCGACGTGGTGGTGGTGATGCCCCCGCTGACCAGCACGGCCGACGAGCTCGACCGGGTGGTCGACGTACTGGCCGCGTGTATAGATGAGGTGTGGGCCGAGGACCAGCGGTGAGCACCGAGGGGCGGTCCACGTGGGGGGACTGGGTCGACGAAGCCTGCGCCGGAGTGGAGGCGGCCGGCCGGTGGCGCGCCCCCCGGTCCTTCGACGCCCAGGGCCACGAGGGGCCACTCATCGCGTCCGCACCGGGCCGTGGCGTGGTCTCTTTCGCGTCCAACGACTACCTGGGGCTGACCACCCACCCGTCGGTGGTGGCGGCCGCCCACGGGGCCCTCGACCGTTGGGGCGCCGGTGCAGGTGCGTCCCGGCTGGTGACCGGCTCCCGTCCGGTCCATCACGACCTCGAGGCGGCGCTCGCCGACTGGAAAGGCACCGACGCCGCCGTGATCTTCCCCACCGGGTTCGCCGCCAACCTGTCGGTGTTGTCGGTGTTCGCATCGGGCGGCGTGGTCGTCCACTCCGATGAGCTCAACCACGCCTCCATCATCGACGGGTGCCGGCTGGCCCGGGCCGACGTGCGGGTCGTGCCCCACGGCGATCTGGCCGCCCTCGACCGGTCGCTCGCCGCTGCGACGGGCCGGTCGGTCGTGGTATCGGACACCGTCTTTTCCATGGACGGCGACCTGGCCGACGTCGGTGGCCTGGTGGCTGTGGCCCGACGCAATGGCGCACTCCTGGTGCTCGACGAGGCCCACGCCGTGCTCGGCCCGGAACTTGGCGACACCGCCGGAGTCGACGTCCTGCGGGTGGGCACCCTGTCCAAGACGCTCGGGTCGCTCGGCGGGTTCGTGGCCGGACCGGCTCGTTTCGTCGAGCTGCTGGTGAACCGGGCCCGCCCCTACATCTTCACCACCGCCCCCACACCCGCTGACGCCGCCGCCGCCCTGGCCGCGCTCGGCGTGGTCCGCTCCGACGAGGGTGACGCCCTGCGCATCCGACTGCAGGCACTGATCGACCGTGTGGCTCGCGGTATCGGCGCGACCCATCACCTGTCCCCAATTCTGCCGGTGGTCATCGGCGCCGAGGTGGACACGGTGGCCGCGTCGGCATCCCTGCTCGAGCAGGGCCTGTGGGTACCGGCCATCCGGCCGCCCACGGTGGCACCCGGGACCTCGCGCCTGCGCATCACCCTCTCGGCCACCCATACCGACGAGCAGGTCGACCGCCTGGTGGCCGCGCTCGCCGACCTGGTGCCCAAGGACGGCCGGGGGGTCGGCAGTGCGGCCTGACAGGGTGGCGCTGGTGTGCGGCACCGGCACCGAGGTGGGCAAGACCTGGGTGGCGGCCCGGCTGCTGGTCGAGTTGCGGGGACAGGGCCGGAGTGTTGCGGCCCGCAAGCCGGCGCAGTCGTTCGACGTCGGTCAATACGGCGAAGGGATCGGAGGCGCCACCGACGCCGAGGCGCTCGGCGCCGCTTCGGGAGAACACCCGGGGGACGTGTGCCACTCCTTCCGCTCCTACCACCGGGCCATGGCCCCACCCATCGCTGCCCGGGCCCTCGGGATGCCGCCGTTCACCGTGGCCGACCTGGTCGAGGAGCTGGCCTGGCCGCGTATGCGGGTCGAGGTCGGCGTGGTCGAGACGGCCGGTGGAGTACGTTCGCCCCAGGCCGAGGATGGTGACGTGTGCGATCTGGTGGCCGCCCTCGCCCCCGACCTGGTGGTGCTGGTGGCCGACGCCGGACTGGGCACCATCAACAGCATTCGGATGACCATGGACGCCCTTGCCGGTCCGACCACGGCACTGGGCGGCGTGCCGGTGGTGGTCGTCCTCAACCGCTACGACGGCAAGCACGAGATCCACCGCCGGAACCACGAGTGGCTGCTCGACCGGGAGGGCTACCGGATGGTAATGCTGCCAGGTGGCGAGTCGGAGCTGGCCGGCCTGGTCGCCGGGGGCTGAAGGGTCTGGACAAGAGGGCCGAATGCACCGGTTCCCTTGCCGCCGGCGATGCCGATTCGGACTGACCTCCTGGTACCGTCCAACTATGTCCCCTGTCCGAGGTCGCCCGTGATCACGGCCGATCGGCTGGCCAAGTCCTACGGGTCGACCCGGGCGGTCAACGACCTCACCTTCGCGGTCCGCGCCGGAGTCGTCACCGGGTTCCTCGGGCCCAACGGCTCGGGCAAGTCGACGACCATGCGCATGGTGATGGGTCTCGACCACCCCGACTCGGGGACGGTGACCATCGGCGGCAAGCGATTTGCCGATCTGCGGTGGCCTCTTCGGGAGGTCGGCGCCCTCCTCGAGGCCAAGGCCATCCACCCCGGTCGCTCGGCCTACAACCACCTGCTGGCACTGGCCCAGACCAACTCGATCCCGAGGACCCGGGTGGACGAGGTGCTCGGACTGGTCGGCCTGGAGAGCGTGGCCCGCCGCAAGGCCGGGAAATTCTCCCTCGGGATGAGCCAACGCCTCGGTATCGCCTCGGCGCTCCTCGGCGACCCGGGCGTCCTGCTTTTCGACGAGCCGATCAACGGGCTCGACCCCGAGGGCATCTTGTGGGTGCGCAACCTGCTGAAGTCGCTGGCTGCCGAGGGACGCACCATCTTCGTGTCGAGCCACCTGATGAGCGAGATGGCGTTGACCGCCACCGACCTGGTCGTCATCGGCCGGGGTCAACTCATCGCCGACACCACGGTGGCCGACTTCATCAGCTCGAACACCGTGGCCACCGTGCTCGTCCGGACACCCGGGGCCGACCGGCTCGCCGACTCGCTCCGGTCGGCCGGGGCCACCGTGCGTGGCCGGGAGGACGGCGCACTCCTGGTCACCGGTCTCGATGCCGCCCACATCGGCGACCTGGCGCTGGAAGCGGGGGTGGCCCTGCACGAGCTGAGCCCGGTCCAAGCCAGCCTCGAGGAGGTCTTCATGGACCTGACGTCCGACATGGTCGACTACCACGGTCAGTCCCCGCTGGAGGTGGGCGCATGACCACCGCCACCGTGGCGACCCCGATGCCCGCGTTCGACAACGGCCACGCCGGTCTGGCCAACCAGGTCCGCTCCGAGTGGACGAAGCTGCGTTCGGTCCGGTCCACCTGGATCTGCCTGGTCATCGTCTTCGTTGCCGGGATCGGGCTCTCGGCCCTGGTCTCCAACGTCGAGGCCGGCCAATGGTCCCACCTGGGACTGGCCGACCGGGCCTCGTTCGACCCGGTCCGGTTCAGCCAGACGGGCTCGTTCCTGTCCCAGTTCGTCGTCGGGGTGCTCGGGGCGTTGATCATCACGTCCGAGTACGCCACCGGCTCGATCCGCACCACTCTGGCCGTCATGTCCAAGCGGCCGACGGTGCTGGCCGCCAAACTTCTGGTGATTGGTGGGGTGGTCGCCGTGGTCGCCGAAGTGACCGCTTTCGCCTCGTTCTTCGTCGGCCAAGCCGTCCTCCTCGCCCACGGGGCCAAGGTCCTGCCGGCCGGGAGCTCCATCCTCACCCAGGTCCGAAGTGCCACCATCCCCTACGTGAGCCTGTCCGACGGCGGTGCTCTGCGGGCGGTGTTCCTGAGCGGGATCTACCTCCTCCTGCTGTCACTCCTGGCCTGCGCCACAGGCTTCGTGCTGCGTCACACGGCTGGGGCCATAGCCGCCTTCGTCGGGGTCATCCTCGTCCTGCCGCTCATTGTGAGCGTGCTGCCCTCCAGCGTGGCCCAGTCGTTCGAGAAGTACCTGCCCTCCAACCTCGGTCTGGCCATGACCCTGGTGACCACCCGCAAGACCGACTTCGCCGGTGTCCTGTTCACACCGTGGACCGCCGTCGGACTGCTCCTCGTGTACACGGTCGCCGCCGTGGTGCTGGCCGGTTGGCTGCTGGTCCATCGGGACGCGTGAGGGCCCGGTAGTGGCGATGAGTCCGGATCGAAGGTTGAGTCTCGTCCTGGGTGGCGGCGGCGTGGCCGGTGTCGCCTGGCACATCGGGGTGCTCGTCGGCCTGTTCGAGGGCGGGGTGGATCTGTCCGTCGCCGATCACCTGGTCGGCACGTCGGCCGGCTCCACTGTCGCCGCCCAGATCGCCGGGGGACTCACCCTCACGGAGATGTTCGCCCGTCAGGTCGACACGGCGACGCTCGCCACCGAGCTCAAACCGACCGTGTCGATCGCCGAGCTGTGGGCGCAGATGGCTCCCATCTATGCCGAGTCGGCCGACGACGCCGAGCGGCGACGACGACTTTGCCGCCTGGCTCTCGACGCCGACACGGTGGACGAGGCCGTGCGCAGGCGGGTCATCGCTGCCCGTCTCGAGGGGCTGGACTGGACGGACGACCGGGTGTCGGTGGTGGCGGTCGAGGCGTCCACCGGCGAACGGCGGGTGTTCGACCGGTCATCCGGCGTGGATGTGGTCGATGCAGTGGCAGCCAGCTGCGCGGTGCCGGGAATCTGGCCCCCGGTGACCATCGGCGGTGCCCGGTATGTGGACGGCGGGATCTGGTCGCTGACCAACACGGACCTGGCGACGGGGTGTGGTCAGGTAGTGGTGCTCGCACCCCTTGCCGATGAGGTTCTGCCCGTCGAGCTGGCCGGACTGGGTGCCGGAGTCCTTTCCGCCGTCATCACCCCTGACGCCGCCTCGCTCGCCGCCTTCGGCACCAATGTGCTCGACCCGCTCGTGCGGGAGCCGTCGGCCCGGGCCGGACTGGCCCAGGGCCGGGCCGAGGCGGGCCGCCTCGGCCCCCTACTCGCCGACTGAGGCCCGCGCCTTCCGCGTCCACCTGACCGGCCCGGCTCGGTCAGGTCCCGAGGCCCGAGGAATCCACCACCGCGCGCGAGAACGGCCGGGCCAGGCCCCGCAGGGTGTCGCAGCCCTCCTCGCCGATGGCCTCGTAGGCGTATACCGAGAGCCGGTCGGTGGCCACCTCGATGTCCTGGCGGACAGCCGCACCCTCCTCGCTGAGGGCAAGGTGCTCCGGCGTGGCGGCTGGTCGGATCCAGCCCCGGCCGCGCAACCGGTCGGCGGCGTCGGCCCACTCCTCGTCGGTCCACCCCCGGGTCTGGCGTAGGAAGGAGACCGGGAGCTCGCCGGTGGCCTGGTGCAGCACGAGCGCCTCAATGCCGTCCAGGCCGTGGTTGACCAGCTGGGCGATGTGACCGTCCCCCCGGAACTCACGCAGCAGGGTCTGGGCGTGCCACAGGCGTTCGAGGGGCGTCTCCGGCCAGGGCAGACCGGCGTGGCCGGCGAACAGGGGCCGGCCCTCGGTGCGCTCGCAGGCCCGCAGCGCGGCCCGTGCGGCGAGGTCGGCGGCCAACGCCACGTCGTCGGTGTCCGCTGCTGGTCCCAGCATCCGCGCCAGCGCGGCGGCCGCCGCCTCCCGACGGGCGAACAGGACGTCGGACGGGGCCACGTTCGCCCACAGCCCGTTCATCGACCTGGCGACGAGGGACGGTGCGAAGTTGTAGAAGGTGGCCACTACCGTACCGGCCGATACCGCGCCCATCGGGGCCGAGCGCGAAGCGAAGTAGCCCGACTGGCCCTCGAGCCCGAGCCGCCGGTAGGACTCGGCAGCCTCGGGGGCGAAGTAGACCATCCCGTGCAGCGGCTCGACCGTCCGCCAGGTCTTTCGGGCGGTCACTGGGGAGACAGGCGACGGGGCGCTGGGCATGGCCCACGGTATCCCGGCGGGGCGCCCGGGGGTCGTCCCGTATAGTGCAGTGCAGTGGGCGCGACGCCCCGGCCTGGAGAGGTGCGGGCCGTGCGGTCGCAGCGGGTCGTACGCCCGGACGGGCACAGGACGGTAAGACACAGGAGTCGACGATGTTGAACGGTGTCTCGGGCATGGTAGGCGAGACGGCGGTGGTGACGAAGGAGCTGTCCGGCCCGCACCAGCCCGGTTCGGTGCTGGCCCGGGGCGAGGAGTGGTTCGCCCGTGCGATGTTCCCGGGGACCAGGATCACCCCCGGTACCACCGTGGTGGTGGCCGACGTCGAGCGTGGCCTACTGGTCTGCTACCCGGCCGACGACGTCTGACCGGCGGTCGCGCCACGCCGGAATCGGGCCCCTCTGGCAACGTGAGTTGCCGGGCGACGCGCAGTGCGGTCCTGAAGGTGCCTAAGGTGGCCGCAGGAGGTGGTCAGGATGATCATCGGGTCAGCCGGGTTGGATATCGCAGTGGCGGTGATCGGGTTCTTCGTCTTCGCCCTCATCGTCGTCTTCCTGAAGTCGTGCCTCAAGGTCGTGCAGCAGGGGTGCGTCGGGGTGGTCAAGCGCTTCGGTGAGTTCAGGACCATCAAGCAGCCGGGACTCCACGTGCTCATGCCGTTGGCCGACCGGATGGACAAGGTCGATGTCCGGGAGTTCCCCCGCACGGGCGATCAGCAGGCGGTCATCACCAAGGACAACGTGTCGCTGTGGGTCAGCGCCACGATCTTCTGCCAGGTGACCGACGTGAAGCTGGCCCTGTTCGAGGTCAACGACTTCGGCCTTGCCATCGACCAGATGGCCCGCACCGCGCTACGCGCCGTCTTCGGTGAGCTGACGCTCGACGAGTCGCTGTCCGAGCGCGAGACGATCAACTCGAAGATGCAGGACCACATGGCCGAGGCCACGCTCAAGTGGGGCGTACGGCTGAACCGCATCGAAATCCTCGACATCACCCCGCCGACCAACGTGCTCCAAGCCATGTCGGAGCAGAAGGAGGCCGAGCAGCACAAGCGGGCCGCGATCCTGAAGTCCGAGGGCGAGCAGCAGGCGGCCATCAACAGCGCCCAGGGCCGCAAGCAGGCCAACGTGCTGGAGGCCGAGGGTCAGAAGCAGGCGTCGATCCTGGCCGCCGAGGCACAGAAGCAGGTCCTCGAGCTCCGGGCTGACGGCGAGAAGCGGGCCGCCCAGCTGCGGGGCGAAGGCGAGGCGGCCGCGCTCGATGCCATCGACAAGGTGGGGATCAACCCAAACACGCTGGCCATCATGCAGCTACGGGCCCTCCAGGCCGTGGCCACGTCGCCCAACGCCAAGGTGGTCGTCCCCTACGAGGCGGCCGGGCTGGTGGGTGCCGCCTCGGTACTGGTCGACGCCATGAAGGACGCCGGCGGCACCACGGAGGTACCCGTGGCCTCCAACGGCAAGCCCGCCGCCTGAGCCGACGTTCCTGGCAACCGGGGGAGCAGGCGACCGGCGGAAGGTCAGCGGGGCTGGCGACCGGTCCAGGCGATGAAGGCCTCGGTCGGCGTGGCGTCGGGCGGTGCCGTGAGTTCGGGGCCGAACGCCCCGCCGGGCCCGCGCATCTTCTCGGGAGGGATCTGGTCCAGGTAGTGATGGGCGAAACCGATCACGTCGTCGGGCACCTCGACCTCGATCCTCCCGGACCGGCCGATGTCCCAGGCGTGGACGTACAGGTCGATGGCGGGGAAGGCCAGGCCTTGGGCCACCGTTCGAGTGCCCATTGGTGTGTCGCGGGTGGCCCCGAGGTCGGCGCCTTCGAGCGCCGACCTGGCCGAGGTGGCGATCCCAGCCCAGTAGTCGGCCGGCTCGCCGACCACCAGGTCGGCCGGGCGGTCGAACGTGGGCCACTGGTGATCGCGGCCCTCCAGGATGTCGACGCCGAAATCGATGGCCGAGCCGAGGTGCCCGAGGACGTCGAGGGCCGACCAGCCCTCACACGGAGACGGGACCGACCAGGACGAGTCCGGCACCGAGTGGACGACGGAGCCGAAGTAGTCGATTCCGCCGAGGAAGACGATGTCGGAGGTGGGAACCATGGGGCGAGCATCACCCCGGCGGGGACGCGTGTCAACCGCGCCCATGGCTACTTCATCTCCACCATGTCGAGGTAGTCGTCGCGCCAGTGGGTGTAGACCTCGTCAGGCAATTTGAGGGCGTGGGTGGGTTCCATGGCGTCCACGAAGGCCCGGTCGTGGCTGACCACCACGACGGTCCCCGGCCAGTCGGACAGCATGGTGCCGACGGCTTCGATCGAGGAGGGATCGAGGTTGTTGGTGGGCTCGTCGAGGAGCAGGACGTTGGCCTGCCCGGCGGCCAGCATGGCCAGTCCGAGCTTGGCCCGTTCACCGCCCGACAGGGTCTTGGGCATTTGGTAGGCGACGCTGCCCACCAGGCCGAACGAGCCGAGGAGGGCGCGTCGCTCGGTCTCCTTGGTCAGGATCCGGTCGTCGATGTTGTCGAGCACGCTGACCGACAGGTCGACCTGCTCGTGCTCCTGGGCGAAGTAGCCGAGCGTGACGTTGGCCCCGGGCTCCACGGTGCCTGCTGTCGGCTCCTGCACGCCGGCCAGGCAGCGGAGCAGGCTGGACTTGCCGGCGCCGTTGCGGCCGATGACGACGATCCGGTCGCCCCGCCGGCAGTGGAAGTCGACGTCGGTCAGCACGGTGTTGGTGTCGTAGCGGACGCACAGGTGGTCGACCCGCAGCGGCACCTCACCCGACCGGGCGGGAACGGGCAGCTTGAACGAGCTCTTCTTCTCGCGCTTATGGACCTCGGTCCGGTCCGATTCGAGGCGCTCGACGCGCTTGTCGAGTGACTTGGCGATCCTGGCCCGGCGGTTGGTGCTACCCCGCATCGAGTCGGCCAGCTTGGCCAGGCGGTCGATCTCGCGGCCTTCCAGGAGCGACGAGCGCTCGCGCTGGGACTGGTCCGCCTCGAGCTGCACCAGGTAGGACGAGTAGGTGCCCTTGAACTCGGTGAGGCGGGCGTCTGAAAGGTGCAGCACCTTGTTGATGGACCGGTCGAGCAGCTTCAGGTCGTGGGAGATCACCAGGATCGCCCCCGGGAAGCTCTCGAGCTCCTCCATCAACCACGCCTTGGCCGGACGGTCGAGGTGATTGGTGGGCTCGTCCAGGATCATGGTGTCCGGGGTCTGGAACAGGATCCGGATCAGGTCCACTCGGCGGCGTTGGCCACCGGACAGGCTCTCGATGTCCTCGAGCAGGAGCTCCTGGCGGAGGCCGAGACCGTCGGCCAGCCGGGCCATGGTGGCCTCGGCCTCGTAGCCGCCGTTCTCGCGGAACTGCTCCTCCAGGTCGGAGAATAAGGCGATGTTCTCGGTGGAGGGGTCCTTGGCCATCTGGGCGCGGGCTTTGCCGAGCGCGTCGTCGAGGATGTCGAGGCCGCGGCCGGACAGAACGTGGGAGAAGCCGTTGGGCTCGAGACCCAGACCGTGGGGTTCGGGGACCTGGGGCAGGTAGCCGTAGGTGCCGCGGATGGCGGCACTGCCGGTTGAGCGCACGTTGCGCCCGGGCTCGTTGATGACTACCGAGATGAAGGTGGACTTGCCGGTGCCGTTGCGTCCTACGAGGCCGACCTTCTCCCCGGCCCCGACGACGAACGAGGCGTCACGAAGCAGGGTGCGGTCACCGATTTCGATGGTGAGGGAGGAGCCGACGATCATGGGAGGGGGGAGGGTTGACCGGTGTCGCCGGGAGGTGCCCCGGGCGGGCGCCGGAAGTTCCCGGCGAGGTCAGCCTGTCCATTGTCCCACAGGTGCGCACGGTCACAGTCCCGGTACTCAGGTCGGCCACCACCACACTCCGTGTTACGAGGCCGTGGTCAGGGGCAAGGAGCCAGAACCCAGGGATCATCCACCCGAAACCAGGAGGTCTCCGCCGACGGGTGGGGTGCGGTCGTCCCTCGTCTCCAGCCAGCGGTCGGGCAGGTGGACGGGCCGCGGTCCGTTGGTGTGGCCCCGGGCCATGCGCAGCGCCTCGAGGGGGAAGGGCAGCGTGGGGTCGAGTGCGTCGAGCAACCGGTCCACCTCGGCCACCGACGATGCCAGGGCCAATGCCCGCCGGACCTGCGGCCCCACCGGGAATCCCGTGAGGTACCAGCCGGCGTGCTTGCGGAATTGGCGGGCGCCGAGCTCCTCGCCGAAGAGGCCACACAGCAGCTCGAGGTGGACGCGCATCATCGAGCAGATCTCCCCCAGGCCGGGCGGGGCCGGCACCGGCTCGCCCCGGAAGGCCGCAGCCAGGTCCCGGAACAACCAGGGTCTCCCCAGGCACCCGCGGCCGACTACCACCCCGTCGCATCCGGTGGCGGCCATCATCTCCAGAGCGTCGGACGCCTCCCACAGATCGCCGTTGCCGAGAACCGGAATGGACGTCACCGCATCCTTCAGCCTCCCGATGGCGTCCCAGTCGGCCGTGCCCGAATAGAGCTGCTCGGCGGTGCGGGCGTGCAGGGTGACGGCAGCCACACCCTCGCCCTCGGCGATCGAACCGGACTCGAGGAAGGTGATGTGGTCGGCATCAACCCCCATACGGAGCTTGACGGTGACCGGCACGGTGCCGGCGTTGTCCACCGCGGCACGGACGATGTCCCGGAACAGGGCCCGGTGGATCGGGAGGGCGGCCCCCGCCCCCTGCCGGGTCACCTTGCCGGCCGGACACCCGAAGTTGAGGTCGATATGGTCGACGCCGATCTCGTCGACGAGCCGCCGCACGGCCAGGCCCATCACGGTCGGGTCGACGCTGGACAACTGCACGCTGCGCACGGTCTCGTCCTCACCGAACGAAGCCATGCCGATCGTCTTGGCGTTTCCCTCGACGAGGGCCCTGGCCGTGATCATCTCGCTGACATAGAGCCCGGCCCCGTAGCTGCGACACAGGGTGCGGAAGGCGCTGTTGGTGACACCGGCCATCGGGGCGAGCACGACCGGAAGGTCGACCACCAGGTTGCCGATCTTCAGCTCGAGGGCGGTCGGTGCGGCGGCGGGGGTGGCGGTCATCGGGGTGCCTCGTCCCACAGGTCGGTCACCGACACGCCCAGTCGGGACAGCAACCTCCGCAGGGTGGGCAGCGAGAGCCCGATGACGTTTCCCGGGTCGCCGTCGATTCCGTCGACGAACGGGGCCGAGCGGCCGTCGAGCGTGAAGGCACCGGCCACCGACAGGACGTCGGGGGTGGACAGGTACGCATCGAGTTCGGCGTCGGTGGTCACGCCGAAATGGACCGTGGTGCCCACGACCTCCTCGGCCCGGTCACCGGTCACCTCGTCGATCACGCAGTGCCCGGTCCACAGGGTCCCCGATCGTCCCCTCATGGCTTCGAGCCACATTCGGGCCTCGTCGAGAGACGTGGCCTTGCCGTGGGGTCGGCCGTCGAACTCGAGCATCGAGTCGCAGCCCACGACCAGTGCGTCTCCCTCCGGGCGGGCAACCGCCTCGGCCTTTGCCACGGCCAGGCGCCCGGCCGAGCCCGCGGTGTCCGACGGGTCGATGTCGTCCTCGTCGACGCCGCTCACCACGACGACGGGAGCGAAGCCGGCGTCCTCGAGCAGGGCCAGGCGCGCGGGCGAGCCCGAGGCAAGGACCAATGTGCGGGACGGCATCACTTGAGCCTAGAGGCCGGACTGTGCCGGCCTGCCTCGGCTACCCCGGTGGCACCGGGTCCGGCGTCGACCCGGCCGCCCGATATGCGCGATCCTGGGAGCATGACCGACACCGGCATCACCCTGGCGCCCGTCCAGGTGGACCCCGAGCTCGACGGCGACCACGAGCGGATGTCCCACATCGTGCTCGAGGGCTTCAAACCCGAGAAGGGCGACTTCGTCTCGGCCGGGCCGTCGGTGGTCGAAGGCATGGTGAACGGTACGGCGGTCAAGGCGCTGTGCGGGAAGATCTGGGTGCCCGGCCGCAACCCCAAGCGTTACCCGATCTGCCCTACGTGCAAGGAGATCGCCGAGGGCCGTGGCTGGAAGGTACCGGCCGGCTGAATCGGCGTACCGGTCTCAGCCGGTCGGGTCCCCGGCCGGCGATGAGAGCCGTGGGAGCCTCGGGGCGTGCACTCCTGGCGTCGGGACTCCGCCGACCACTCACGAGCGAACGGCGACGCGCCGATGGCCGTCGACGATGGTCTGGAACAGGCCATCAACGCCGTCGAGGCTGCGGTCGACGACTATCTGGACACGGTCTCGTCCACCCGACATGACGCCCTGATGGCCGCTCTGAGACATCTCGATGAACTGGTTGCCCTAGGCGACGACTTCCCCAACTGGTCGGCTTTGTCGCGCTGGGGCTCCGGGCTGTCGACATCGTCGTCGGTACTCGGGGCGAGAGGCCCGGCGCCGCTCGCCGAGAACGTACCGGAGAGGGTGCTGCATGCACAGATCGCCCTCGTGCGGTGTGCCAAGACCGCGGTGGCCAATGAGGGTCCTGGAGCCTCCAGCGCGCTCCGGGAGGCCGCCGAGGAACTCGCCAGTGCCCGGGACCCATCGGTGGACGGTGCGGCCGGAGCGGCCCCGGCCCCGCCACCGAACCCCCTGCCACCGCCACCACCCACCCCGCCAGCACCGGCCCCGCCTCCGCCCGCTGTGCCTCCTCCACCGGGCCTCGACTAATCCGCGAAACCGGAATGTGAAATCCGGAATACGGGAGGTAGTCTGCCTGCACGTCGCTCGGCATCCGGCCCGCACCAGGCCCTCCGGTATGACCCTGCCTCATGCGCCCTTGCGCTCCTGGAGGTCACATGGGTCCCACGTCAGTCGCCACCGAAATCCTCAGTGCCTGCGACCCGACCGGTGGCGGCCCGCCGCCACGGGTGCACGCCTCGCAGAAGTTGGTCACCGCGGCCATCGTGGGTGGTCCGGCACTGGCACTTGCGCTCGCCGTCTGGTGGTTGTGGGGGAGCGTGATCGACCTCACCGACGTCGTGATCGGGGTGGCGCTCTACGTGGTCACCGGATTCGGCATCACCGTCGGATTCCACCGCCTGTTCACCCACCGAGGCTTCGCCCCGAACCGTGCCCTCAAGATCGCGCTCGCCGTAGCCGGATCGATGGCCGTCGAGGGCTCGGTCACCAGTTGGGTGGCCACCCACCGGCGCCACCATATGTTCAGCGATCATGCCGGTGACCCGCACTCTCCCCACCGCTACGGCGACCATGGCACGGCACTGCTGCGGGGTCTGGTCTTCTCCCACGTCGGTTGGTTGTTCACCTCGGACGCCTCGTGCGCGGAGCGGTACGCACCGGACATGCTGCGCGACCAGGACCTGCAACGGATCGGGAGGCTCTTCCCGCTCCTGGCCCTGGCGTCGCTGGCCATCCCGTTCGGCATCGGATACGCCATCTCAGGATCATGGGTGGGCGCGCTGATGGCATTGGTGTGGGCCGGCCTCGTCCGCATGGCCCTGCTGCACCACGTCACCTGGTCGGTCAACTCCCTGTGCCACACCTTCGGGCGCCGAACCGACGGGACCGGTGACCGGAGCACCAACCTGTGGCCCCTGGCCGTGCTGTCGCTCGGCGACAACTGGCACAACGTCCACCACGCCCATCCGACCTGGGCCCGCCACGGTATCCACCGGGGCATGGTCGACCCGTCGGCCTGGATGATCCGGCGCTTCGAGAAGTGCGGATGGGCGACCCGGGTGCGGTGGCCGGTACCGGGCGCCGACCTGTCCGCCTGAGTCCGGCGCGCCACCCGGTCCGGGCAGTAGGGCTCTCGACACAGGACCCCCCTCAGGCCCGGTGCCCGACCTCCTGCACGAGCCAGCCGTTGCCGTCCGGGTCCTGAAACTCGAAGAAGGTGTTGTAGTCGCCCCGGTCCGGGTCGGGACCCTGTTCCTGGCGGCCCTCGACGAAGTGGATCAGCGGACCCGGTGAGCCACCGCGACCGACCAGATCGGCCTGGGCCCGGTCGATGTCGTCGACCACCAGATGGAGTCCCTGGAGAGAACCGGCAGCGTCGGGGTTGCGCATCAGGGCGACCGCGCAGGCCGAACCCGGAGGGTTGGCCTGGACCACCCGGAAGTCGGGGCCGGCGCGGTGGTCCACGATGAGCTCAAAGCCGAGCTTGTCGAGGTAGAAGGCCTTGGCCACGTCCTGGTCGGCCACCGGCACCACCACCAGCTCGAGTTTCCAATCCACGGCTGCCTCCTCATCGGGCGTCGGCTCGGGGCTGTCAAGGGATGGCCCGGATTCCCTTGACGATCAGGTAGACGGCGAACACCGCCTCGATGACCGTCCCGATGGTACGGGCATTTTGTCCCACCCACTCGTGAGTGACGTCCAGCATCCGGTCGGCGCCGCTGCCGAGGACGGCGGCCAACACCACCGGCACCGGTACCGGTACCGGCAGAAGCACGATCACGTCCAGGATGATGAAGGCGACCTCCTGGGTGGCGGTCGAGGCGCTCGATCGGGTGATCTCCCGGTACCGGCAGGCAGGACCTGCCGGGGGTTCAGGGGTTGGTGAGCTCCCCGTGGTCGCGGCAGCGGGCCCGGTAGCCACCGGGGGTGACCGTCACCGTCAGCCGCCGCCCGCAGTCGGGACAGAAGCGGGGCGGGTCGAGGGTGCGACCGCAGCCGATGCACGACACCGAGCCGCAGGCCGTGCAGTGGGGTGCGTGCGGGGTGCCCACGTCGGCCACGGCGTCCACCGGCACCGGCTCAGAGAATTCCGGTCAGGGCGCCGACCGGCATGCGGAGGTCGGTCAGCATCTGCAGGTCCTCGTCAGCCGACCGGCCGAGGGTGGTCAGGTAGTTGCCGACGATGAGTGCGTTGATGCCCGACGTCATGCCCATCGACTGCAGCTCGCGGAGGGTCACTTCGCGTCCGCCGGCGTAGCGGAGGATGACACCGGGGAGGCCGAGCCGGAACAGGGCGATCCAGCGGATGGCCTCCCACGCGGCCACCGGTTGCTCGCCGCCGAGCGGGGTGCCGGGCCGGGGGTTCAAGAAGTTGAGCGGCACCTCGGTTGGATCGAGCTCTTGGAGCTGAGTGAGCAGCTCGATGCGCTGCTCGTCGGTCTCGCCCATCCCGATGAGGGCGCCACAGCACAGTTCCATGCCGTGGTCGCGGACGAGTTGGCAGGTCTCCCGCCGCTCCTCCCACGTGTGTGTGGTGACCACGCTCGGGAAGAACGAGCGGGAGGTCTCGAGGTTGTGGTTGTACCGGTGGACCCCGCCCTCGGCGAACCGTCGGGCCTGGTCGTCCGACAGAAGCCCGGCACTGACGGCCACGTTGAGGCCGGTCCGCTCCTGGACCATCGGGACCAGCTCGAGGATGCGCTGCATGGTGCGCTCGTCAGGGCCGCGCACGGCCAGCACGATGCAGAACTCGGAGGCGCCGGCGGCCTTGGTCTCCTCGGCGGCCTGCAGGACCTCGTCGGCGTCGAGGAACGGCGTGGCCTTGACCGGGGTGTCGAACCGGGAGGACTGCGAGCAGAAGTGGCAGTCCTCGGGGCACCCCCCCGTCTTGGCCGACAGGATGCCCTCCACCTCAACCTCCGGCCCGCACCAGGCCAGTCGGACCTGGTGGGCCAATGCGGCGAGCGAAGTCACGTGGCTGTCGGGCAGGGCGGCGAGGCCGGCGAGCTCATCGCCGGTCAGCAGGCGCCGCTCGTCGAGCAGTGCGGCCTCAGCCCCGTGGATCCTGGCCCGGGCTCGGGCCAGGTCGATGTCGGGGCGCACGGGCTCGCCGCGCCGGGGCGGCGACAGCGTGACGAGAGTGGGCTCGGGGGAGGTGGCGGTGTCTCCGGACATGGCTGCCACGGTAGTTGGCGCGGTACCCCGACCGGAAAACGGACCAGAAGGTACGCCCGTCAGGTCGGCGGTTCCGGGTCGCCGAAGACCGGGGTCCTCTTTTCCCGCAAGGCTGCGACGCCCTCGCGGTAGTCGGGTCCGGCCATCATCGGGTCGAGCAGGGCTTCGGCAGCCCGGACGGACCCGGCCACCGTCAGGTGGAACGACTCGTAGACCTGACGCTTTGACGCGGCCAGTGAGGCGGGCGACACCGTGGTGGCCAGCATCCTGGCGTAGGTGTACACGTGGTCGAGCAGATCGGGGCCGTCGACCACGGCGGCGACCAGTCCGAGGTCGTGGGCCTCGTCGGCTTCGAAGGTGCGGCTCGTCAGGATCAGGTCAAGTGCCCGGGGGAGCCCGATGAGGCGGGGGAGCAGCCAGGCCAGACCGAAGGCACAGGGCAGGCCGAGCTTGCCGTGGGCCGTGGTGAACTTGGCGCCGCTGGCCGCGAACCGGAGGTCGCAGTAGCAGGCGAGGGCGAACCCGATGCCAGCCACCGGCCCGTTGACGGCGGCCAGGATTGGCTTCCCGATGCCGAAGTGGTAGGCCAGCTCGGCATCGAACTCCTCCCGGACGCCGTAGCCCGGCGTGGGCAGGTCTTCCGGTGCGCCCGAGTCGTAGGCGCCCCGCTCGGCATGGCCGGCCAGGTCGTCGGACTCCGCCCCGGCGCAGAAGCCGCGGCCTGCACCGGTAACCACGATGACCCGCACGGCGGCGTCGGCGGCGGCGGTCGACAGGTGGGCGCGGTATTCGGCGTTCATGGTCGCCGTCCACGCGTTGAGCCGGGCGGGCCGATCCAGCGTGATGGTGGCGATGCGGTCGACCACCTCGTAGCGCGTGGCCTCGAGGATGGACGGCGTCATGTGGGTCGCTCGATGGCGGCGTCGGCGTCGGCGCCGGCGGGACGGGCCCGCCGGCCGGACCGGCTCAGTACCGGTAGTGCTCGGGCTTGTAGGGGCCCTCGACCGGCACGCCGATGTAGGCGGCCTGCTCGGGGGTGAGCTGGGTCAGGCGCACGCCGAGGGCATCGAGGTGCAGGCGGGCGACCTTCTCGTCGAGGTGCTTCGGGAGCACGTACACCTTGTTCTCGTACTTGCCGGTGTTGGCGAACAGTTCCATCTGGGCCATCGTCTGGTTGGTGAAGGAGTTCGACATCACGAAGCTCGGGTGGCCGGTGGCATTGCCCAGGTTGAGGAGGCGGCCCTCGGACAGGATGATCACGGCCTTGCCGTCGGGGTAGACCCACTTGTCGACCTGGGGCTTGATGTTGATCCGCTCGATGCCGGGGGTGGACATGAGGCCGACCATGTCGATCTCGTTGTCGAAGTGGCCGATGTTGCCCACGATGGCCTGGTGCTTCATCTTGGCGATGTCGCCGGCCGTGATGACGTCTTTGTTGCCCGTGGTGGTGATGAAGATGTCGGCGGTCCCGAGCATGTCCTCGAGGGTGGCCACCTGGTAGCCCTCCATGGCCGCCTGAAGGGCGCAGATCGGGTCGATCTCGGTGACGACCACCCGGGCGCCCTGGCCGCTGAGCGATTCGGCGCAGCCCTTGCCGACGTCGCCGAAGCCGCACACCACGGCCACCTTGCCGCCCATGAGGACATCGGTGGCCCGGTTGATGCCGTCGATAAGCGAGTGCCGGCAGCCGTACTTGTTGTCGAACTTCGACTTGGTGACGGCGTCGTTGACGTTGATGGCCGGAAACAGCAGCTCGCCGTTCTCCTGCATTTCGACCAGGCGGTGGACGCCGGTGGTCGTCTCCTCGGAGACACCCTTGATGCCATTGGCGATCTGGGTCCACCGGGTGGCATCCTCGGCCAGACTGCGGGTCAGGACGTCGAGCACCACGGCGTACTCCTCGGAGTCGGCGGTCGAGGGGTCGGGTACGGCACCCGCCTTCTCGAACTCGACACCCTTGTGGACGAGCAGGGTGGCGTCGCCACCATCGTCGAGGATCAGGTTCGGGCCCTCGCCGCCGGGCCAGCGCAGCACCTGTTCGGTACACCACCAGTATTCCTCGAGCGACTCGCCCTTCCATGCGTAGACAGGAACACCCTTGGGGTCGTCGGGTGTGCCGTCCGGCCCCACGGCTACAGCAGCGGCGGCGTGGTCCTGGGTGGAGAAGATGTTGCAGCTGGCCCACCTGACCTCGGCCCCGAGGGCGGTAAGGGTCTCGATCAGCACCGCGGTCTGGATCGTCATGTGGAGCGAGCCGGTGATGCGGGCACCGGCCAACGGCTGGGCGGCACCGAACTCGGCGCGCATGGACATCAGGCCGGGCATTTCGTGCTCGGCCAGCACCATCTCCTTGCGGCCGAAGTCGGCGAGCGAGAGGTCGGCGACCTTGAAGTCGTGGGTGCGTGACTCGTTGGACATGGTGGCTCCTTCGTCGTACCGACCCGGGAAGGGCGGTGCTCACCGGTTCGGACCGTCCGGCCCGTCCGCGTGCGTCTGAGCCCCTCCGTCGGCCGCGGCCACGGGTCTCAGATCCGCTGGCAGGAATGATAGTGCACCACCCGTGGCGACAATCCGGCTGCCCGGTGTGGGCGCAGACTCAGTTGTCGTGCGGGTGTCGTCCCTGGTGGGAGTGCCCGACAGGTAGCCGGGACCGGCGGATCGGTCCTGTTACCCTCGCGCTGTCACGCTGTCCGGGAAGGTCCGGAGGGGAGGCGTGCGAGACAAGGAGTCCCCCCATGCCCGCCGTCAGAGGTCGACCGATTCGGAAGCGCTTCGGCGTAGGGGCCCGCCGGGCCAGTATGGCCATGGTGGCGTGTGTCCTGGGGGCCGGCATGCTGGCGGCCTGTAGCTCGTCGTCGACGTCGAGCTCGACCACGGTGGCGCCGAGCGGGAACGTGCTCCTGGTGGGGACGTTCCACGGGCATGCCGGGAAGTACACGTCGATCCAATCCGCGGTGAACGCGGCCAAGCCCGGCGACTGGGTCCTCGTCGCCCCCGGCGACTACCACGAGACGGCCGACAGCACCCAGCCGACTGACCCGGCCCACGGCGACAATGGCGGCGTCATGATCTCGACGCCGGACATCCACCTCCGGGGCATGGACCGTTCCGGTGTGGTCGTCGACGGCACCAAGCCGGGTGCGCCGCAGTGCAGCAGCAACCCGGCCGACCAGACCTACGGTGCGGTCGGCTCGGACGGCAAGACCGTCGGTCGGAACGGCGTCGTCGTGTGGAAGGCCGACGGCGTGTCCGTGGACAACCTCACTGCCTGCAACTTCCTGGCCGGCACCGGCGACTCGGGCAACGAGATCTGGTGGAACGGGGGTGCCGACAGTGGAACGATCGGGCTCCACGGTTACTCGGGCAGCTACCTGACCGCCACGTCGACCTACTACGGCGCCGAGAACACGGCCGCCCAGTACGGGGTCTTCTCCTCCGATTCCGCCGGCCCGGCCACGCTCGACCAGACCTACGCCAGCAACTTCAACGACTCCGGCATCTACGTCGGCGCCTGCAAGCAGGTCTGCGACGTGACGATCAACCATGCGTGGATGGAATACAGCGCTCTCGGCTACTCCGGCACCAACTCGGGCGGGGCGGTCGTCGTCGAGAACTCGCAGTTCGACAACAACAAGGACGGCTTCGATACCAACACGCAGATCAATGGGGACCCGCCCGCGCCCCAGAACGGCGACTGCCCGAACGGCGGCACCAGCGCCATCACCCACACCCATTCGTGCTGGGTGTTCATGCACAACAACGTGCACGACAACAACAACCCCAACGTGCCCGAGGCGGGCACGGCCAGCCAGGGCCCGGTAGGGACGGGCATGACCCTGTCGGGCGGCCGCAACGACACGGTCATGGACAACACGTTTTCGAACAACGGGGCCTGGGGTTTCCTCATGATCCCGTACCCGGATTCGAGCACACCGGAGTACAACCAGTCGTGCACAGGCACCGGTGGTGTGGAGAACGGGGCCTTCGGCTGCATCTACGACCCGATGAACAACGCCCTGGTCGGCAACCACTTCTCGAACAACGGCTCGTTCAAGAACCCGAGCAACGGCGACTACGGGCAGATCACCCTCAACACCGGCAAGCCGTCGAACTGCTACCGCGACAACGTGGCACCCGACGGCTCGACCCCGGCGAACCTCCAGCAGACCCAACCGACGTGCGGCGTCCTCACCACCGGCGCCGAGACTGGCGGAGCGCTGCTCGGCCAGGTGCTGTGCGACACCGGCAACGGGCCGTGCACCGCGGGGATGAACTATCCGAAGTCCACCTCGGTGATCATGCACCCGCTACCGGCCGGTCTGCCCACGATGGCGAACCCGTGCCAGGGCGTTCCGGACAACGCGTGGTGCCCGGGCGGCAAGCCCGTCTGATCCGCGTCCGTAATGGGCACCCGTTCCGGCCCGGACGGCGTTCGCCCTTGATTACTCGACGATGTCGGCGTCCGGCGGGTGCACTTGGCCGGACGTCTTTTCCCACGTAGTTGACCGAGTAAGTCAACTTTTGCCAGTATCGGTGCACCTACGATGAGGCGACCGAGAGCGGCACGTCAGGATGCAGAAGGAGACAACTCATGTCCGACTGGGGATTCGAGACCCGTCAGATCCACGCTGGCGCCGCGCCCGACCCGACCACGGGTGCCCGGGCGACGCCGATCTACCAGACGACCAGCTACACGTTCCGGGACACGGCCCACGCCGCCGCCCTCTTCGGGCTGGCCGAGCTCGGCAACATCTACACCCGGATCATGAACCCGACCCAGGCCGTGTTCGAGGAGCGTATTGCTTCCCTCGAGGGCGGGGTGGCCGCTCTGGCCGTGGCCAGCGGGCAGGCCGCCGAATCAATCGCACTGCTCAATCTGGCCGAGAACGGCGGCCACGTGGTCTCGTCCGCCTCGTTGTACGGCGGGACCTACAACCTCTTCCACTACACCCTCCCCAAGCTGGGGGTCGAGGTCACCTTCGTCGACGACCCTGACAACCTCGACGACTGGCGGTCGGCCATCCGGCCGAACACTAAGGCGTTCTACGCCGAGACCCTCGGCAACCCCAAGGGTGACGTCCTGGACTTCGCCGGGGTGTCGGCCATCGCCCACGACCACAAGATCCCGCTGGTGATCGACAACACGCTCGCCACCCCGTACCTGTGCACCCCGCTGGCCCACGGCGCCGACATCGTCGTGCACTCGGCCACCAAGTTCATCGGCGGGCACGGCACGTCGATCGGGGGCGTGATCGTCGACGGTGGCACGTTCGACTACGAGGGCAGCGGTCGGTTCCCCGGCTTCACCGAACCCGACCCCAGCTATCACGGCCTGGTCTTCGGTGACCTTCCCGAGCCGCTGTTCCCGGCCCGCTACGTACTGAAGGCCCGCCTTCAATTCCTGCGCGACCTCGGTCCGGCGATCGCGCCCTTTAATTCGTTCCTGTTCATCCAAGGTGTCGAGACGCTGAGCCTCCGCATGGAGCGCCATGTCCAGAATGCCGCCGCCGTGGCGGCGTGGCTGGAGGCCCGCGACGAGGTGAGATGGGTCACCTACCCCGGACTGGCGTCCAGCCCCTGGCATGCCCGGCAGCAGCACTACCTGCCGCGGGGCGGCGGGGCCATCCTCGCCTTCGGCATCGAAGGTGGGGCCGACGCCGGTCGCCGCTTCATCGAGGGACTCGAGTTGTTCAGCCATCTGGCCAATGTGGGTGACGTCCGCAGCCTGGCCATCCACCCGGCGTCGACCACCCACTCGCAGCTGACCGAGGCCGAGCAGGTCACGACCGGAGTGACCCCAGACCTCGTCCGCCTGTGCATCGGCATCGAGTCGGTCGAGGACATCCTGGCCGACCTCGAACTGGGATTCGCCGCCGCCAAGGGGGCGTGACGGAGGCTCCCTCGGCGCCGTACTGGCAACCCGGTGACGAGCCGGGTGCCCGCCGGTTCGCCCGGCTGATGACTCCCGACACCGCCGGCTTCCGCACGGAGGGTGGCGCCATCCTGCACGAGCTGACCGTCGCCTACGAGACGTGGGGGAGCCTCGACCCGGCGAGATCGAATGCGGTGCTGGTCGTCCACGCCCTGACCGGCGACAGCCACGCGGCCGGACCGGAGGGCCCTGGCCGCCCGACAGCCGGGTGGTGGGACGGCTTGATCGGCCCGGGCGCGGCCATCGACACCGAGCGGTGGTTCGTGGTCAGCCCGAACGTCTTGGGGGGTTGTCAGGGAACGACCGGCCCGTCGTCGCCGTCGCCCGACGGCACACCGTGGGGATCGCGGTTTCCCCGGCTGACCATCCGCGACCAGGTGGCGGCCGAGGCGCTCCTCGCCGACCACCTCTGCATCGACCGGTGGGCCGGCGTGGTCGGTGGATCGATGGGGGGGATGCGGGTACTCGAGTGGTGCGTAGGTCACCCGCAGCGGGTGGCCCGGGCGGCGGTGCTGGCCGTCGGCGCGGCGGCCACCGCCGAGGAGATCGCACTGTGTTCGGTCCAGTGCCGGGCCATCCGGCTCGATGCCGACTTCGGTGGTGGTAACTACTACGGGACGGGTCGGGCCCCGGTGGCCGGCATGGGGCTGGCCCGAAGGATCGGACAGGTCAGCTACCGGACCGAGGCCGAATTCCAGCAGCGGTTCGGACGTCGGCCCCAGGACGAGGAGGACCCGCTATCCGGTGGACGGTTCGCGGTGGAGTCCTACCTCGACTACCAAGGCGAGAAGCTGGCCCGCCGCTTCGACCCGAACTCCTACCTGGTCCTGAGCGAAGCCATGAACAGCCACGACATCGGTCGGCGTCGGGGCGGCGTCACCGCCGCGCTCGCCCGGGTCACCGCGCAAGTCGCCGTGGCCGGCATCGACACCGACCGCCTCTACCCGCTGGCCCTGCAGCAGGAGTTGGCCCGGTTGCTGCCGGGGGAGCGCCCGTGCACGGTGATCGAGTCCGAGTTCGGTCACGACGGATTCCTGCTCGAGGTCGACCAGGTCGGTGCGGTACTGGCTGACGCCCTCGGGACCTGAGCTGGCCGGATCGGCTGACCGTCGTCGCACCCCGGGTTGCGAACATCTGCCGGCCGCGAATCAGTCGGTCGATGTCATAGTCGCGACCGTTGTCCCACCTGGTCGCGGTTTGTCGACCGTCGCGCGCTCCACCTCCCCTTGTAGACTTGGGCAACGGACACCAGGTGTTCCACCCCACCGACAGGGCAGAACCAGGACCGGGACGAGGAGCGAAGTGGGGCACGCGGGGCACAGTTTCGAAGCGGTCGAGGCCGTGCTGGCGAACCCTTTCCCACCCGGTACCGACCCGGCCAGAATTCTCCTCCCTGCCGTTCCGCGGGTCCGGACCCCTGATGACGACAAGGTCCACCATCTGAGCTACTGGCAGGTCCATCTGTGGGAGACGCTGCTCCGCTTCCGACGCGCCTTCGGGAATCCGGCATGCACTGAGCGACTGCGTGCCGACTATCCCGAGATCGATGCAGCCGCCCTTCGCCTCGCCGAGCGGGCCACGTCCGGATTCCCGCTCGCGCCGATCGACTCGGTGGGATGTCACTCCGCCCTGAAGGAACTGAAGGCCACCGCCGCCGCCCTCGAAGTCACCGTGGCCGCGCTGGCCGACCGCACGCCGTCCGCCACCGCGCAGTTCGAGGAACCCGAGGCGGTGGTGGAGCAGCCTCCGTACGCCGTGGTCCGGTCCGTTCGGCCAGTGACTCCGATGGTCCCGGTCGATGGGAGCGCTCCGGCCGTGACGGCTACCCAGGACGTGTTCGTCACTTCGACTCCTCTCTCCCGTTCCTAGTCCAAACTCAGATTGCCCGGTGACCGTCGACTCCGACGCGACCGAACAGTGGCCGGCGGCAGCCTGGTGGTTCACCATCCCGGGCCCCGCTGAAGGAGGCGAAACTCAGACGGCGGCGTACGACTCGGCCAGGAGGACGAGGCCCTCGTCGACGCCGACCTCCGGCGACCACCGCAGCACCCGACGGGTCTCGGACTGGTCGAACCAGTGGGCCACCGACAGCTGACGGGCGGCGAAGTGAGTGAGGGGGGGCTCGTCCCCAGGCCAGAGGCGGCCGAGCACCCGGCCGGCCAGCGCAGCCAGCGGGGCCGGCACCGAGCGCACCGGCCCGCCGAGCCCGGCGGCGGCCAGGATCCCTTCGACCAGCTCGGCCAGCGGACGGGGGTCGCCCCCGGTGACCACCCACGCGCGCCCGATCGCCTCTTCCGAGTCGGCCGTCCGGTCGAGTCCGGCCACGATGGCCGCCGCGGCGTCGTCCACATAGGTGGTGTCGACGAGGGCGCGCCCGTGGTCGGGTAGGGCCAGCCGCCCCTGGTGGGCCCGCTCGACGATCCGGCCGATCAGCTGGGTATCGCCCGGCCCCCACACGAGATGGGGTCGGACCACCACCGTCGGCACGGCCGCACGACCGAGGACGAGACGTTCGGCCATGGCCTTGGATCGGGTGTAAGCATCGGGGCCGTCGTAGCGGGCGGGCTCGACCCCGGCACCGACGGCGGGGGTGTCGTCGAAGGCCACCGACGGGGAGGAGACATGGAGGAGCCGACCGCACCGGGCCGCGGCCTCGAGCACGTGCTTCGTCCCGGTCACGTTGACGGCGAAGGCATCGGCCCACGCGGGCCGGGGGGCGACCAGCGCCGCCAGGTGCACGATGGCGTCGTTTCCGCCGGCGGCCGACCGCACGGCGTCACCGTCCCTGATGTCGCCGAACACGTCCTCGGCAGTGCTTCCGCTGGGGGAGCGCTGGAAGCAGGTGACGCGGTCCCCCCGTGCCACGAGCCGGTCGGCCACCGCCCGACCGAGCAGGCTGGAACCGCCGGTGACCAGGACCCTCATCGGCCGGCGAGGTAGTTGGACACCTGGACGCCGAGGGCGACGCGGTCCACCTTCGACTCGTGTCGGCGATCGACGGGGAGCCGTCCCACCAGGACCGAGGCGATCCGATGGTGAGCGGCCTCCCGGACCGCGGTCCGCAGGCCGAGGTCGGCGACGGCCAGCTCGCCGGGGCCGTCGACCACGATGCACACGACCTGGCTGCCGGCCGGTCCGATACCGACCGCCGCCACCGAGCGTCCGATGGCGGCCCGCACCGGCTCCTCGAGGGCCACGCTGGCCAGCGGACCGTCCGCCGTGTCGAGGACGTGGCGGCGACGGCCCAGATGGAAGACGAGGCCGTCGTGGACGTAGCCGACGTCCCCTGTGCGGTGGTAGCGCAGCCCGCCGTGGGTGGCCCAGGTGTCGGCATCAGCCGACCACGCGGCGTCGTAGCCGTCGAACATCCACGGGGCGTGAACGAGGAGTTCGCCCCACGTGCCATCGGTTAGTCGGGTTGCCGGCACGTCGAGCGGGGTGGTCACCACCGAGCATCCGGGCACCGGTCGACCGGTCGAGTTGCCACCGAGCGGCCCGATGGCCTCGGGGTCGGTCCCGTCGGTGACAGGCAGGCACTCGGTCATGCCGAACGGGGTGCGGACGTCGCCGCCGGTAACCGCCCGGACCCCGGCCACCATGTCGGGTGGGATGGGCGCCCCGGCCAGCATCACCAGGCCGATCGGCGCCGACCGCCCGTGGGCGCTGGCCACGATCCGGCGGGCCGATGCGGGGGACAGCCACGCCACCGTGACATGGGCCACCGAGGTGGCCGCCTTCAGTTCGTCGAAGCCGAGGGCGGACGGTTTGTCGACGGGGAAGTCGGGGCGGACGCACGTCATCTGGAGGGAGGGAGCGAGCAGCATGAACGGGCCGAACGACGTAGTGAAGGCGTCACCCGGTCGCATGCCGAAGAGAGGGCCGACCACGTCGCGTTGAGCCGCCAGAGCGCCGTGGGTGTAGCGCACGGCTTTGGCCGGCCCGGTGGCGCCCGAGGTGTGCACGATAGCGGCCACGTCGTCGGGGCCGATAAGCACCGGGGTGTGGGGCCCACGGCCGGGACCAGACGGCTCGAGTTCGAGCGCGCCCGGGGCCGTGGCCGAGGACGCCGGACCGACCACGATTCGAGTGGCGCCGGGGGCAAATCGCAGGACGACGGCCGCGGCCAGGGTCGACCGCGTACCGACCACGAATTTCGGGGCGGCCGCCCGGACCAGGCGGCGGAGCTGGCGGATGCCGGCCGAGGCGTCGGCCACCACCGGGACGCCGCCGGCCTTCCAGATGGCACCCGCCGCCACCAGCAGGTCGCAACTCGGTGGCACCAGCACCGAGACCCGGTCGCCGGGGAGCATGCCCGCATCCTGGAGCGAGCGGGCGGCCACCGACGAGCGGACATCGAGGTCGGCCCAGGAGAGTGTGCCGTCCGGGCCATCGTAGACCGGTGAGTTGTCCCGGCTGCGTGTCCCAATGGACGCCAAGACGGAGGTGAACGGCGTGCCGTCGGCGGAACCGTTGGCATCCGGGTGCTCCCGGGGGTCCGGGCGTCGGCCCTCGGCCAGCCAGCGGGCCACCACCGGTCCGACCGGTGCGTCCAATGTGACGAGGTGGGCGGCGTCGGGAAACCGCTCGACGTCGGCTTGGGGGATACGTGCCCGCAGGTCGGCGAGGAACCGGTCGTGGAAGACCGGATCGCGGCCGCCCCACAGGAGCAGCGTGGGTCGTGGGTGCTCGTCGAGCACGGCGGCGCACGTCTGCAGCGCGTGGTACGACGGGTCGACGGGGGTGACCGGGATGTCAGCCACGAAATCGCGGACCGCCTCGCGCCGTTCGGGCGTGCGGTAGGGCGCGCGCAGCGCGTTCCGGTGCTCCCGGTCCGTCATCCGGGCGGTGCCGCCCACGAAGGCCGGGGTCCGCCGGCAGCTCAGGTCGACCAGGCTCCGCGCCGCGGCGATCAGCGGTGGCACGGCCACGTCGTCGGGCTTGGCAACCGCGGTGTTGGCCAGGATGAGGGCTTCGACGTCGAGCGACCCCGACGCTCCCACGGCCACCGGTCCGCCCCAGTCGTGGGCGGCCAGCACGACGGGGCCGTCCACCTCCTGGCGGCAGAAGGACACCAGCTCGGCGACGCGGTCAGCCAGACGCCGGGGCCTGCGTCGCTCGGACCAGCCCATGCCGGTCTGGTCGACGGCGATGACCCGCCACTCGGGGCTGAGCGTGGTGAGCAGGTCCCTCCAGATGTAGCCCCACGACGGATTGCCGTGGACGCAGACCACCGTGCCGGCCGGACCGGGACCGGTATCGAGCACGTGCCAGTCGACCGGGCGGCCGTCCGAGCCGTCGACGGTCACCCGGCGGGACCAGGACGGGTCGAGGCCCCAGGCGGTCAGCTGGCTGGCGCTGGGTGTGGGCCAGGACGGCGCCGGTGGACCGGCAACCGGCCCGGGCGGGGCCACGGCCGCTACCAGATCAGTTCGGCGGCGGCGACGTTCAGTCCGGAGCCGATGCCCATGAGCAGGACCCGCTCGCCGGGGACGATCTCGTCGGCCACGGTGGAGAGCGTGTAGGGCACGGCGGCCGGACCCATGTTGCCGAAGCCGGGGTACGTCAGCGGCACCAGGTTCATGTCCACCCCGATCAGCTCGCAGAGCTTGCGGGTGTGGACCGCCGACACCTGGTGCATGACGAAGCGATCGCACGTCTTCCACTCCCAGCCGGCCTCGACTGAGGCCTCGAAGGCCTCCAGGGCGAGGGCCAGGCCGCCCTCCAGCAAGGCCGCGGTATCCGTGCGCATGGTGTCGAGATCGCCGACGCACAGGTTGTGGTTCTGCGTGGCCGCCCGGGAGATGCCGCCGATGAAACGGTGGGCGCCCGTGCGGGGGCCGCCCATGACCATGGCGGCCGCGCCCGATCCGAGCGTCAGGGAGGCGAATTGGTCGTACACGTCGAGGGCGGTGGCGGTCGGCTGACGGAGGCGTTCGATGGTGGCGAGCTGGGTGTACCGGCTGCCTTCCCCGTCGACGATCAGGACCGTCTGCGCATGGCCCGTCTCGATGGCCATGGCGCCGACCTGCATGGCGTTGACGAAGCCCAGGCAGGCATTGCCGAGGTCGTAGTTGATGCACTGGGGCCCGAGTCCCAGTCGGAAGTGCACCGAACAGGCGACGCTGGGTTCGAGGTGGTGCTTGCACACCGAGGTGGAAATCAGCAGGTCCACCTCGGACGGAGCGACATCGGCTAGCTCGAGGGCACGCACGCCAGCTTTGGCCGCCGCCTCGTCAAAGGACACCTCTTCGGGCCACCAGCGGCGCTCGACGATGCCGGCCACCGTTTCGAGGAGTCCCGGTCGGATGCCGCAACGGTCGTAGGTCTCGGCCAGCTGCTCGTCGATCCAGGCCGAGGTGACGACCTCGGGGGCCTCCGCGTGACCCACGCTCCAGATGGTCGGACGCATGAATTCGATACGGGAGCTCACCGACACAGGTTACGGCGTGTTGGGGACTCCGGTGGACGGGGCCGCCCAGACCGGGGTGGCGGCGGCCCGGCCCGTGGGTTTTCCCACCCCCTGAGCCCAACGTGGTGTATCTGGTCAGCTCGAATCGGAGCCGGGAGTCCTGGTCAGGACGTCACGTGGCTCCGGTTGTCGGTGGGCGCCGTGGCTGGCAGAATCAGAGCACCGATCCACGCCCACGGGGTGCTCGGAAAGGCGGTACAGGGTGCAGTCGGTGCGAGCAGCGACATTCCAGGTGACATCGTCAGCCGGCACTCCCGGGGACACTGCGGCCGCGGCTCATCCGGCAGCACAGGCCATTGGACCCGCCAACGCGTCGACCACGTCGCTCGTCTGCTCAGACACCGACGTGCCGTCGATTCGAACGGCGCCGAAGCAACCATCGGTCCGCTCCGCCTGGCGTACATCGGGAGTGACGATGCGGGGGCGTCGGCCGGTCATGGAGCGCAGCTGCCACGTCGGGGTTGCACCTTTGGGAACATCCACACAACCTCGTCGGTTACCGCCGCCAACGGCGCACCGTATGGAGAGGGAGGTAGCTCATGCGACAGACGACACTCGGTAGGAGCGGGTTACAGGTCTCCCGGATCGCCTTCGGGACGTGGCAGCTCGGTGGCGACTGGGGCGCCACCGAGGAGGACCAGGCGACGGCGGCGATACGGCGGGCGGCCGATCGGGGGGTGACGCTGTTCGACACGGCACAGGCATACGGCTTCGGAGCCTCCGAGCGCTTCCTGGCGAAGGCCCTGTCGAGCTACCCCCGGGAGGAGATGGTGATCGCCACCAAGGGTGGACTTCGACCGACAGCCGCCGGAGGCGTCGCCCGCGACGCCAGCCCCGAGTGGATCCGCCAGGGGGTCGACCAGAGCCTGGAGGCACTCGGGACCGACTACATCGATCTCCTCCAGGTGCACTGGCCCGATCCGGCCACGCCACTGGAGGAGACCGCAGGCGCGCTGGGCGAGCTCGTCGCCCAGGGAAAGATCCGCCATGTCGGCGTCTCGAACTTCGACACGGACCAAATGGGCGACTTCGCCATGGCCCTTCCGGTCGAGACCCTCCAGCCCCCGTACCACTTGCTCCGGCGGAGCATCGAAGCGGACATCCTGCCGTACGCCGATGCCCACGACATCGGCGTCCTCGTCTACGGACCGCTCGCTCACGGCTTGCTCAGTGGTGACTTGCACGAGGACACCCGGTTCGCGCCCGGCGACTGGCGTGGGACGAGCCCCGTCTTCAAGGGCGAGTCCTTTCGTCGGAACCTGGACGTCGTGGACCAACTGTCGAAGGTCGCCAGCGAGGCGGGTGTGTCGCTCAGCCAGATGGCGATCGCCTGGACCTTGTCGAACCCCGCTGTCGACGTGGCGATCGTGGGCACCCGCAATCCGGCGCATCTGGATGACGCCTTGAGCGCTGGCAGCCTCAACCTGGGCGAGGACGTCCTCGACCGCATCGACCAGATCGTGCACGACGCCGTGCCGATCGATGGCCCATCTCCCGAAGCCATGCCGGAGGATTGATCCCATGACCACGACGACAGTCGCCGTGATCGGCAACGGAGTCATGGGCTCAGCCATGGCCGCACGCCTCATCGACGCAGGACAGTCCGTCCGGGTCTGGAACCGCAGTGGCGAGCCGATGGAAGTGCTCGGCAAGGCCGGAGCCGTCGTGGCGCGGGATCCGAGCGACGCCGTGGCCGGCGCGACAGTGGTGATCACGATGCTTCCCACCGCCCACGTCACCACCGAGGTCATGGTGAGTGGCGGGGTCCTCGACGTCATCGCCCCGGGAGCCGTGTGGGCCCAGATGGGGACGATCGGGATCGACGCGACGCGTGCCTTCGATGAAGTGGTGCATGACCGGCGTCCCGAAGTCCTGTTCGTCGATGCACCGGTGTCGGGCAGCAAGGTCCCGGCGGAGCGGGGTGAGCTGATCATCCTGGCGTCGGGCCCTCCTCCGGCTGCCGCAATCGTCGACCCGGTCTTCGACGTGATCGGCAAGCGCACCTTGTGGCTGGGTCCGGCCGGTATGGGGAGTCGGATGAAGCTCGTCCTCAACACCTGGCTCGCCTTCGAGATCGAGGCAGCCGCCGAGATAGCAGCCTTGACCGATGCATTCGGCATTCCGGACGACATGCTGACCACCACCATCGCCGGGAGTCCTCTGGTCTCGACATTCGCTGCGACAAAGCTGGCCAAGATGCAGGCTCGGGACGAACGTACCGAGTTCTCCCTTGGCTGGGCCCTGAAGGACCTCGATCTCATGGCCGACGCCGCGCCGAGCGGTGCTACGCCGATTGCCCGGGCTATTGCCGAGCGCTGGCGGGGTCTGGTAGCCGACGGAGCCGGCAGCCTCGACGTCAGTGCGGCACGTCGAGGGCTCGACATCGGCGCGAGCGAAGACGGGGACGCCACCTGACTCGTTGTTCGTCAGCGTTTGACGGCATCCACCCGCATCATGGGCGCGATGCGACGCGGTGACGACGGGTGTGGGTACTACGCCAACTGCACGGGAACCAACCCGCTCCCGATCCGCTTCTCCGGATAGCCGCGTACGGCGCCGATCAGCTCGGCCTGGGAGCGCACACCGAATCGCTGGTGCACGGTAGCCAGGTGATTCCGCACCGTGGGCTGGCTGACCTACATGAACTTCGCGATGTTCGGCACGCGGCGTCCATTGAGGAAATCGGAGAGCACCATCGGGAGACGACGTCAACGAGCTGCGAGCTCATCGCGCCCGCCGCCCCCCTTTCCTACAGCGAGCAGTTCGTCGCCTTCCTTGTTCCACTGCACTGGTGTGACGAATTTCAGAAGTCCTGTCATCTGCATCTCATGTGCATCGATTGAATTCCCGATGATCCAGAACGCTGAGATTGGACTTCCATGCGATACGCCCACATCGACCGCCTGGTGAGCACGACGGGCCGTCCGATACGCCATATTCGTAGCAACCAACGACACGGCAAGGCCCAGTGTCCGTGGCCTGCTCCGAGCGAAGTCGGTGGCGAACCAATGCCAGGCATGTGGGTTCTCTGTCGCTCAACTGGTGGATTCCGGCGCATCCGAGAATCGACAGCCCTAGGCTCGGGCGACATGACCCAGCCGACCGAGTCCGGGGGCGCTCCATTGAACCGGGATGTCGCCTACGAGCTACCCGCAGATGCTCTGGCGACATTGGACGCCAGGGCACTTGCCGAGTTGACTCCACTCGGAGTTGAACGGGCGGTAAGCGTAGGTGACGAGCTGTTCCGGGCCGGCGACGAATCGTACGACTTCTTCGTGCTGCTCGAAGGTGCGGTGGACATCATCCGCGCCGATCTCGAAGGCGACACCCTGCTCACGACGTATACCGCCGGCCACTTTCTCGGCGAACTCGGCATGATCACGGGGCAGCGCCTGCTGGTCACCGCTCGTGTCAGTCAGCCCGGTCGGGTGCTGGCAATTCCCGAGGATGATTTCCGGCGCATCATGAGTAGCAACGTGGACCTGGCAGACCCGATCTTCTCGGCCTTCGTCGCTCGCCGGGAGATCCTTCGACTCGGCGAGGGTGCGCGAGCGGTGCGGATCATCGGCTCTCGATTCTCACCCGACGCGATGGCGTTGCGGGCCTACGCGGCACGATCCCGGCTGCCGCACACCTGGATCGACGTCGAAGACGAGGAGGACGTCGGCGAGTTGCTCACGGGAATGGGATTTCACCTGAGTGACACACCGGTCGTCATCACGCCGATGGGGGTATTGCGCCATCCGACAATCGGTGAATTCGCCGAGCACACGGGCCTGACGTTCACGCAGCTTCCGGGGTACATCTTCGATCTGGTGATCGTTGGTGCTGGTCCCTCCGGCCTCGCCGCGGCGGTCAATGGAGCGGCAGAGGGGCTCAACACGCTGTTGCTCGATGCCTTCTCGACCGGCGGGCAGGCCGGCTCGAGTTCCCGCATCGAGAACTACGTGGGCTTTCCGAGCGGTATTTCCGGCGAGGATCTGACTCCACGAACGGCAATCCAGGCGCAACGCCTAGGAGCTCGAGTGAGCGCACCGTGCGAGGTCGTGGATCTGCGGGAAGAAGACGGATTCCACGTGTTCGCGCTGGCCGACGGGAGCGAGGTTCCTGCCCGTTCCGTCATCGTGGCGACCGGAGCGCGCTACCGGCGGTTGTCCGTCGAGGGCCTCGAGCGATTTGAAGGAGCCGGCGTCTACTACGCCGCCACTGATCTCGAAGCACGCATCTGCAGCCCTCAGCCGGCGATCATCGTCGGCGGCGGCAACTCGGCCGGCCAGGCATCGATCTTCCTTGCCCAGCAAGGGTGTCACGTGACGATCGTCGTCCGAGGTGGCGACCTTTCACATTCCATGTCGCACTACCTGATCGAGCGCATCGAGGCCGATGACCGTATCGAGCTGGTGACAAACACCGAGATCAGAGAGCTGGCCGGAGGCCACCATCTCGATTGCGTCACGATGGAGTTCACTCCGACCGGTGAGCTTCATACGGTCACCTGCGCCGGTCTGTTCTGCTTCATCGGTGCGGAACCGGCGACCGAGTGGTTGCGGAACAGTCTGGCCTTGGACGCAAAGGAGTTCGTCCTTACCGACCGTTCCCTTCCGGACTCCGTCATCAATGGTGCAGGTTTCGCCGTGCGGGACCCTCTGCCATACGAGAGTTCCGTGCCGGGCGTGTTCGCGGTGGGTGACGTTCGTAGTGGATCGTTGAAGCGGGTTGCCGCGGCGGTCGGCGAAGGATCGGGTGCGGTGCGCTCCGTGTACGAGCATCTCGTGGGGATGGATCGTTGAGGGGTACGCCAGGTTGGGGTCGCGACCCTGGCGAACTCCTCGAGGCCGTCGGCCGCCGGCCACCAGTTCCACTCAGTCGATTCACCCGTGGCCACTCCATGAGGTCGTGGCACTGATGGTCCGGTCCAGCAGCGGCTCCGCGAAGTCATGCGTGAGGTCTGGACACACGTCACAAGTGAGCCGGTGCCCACCTTCTACTCCGCAGAAGCCCGACCCGCGTAGTTGGCCAAAGGATATGGATAGCACTCCTTTGGTGGGCGTCGAAGGTGGCCATCGGGGTAGAACGGCTAACGCAGCAGGCGCGAAAGGCGGCGGTCGGCGAGCGCACGACCGTTGGTCTGGCAGTGCTTGCAGTAGACGATCTCGTACGACTCATAAGAGACACGCAGAAGCGGCTGGCCGCAGCGCGGACACGGCTGGCCCGCCCGGTTGTGGACCGCGAAGCGCAGGCCGAGCTTGGGTTCCGACAATCCGCCGGTGCGTCCTCGTTCCTGCTCGAGGGCGCCGCCGAGTATCGAACGGATGGCGGTGACCAAGGCGGCGCGCTGCTCGGTCGACAGTGCCCGCAGCGAGGTGAACGGGGAAAGACCGACGGCGTTCAGCACGTCGTCGACGTAGCCGCGCCCGAGCCCGGCCAGGGTCCGCTGGTCCCGCAGCACCGTGTGAATGCGGCGGTTCGAGTCGCTGGTCATGAGGAACTCGGCGAACGCCTCGTCGCCCGGTTCGGGACCGAGAGAAGCCAGAGGCCCCTCGTCAGCTGGGCCGAGCACCCACCAGGCGGCCTTCCGTTGGCTCCCGTGTTCACGGACCAGGATGGCCGAGCCGTCATCGAAGCGGAACCGCACCACACTGCCCTTGGGCCGGGTCACCTTGGCTGGGGACTCGATGTCCAGCCGTCCGGCCTGGGACAGATGGACGAGGACGCGGACGCCGCCATCGAGGGTCAACACCAGGTACTTGCCCCGCCGTCCGACGTTCGTGACCTTCCGGCCGACAAGCTCCTCCGGCCTAGGCGCCACCGTCTTGAGCGCCGTGAACCCGAGTGGATCGACCCCTGCAACGATGCTGCCGGCGATTGCTACGTCGAGGCGCTCAGCGAGGGCCTGCATCTCGGGTAACTCGGGCATGGTCGACTCCGCACTGCCGGTCGGGACGGACCACTGCAGTATGGCGCCGATGACGGTCAGTTACCCTGAAAGCAACGAGGGCGGCTCCGAGGCTGGGAATTGGCTCTGACCTGCAACAGGCCTACCGCGGAGTGTCCGAGCTCCCGGCAGTTCAACTACGGAGCAACAGACCCGGGACCCGTCGCAGCCTCAACGGTCACTTCGGGTGATCGGTCGCCGGTCCGGCCCAGGAAGCCCAGGCCGGGAGGGACGAGATTCCGATGGCTCCAGAGCACGAGGATACTCACGCCGCCCAGGTAGATGGACATGACGAGCAGGCGGAAGTTGGGCGTGCTGCCTCCGAATGAGCCGAGCACCCCGGGACGAGCAAGGGCGAAGAGCAGGTAGATCGAAGAGGAGCAGGTCCAACTGAGAGGACAGCGGGTCCTCGATCGATCACTCACTCACCTCGGGCCAATCGTCAGCGCAGTGGGTGCTCTGGCCACCATTGCGTTCTTGCGCTTCCGTATCGCTATCCACGCCGACGTGGGCCCGGTCTTCATGTCCTTCGCCGTCATCCACCTCGTACGGCGTCGGAAGACCATTCGCCGTATGGTGTCGCAACTCGCGCGCCCTCGCTGGTTCGTAGATGTGAAGGAACGCCTTGCTGGCTCGGATACGCTGCTTGCCTCCCTCGCTCTGATTGTTCTTGTTTCAGGCATTCTGGACTGGAATCAGGGACAGCCGACGCGGTTCCCGCTCCTCCCTGGGTCATTTGGCAGATGGCACGCGCTGTCGAGCGTGATCCTCGTCGTGTATCTCACCGTCCACCTGTGGCACCGATGGAAGCGTCTGCGCCAGTCACGGATTCGATGACTGCCCGCCAGTTGCTTCGGCGGACGAACCTTGGGGGTTGCCCCCGGCTAGCTCCGACGACTCAGGACTTCGATCTCGATTTCTTCGAGGACATCAGGGTCCGCGATCATCTCGATCTTTGTGACGTTGCCGGCCGCCACCGTGAAATCGAAAGCAACCTTCGGCGCGCCACCCTGCGACCACACCAGCCCGGCGAGCCCGTCCAGCAGGACCGTGCGGGCTGCTTTCGCTCTACCGGAGAACCTCGATGCAACGTCGTGGGGTCCAGCCAAGCTTGCCGGAGCACCCATGACGATCGCAGCGGCATCGGCGACGAGCTCAACATCGGGGCTGAGGAGCGAGAGCAGCGCCGGGAAGTCTCCGTTCTTGGCCGCGGCGAGGAATGCCACGACTATCTCGCGCTGTTGCTGTGGATCAGTGGTTGGATCCTGCGCCAGGCGCACCCGCCGACGAGCCCTGCTGGCAAGTTGTCGGCACGCTTCCGGAGACTTGCCGAGTATTTCGCCGATCTCCTCGAAAGAGACCGCAAACATGTCGTGGAGCACGAAGGAGATCCGTTCGGCCGGCGTGAGTCGGTCGAGAACGATGAGGAGCGCATGGCCCATCGAGTCGGCGAGGATCGCCTGATCTTCGGGCGTCAGCGCAGCTCGTACGAGGAATTGCTCGACGTCGGCGGATCCATCGATGGAATCCGAGGGACGCCGATGCCTGCTACGGAGCATATTGAGGCAGATCCGTGAGACGACCGTCGTCAACCAGCCCGTGAGGTTCGCGATGGTGGCCGCATCGGTCGCCGACAGGCGGAGCCAGGCCTCTTGTAGGGCATCGTCGGCGTCCTCCGGGTTGCCGAGAATCCGAAGGGCTACAGCTCGAAGATGGGGCCGGTCGGCTTCGAACTGGTCCGCTAGCGATCTATTCTGATCCACGTGTCACAATCTCCTTGGCTCCGGTGTCATACACATTGACCCACGAGTGTGGTGGAACGTGACAAGAGGAGAACCCATGCCAGTTCAGTGCAATACCGTGCTCTATCCCGTGAAGGATCTCGAGAAGGCCAAGGCTGTCTTCACTGCGCTGTTCGGTGCCGATCCCCACGTCGACTCGCCCTACTACGTCGGCTTCTCCGTGAGCGGTGACGAGATCGGTCTCGTCCCCAGTGGGCACGACCAGGGCATGACAGGCCCAATCCCTTACTTCGAAGTCGAGGACATCACCGCCACCCTCGGCGCCCTCCAGGCCGCCGGTGCGACTGTGGTCCAAGAGCCGACCGATGTGGGCGCCGGACTCCTCGTGGCGAAGGTCAACGACTCCGACGGCAACGACATCGGGCTGAGGCAGCCGCCAACCGGCGCATAGGGGTGCGCCGGCCCGTGTCCCGAGAGTCCACGTGCGAACAGCGGGGCCGGATCGGCTGCCACCGCGAACTGATGGGCAATGTGTGACAGCTGGGCTGAGATCGCGGCAGGCTCGCAGCGCGGCCGGAACCCAGTGGCAGCACGGACCGGAGTATGGGCGAACCTGGCGTTGTGGTCGAAACTGATCAGATCGAGCCGGGCAACGCAGTTCGTGACCGCGGTGAATGCCCGGTCAATGTGATGGAGGCATGATGAGCAGGGTCACGAAGTCCGACACGGGGCCGCTCGTGCTCCGGGATGCCGACAGCCATGATCTGATCCGCGTGCACCGGGCACGCGTGAACAATCTCAACGATGTCAGCGTCGATATCCCGAAGCGTCGACTGACGGTGTTCACTGGCGTTTCCGGCTCAGGTAAGAGCTCCTTGGTGTTCGGCACGATTGCTGCGGAGTCGCAGCGAATGATCAACGAAACCTATAGCGCCTTCGTGCAGGGCTTCATGCCAACGCTGGCCCGACCCGAGGTCGACGTACTCGAAGGGCTGACGACCGCGATCATCGTCGACCAGCAGCGGATGGGTGTCGACGCCCGCTCCACAGTCGGCACCACCACCGACGCCAATGCGATGCTGCGCATCCTCTTCAGCCGACTCGGGCAGCCGCACATCGGCTCGCCCAACGCGTACTCCTTCAACGTCCCCTCTGTCCGGGCGAGCGGTTCGATCACGGTCGAACGCGGTGCCGGCAAGACCGTGAGGCAGGCCTTCACCCGAACCGGTGGCATGTGTCCGCGCTGTGAAGGCCGAGGCTCGGTCACTGACTTCGACCTTGCCCAGTTGTACGACGACAGCAAGTCGCTCAATGAGGGTGCCCTGACGATTCCCGGTTACAGCATGGACGGCTGGTACGGCCGCATCTTCAGCGGTTGTGGCTTTTTCGATCCGGACAGACCGATCCGCAAGTTCACCAAGTCCCAGCTCCGCGATCTGCTCTACAAGGAGCCGACCAGGATCAAGGTCGACAACGTCAACCTGACCTACGAGGGTCTGATCCCGAGAATTCAGAAGTCGTTCCTGTCCAAGGAAGTCGACGCATTGCAGCCGCACGTACGCGCATTCGTTGACCGAGCCGTCACCTTCACCGTCAGCCCCGAGTGCGCCGGCACCCGACTCAGCGAGGCAGCCAGGTCATCCAAGATCATGGGGTTCAACATTGCCGATGTGTGCGCGATGGAGATCAGCGATCTGGCCCAGTGGATCCGCGGTGTCGACGATCCATCGGTGGCGCCGCTGATGGCGAACCTGCAGCGGATGCTCGACTCGATCGTGGAGATCGGGCTGGGTTACCTCTCGCTCGACCGGCCGTCGAGCACGCTGTCAGGCGGCGAGGCGCAGCGCGTCAAAATGATCCGCCACCTCGGTTCCTCGCTCACCGATGTCACTTACGTCTTCGACGAGCCCACGACGGGTCTGCACCCCCATGACATCCAGCGGATGAATGACCTGCTGATTCGGCTGCGGGACAAGGGGAACACGGTGCTCGTCGTCGAGCACAAGCCGGAGACGATCTCCATCGCCGACCACGTAGTCGACCTCGGCCCCGGTGCCGGCACGGCGGGCGGCACCATCTGCTTCGAAGGTACCGTCGAGGGCCTACTGGCGAGCGGCACCGTCACCGGACGCCATCTCGATGACTGGGCCTTCCTGAAGAAGACGGTTCGGGCGCCCGCTGGCATTCTCGAGATCCGCGGCGCGGCGGTGCACAACCTGCAAGGTGTCGATGTCGACATCCCGCTCGGGGTGCTTGTCGTCGTCACCGGCGTCGCCGGCTCCGGCAAGACGTCGCTCGTGCACGGGTCGATCCCTTCCGGTGCAGATGTGGTGTCGATCAATCAGGGCACGATCCGTGGTTCGCGACGGAGCAATCCGGCGACGTACACCGGGATGCTCGACCCGATCCGCAAGGCGTTCGCAAAAGCCAACGGCGTGAAGCCGGCACTGTTCAGCTCCAATTCCGAGGGTGCATGTCCCAACTGCGACGGCAACGGTGTCATCTATACCGACCTGGCGATGATGGCCGGCGTGGCCACGACCTGCGAGGAGTGCGAGGGGAAGCGGTTCCAGGCTGCAGTATTGGAACACCACCTCGGCGGCCGTGACATCAGTGAGGTGCTCGCCATATCGGTGATCGAGGCCGAGGAGTTCTTCGGCGCCGGCGAGGCGCGCACGCCGGCCGCCCACGCCATCATCACCCGGCTCGTCGATGTCGGACTCGGCTACCTCAACTTAGTTTGCAATTAAACCCCTGACCCAGGTCAAGCAGCCTTTTTGACTGCGGGATAACGGGTTCTGGGCGGTTTCCGGGTGTCCTTCGGGCGTCCCGGACCTGGCTTGGTTGATTTCGGTGGATG
>Ga0097691_1000269_pt1 | contig 49014 bp, 37 predicted proteins | sample NGESurdeep072012_8_FD_72858 | JGI IMG/M metagenome (GOLD analysis project Ga0097691, IMG submission 72858) | Arctic peat soil microbial communities from Barrow, Alaska - NGEE Surface sample 210-1 deep-072012 | ecosystem: Environmental > Terrestrial > Soil > Wetlands > Peat ... | reverse complement strand
TTGGTCCCCACCTCGGGTTGTTTTCATGTGCTCGGTCGTCACGTCAACGGCGTCTCCAGTGACACGTTGGCCCGGGCCGGAGTGTGCACCATTCCCGAGGGCCGGGGTGTCTTCCCGAATCTCACAGTCACCGAGAATCTCCGCATGATGACCTTCGCCGGAGCGTCCCGGCGTGACGTCGAAGAACGGGCCTTCTCCCGGTTCCCCCAGCTGGCCCAGCGCAGGCGCCAGGTGGCCGGGACGCTTTCGGGAGGCGAACAGCAGATGCTGGCCATGGCCCGCTCCCTCAGCGTCGATCCGGCCGCCCTCCTCCTCGACGAGATTTCGATGGGTCTCGCCCCGCTGATTGTGGACGAGCTCTACGAGTTGGTGGCCCAGGTCTCGTCCGAGGGGGTGGCAATCCTTCTCACCGAGCAGTTTGCCCAGGCCGCGCTCAAAGTGGCCGACCAGGTCGCCCTCATGGCGCAGGGGCGCATCGTGGCAACCGGCACACCCGACACGCTGCCCGAGGATCTGGCAGCCTCGTATCTCGGCGGAAGCGCCGCCGAGCTCCAATCCGCCTCCGATGACAGGGGAGCAGCATGAGCACCATGACCAACATGAACAGCCCGAGCGCCAAGTGCAGCCCGAAGAACTCAAAATGGGGTCGACCGGGTACGGCGAACCACGCGTTCCGTTTGGTGCTGGTCACCGCGTTCGGGATGGCGGCGATGGGCTCAGCGATAACCGCCGCCTCCACCCCCGCCGGTGCTGACACCACGCTCGGTGGGTTCACCGTGGCCGCCATTGCCTCGGGCATCACCGCATCCTACGAACAGCCCAATTTTCCCGTTCCGGCCACTCCGACAGTGGAGCTCAACGTGGGTTACTCCAACACCACCGACAACTTCGGTCCAACCGGGAGTACCCTGGCATCCAGCCTGTACCCGGGCCAGGTAATCGCCAACTCCGGCCCTGAGCTTGGCTTATTGTTCCCCGGGGTCCCGCTCCCCCCCGCCCCGGTGTGGCCGGTCCAGGCCACCACTGCCTGCCCCAAGGGCCCCAACGCAACCAACAACACCACACCCGGCGCCACCATGGAAGCCGACTGCAAAACCGACTCCAACACCGCCATCACCAGCTTCGGATCACCGGGGAGCAACGCCACAGGTCCCCCGGCGGCGCCATCTTCGGGTAGCGGTGCACCCGGTCTCGGCCCGGTCCTCGGAATCGGGTCCGTCCTGAGTTCGGGATCACCCACTCCTTCGGCTCCCGTTGGCAACGACCTTCTCACGATGCAGGGGCTGTCGAGTACCTCCACAAGTGGCGCCACCGGCCCGAAAGCCACCGCCACCGCCACCGCCGACGCCAGTGGCATCTCGATTCTCGGTGGCCTGATCACCATTGGCTCTGTGAGTACCACCGCCACCGCCATCAGTGATGGCACCACCGGAACACTGAGCGGAGCGAGCACGGCCCAGCACGTAGTGGTGGCGGGCCAACCGGTGACCATCGACAGCTCAGGGATCCACGCGGCGGGAAACCCGGGCCCGGGCAACCCGGTGCTCCCCGTGGTCCAGCAAGTTCTGTCTGCGGCCGGCATCACCATGACTATGACCAATCCGACCGATAGCAATCAGGGTCCCCAGGTGTCACGCCAGTGGGACGGCTTCCGGATCCGGATCGACCTCACCACTTTGGACAACGGCGCCAATACCCTGTCCAAACTGGTTCCGGCCAGCGTGCTGGCCAACCTGCCGCTGCCTGTCCCCGACAAGCAGATACTGGTACTCGACATAGGCTGGGTCAGCGTGAAGTCGGCGGCATCTCCGGCCTATGTCTTCGATCCCCTGGCGTCATCCTCTCCGAGTTCGTCGGACAGCGGTGCCCTTGCCGGTAGCAGCGGCACTTCCGGGACAACCGGCACTGACGGCTCACAGGTCGGCGACTCAAGCCTGGGCACGCCCGGCACCCCCAGCACATCGGACACGCCCGGCACCAACACGCTCCGTGGCACCAGCGCGGTCGCCGCATCTCCGTTGTTCAAGGGTATCAGCGGTGGGCTCTTGGCCCTCGCATTGCTGGCCGCCGTCGCCCTCGGGCTTGCATACCTCAGGACCCAGTCGTTCATCGAAGCAGCCGGCACCGGCGCAGCCTGCCCAATTGGAGAGACGGGTGGTGGATCCGGTGTGTTCGGTGGAGGGCCCGGTCCGGCGGACGACGACATCTTCGGTGGCGATCCCCTGTATAGCGGCATCGACACGTCCCTGACCGGGGCGTGAGGAGGAAACATCATGCGTAATCCATTCCAGCGGGACCGACCTGGCGCTCACGGAACCGGCGGGCATGCGCCCGGCCAGGCCGCCTATGCACCGGCGGGCCAACCCGCCTCCGTGCCGCAAGGGTCACCCGTGACGGACAATGGCACTCCCGGTGCACATGGACCGTCGGTCCGCTCGCGGTTGGCCAACCTGGCCGCCGCCGTCGATGGCACCGGCAAACGCCCCAATGTCGACATGCGCAAGTTGCTCCTCGGGTTGGGGATCGCATTGATCGCGGCAGGGATCATCGACACGCTCCTCGGCTGGTACGGCGCCGCCCACAGCACGTACCTCTTTCAGGAGATCCCCTATCTCATCTCCGGCGGTCTCCTCGGGGTCTGCCTGGTGATCGGCGGAGGCTCCTTGTTCGTGGCCGGTTGGATTGTCCGGGTGCTCCACGAGAACCGTCGCCACACGGTCGTATTGGCCCGAACGATCGACCAACTCGAACGGACGCTGCGGGCGACAACCCTCGCTCAGACCAACGGGGACGGCTCGGACGGCCCCTCCGAGGTCGGCTCGGAACAGAGAACGGAGATTGCGCCATGACCGGCATCCACGATCGAAACACGATCGACAGGGGGAACCGGGAACACCGGAGAGGCAGGGGAAGCCGGAACGGGGCTGTCGTCCTGTTGGCGATCACCGCCCTGTTGGTGAGCGCCTGCGGTTCGCGATTGAGCGGGAGCGCACTGACGGCCGCAGAGGGCGCCGGCGGCGGAGGTTCGACGGGATCGGGAGGAGCATCGGGCAGCGGCGCTTCCGGGACGGGAACCGCCGGATCTGCCGGATCTGGCGGATCTGCCGCCAAGGGCACCAGTGGATTGTCGGGCGGAACCGCCGGGAGCGCCGGTACAAGCTCCAGTGGAGGATCCTCGGGTGGAGGGTCCACCGCCGGTACCGCCGCGCCGGCCGGGGGCAACGGTGGAGCCACCGACGTCGGGGTGACCGCAAATTCCATCACCGTCGGGAACATCACCAGCATCAGCGGAGTGGCCCCCGGGCTCACCCAGAGTGCCCAGCAGGCGACCCAGGCCTGGGCCGCCTACGAGAACAGCCAGGGCGGCATCTTCGGCCGCCAGATCAAGGTGCAGACCGCCGACGACGGGAACGACTCGGGCCAGAATTTCGCCGCAGCTTCCCAGGACTGCACCAGCGATTTCGCCATGGTGGGAAACGCCTCGGGCTTTGACGACGGCGGGGCAACCGCCGTCGCCAAGTGTGGCATCCCCGACATGGCTGCTGAAGTTTCAACCACCTCCGCCGGGAATGTTCCTCAGATCTTCGGTGCCAGCCCGGGCAATGCCCACTACTGGCCGCTCGGCCCGGCGAACTACCTGAAGTCCAAGTACCCCAATGCCGTCAAGAAAGCGGCGATGATCTACCTCAACATTCCGGCCCCCGCCGACCAGGCAACACGGGAGATGAAAGCGAATACGTCGGTGGGGTTCGACTACATCTACACAGTGTCCGCCACCGCGACCCAGTCCAGCTACGGCCCGATCGTCCTGGCCATGCAACAAAAGGGGGTGCAGTACGTGACCGAGTACTCGGACCAGTCGAGCGCCGCCCGCCTGCTCCAAGCCATGCAGCAGCAGAACTTCACCCCCCAGGTGGTCGACTGGTTCGGCGAGGAGTACTCGCCGGACTTCATCAAGCAGACCCAGCCCGGCTCCAACGGCGATCTGGTGTTGATGGCCACGGCGGCCTATGAGGAGGCCGGCTCCAATCCGGGCATGCAGCTGTACCTGCAGTGGCTCAACCGGGTGGCTCCGGGGGCCAAACACGACATCTTCGGCGCCTTCGCCTGGTCGGCCGGCCTGGCCTTCGCTCAGGCGGCCAGGGCGGTCGGACCCCACCTGACCCGGGCGGGGTTGCTGGCCCAACTGGCCCAGATCCACAACTGGACAGGTGGTGGGGTGCAACCGCCTGAAGACTTGGGGAACCACGTTCCCTCTGCCTGCTTCTCCTACTTCACCATGCAGGGGTCGAGCTTCAACCGGACATACCCCGCCGCTGCCAATACCTTCGACTGCACCGGAGGCCTTTTCAAATACTGAGTTCGGGAGTAATCGCTGATAACGGCGACCAGCTGAGAAGGGGGAGCACCGTGTCGAGCAGATCGAGTCAATGAACGAATTCATCGCCTTTTCCATCATCGGCATCGTCATCGGCGCAACCTACGCGGTGGCCGCCAGCGGCTTGGTCGTGACGTACGCCACATCGGGCGTCTTCAACATCGCCCATGGAGCCATCGGCATGGTGATGGCATTCGTCTATTGGCAGTTCCGGGTGGCTTGGCAATGGCCGGCACCGCTGGCCCTGGCCATTGTGATCCTGGTCATCGCCCCACTCTTCGGAGCCATCGTCGAGCGTTTCCTCATCCGTCGGGTCCGTGAGGCGTCAGTGGCCACCACGCTGGTCGTCACCGGTGCCCTCATGGTCATTCTCATCGGCCTGGTGAGCAAGGTATGGAAGCCCGAGGCCCGGAACCTCCCGGCATTCTTCGGAAATGCCGGATTCCACGCCGGCAGCGTCTATGTCAACTGGTCCCAGGTGATCACCGTCGGAGCCGCCATCGCCATTGCCATCGGTCTCCGGATCTTTCTGTATCGGACCCGCACCGGCGTGTCGATGCGGGCCGTGGTGGGCAATCAGGGGCTGGTCGCCCTCAACGGGGCGCGCCCGGTGCGGATCAGCACCTATTCCTGGGCTCTCGGATCCATGCTGGCGTCGATCGCCGGAATCCTCATCGCCCCGTCCCTCCAGCTTTCGGTGCTGCCGCTGACCCTGTTGGTGGTCGATGCCTACGCCGCGGCCATGGTGGGACGCCTCCGCAATCTTCCCCTCACCTTCATCGGCGCCCTTGGAATCGGCCTCCTCCAGTCCTACGCCCAGGGGTACATGCCGACCTCGGGGATCTGGGGCTCTACGCCGCTGCAGGGCATCCGCCTGGCCATACCGGCCATTTTGCTCTTCGTGATCCTGCTCGTACTTCCCCAAGACAAGGTCCGCGGCGCTCGCCAGATGATCCGGCGACACGTGGCCGGCCCGGCATCGGCCCGAAAGACCCTGGTCGGCGGTATCGGTCTGGTGGTGGCTGTCTGGGGCGTGACCGGATTGCTGTCCGTCGCCAACGTGATCCACCTCGGCACAGGGCTGGCTCTCGGGTTGGTGATGCTGTCTCTGGTGCCTTTGACCGGCTGGGGTGGCCAAGTGTCTCTTTGCCAGATGACCTTCGCCGGGCTGGGTGCGTTCGCGATGTCGAGGTTGGGACATGGGGGATCACCCTGGGGGCTACTGGCCGCCGCGGTGTTGGCCGGTGTCGTCGGCGGCCTCATCGCGCTGCCGGCGCTGAGGCTACGGGGGCTGTATCTGGCCCTGGCCACCCTGGCGTTCGCTGCGGCCATGGATGACATGTTCTTCCCCTCGCCAACCGCCTTCGGCTTCAATGGCTCGGTGAGTATCCCCCGTCCCACATTCTTCGGTATCCATATGACCACCAATCGCTCATACGTGGTCTTTCTGGCCGTGGTCTTTGCCCTTCTGGCTGCCGCCCTTCTGGCCATGCGCCGAGGGCCGTTCGGACGGGTGCTGTCGGCGATGAAGGATAGCGAAGCGGCATGTGCCACCCTCGGGCTCAACCTCACGACCACCAAGCTGGTCGTGTTCAGCCTGTCAGCGGCAATCGCCGGCGTCGCCGGTGCCCTCTTCGGCGCCATGGAGTCGGTCGCCGGAAGCACCGACTTCTATTATTTGCAGAGCCTTCCCATTCTGATCCTGGTGGTCGTGGCCGGGGTGGCCACCGTCAGCGGTGCGCTCGTGGCCGGAATCGGGTTCGGGTTGTTGGGTGGGGATCTCTTCATCGGTGCCGGTTTCGCCGGTGTGCTGCTGGGCGCGCTTCCTGATGGGATCGTTCCTGGGGTGTACGCCAAGCTCGACAGCATCCGGAACGCCATCGTTGGTCGGTTCCCCGGCACCGGTGCAGGAAGCGGAGCCGCCACCGCCGGGCTGTCCTCCGGTGTGAGCGTGGGGTCCGGTGTGAATGTTGGATCCGGTGTGAGCGTGGGGTCCGGTGTGGAGATGGGGGGTGGGGTGGTCGAGGCTTGAAGTTCCCGTCGGGGCGCCCGAGCCGACGGACCATCATGGCGGGAGGTTCTCTGGTCGTAGTGATTGCGGTGATCGCCGTGGTAGTGGTAGTGGTAGTCGCTCCGGCTAGAAAGTCCAAAGTCGTCACCCCCGCCCCATCGTCGACCGGCTCCACCCACCTCCACACGGTGTACCGGTCAGCCTCCCTCTCCGGGGCGACCAAAGGTCCCGACGGGTTATGGGTGATCGATGATTCGTCTGATCGGCTCGTCCATGTGAACCCAACCCGCGGGGACTCCATCGGGCGGTCAGTGGCGATGCCCGGGCGCCCCACCGCCGTGACCAACGGAAGCGGGAAGCTGTGGGTGGCCAGTTCGGTCGCCGATACCGTGGAGGCGGTCGACCCCAAAACGGCTCGGATCACTTCCACGACTCCGGTTTCGGCCGGGCCGGTGAGCCTGTCGATCGGTGGTGGGTGCCTATGGGTGGCCAGCGTGATTGCCGGTTCGGTGAGCTGCCTCGATACGGGCTCCGGTTCGGTGACCGCTACCATCGCCCTCCCCGATGGGGCTGTCCGGCTCTGCGCCGACGGGACGGGTGTGTGGGTGACCGGTGCGACCAATACCCTCACCCGGGTTACGCCGGCCAACGGCACATCGACGACCGGCCCGTCTGGCAACCCCGGGACCCAACCATCGTTCACGGTTCACACAGTGCAGGTCGGGAATGGTCCCATCGGCCTGGCGGTCACCGCGAGGGCAGTATGGGTGGCCAACGCCAGTGACGGCTCGGTGACCGAGGTCGATCGCGCCTCTCTGCAATCTCTCGGGACATTCCGAGTGGGAACCGATCCGGTGGCGATCGCGCCGGCGCTGGACGGAGACCACCTGTGGGTGGCTGACGGGGTCTCTCATCAGCTCTACTCCATCGATGAGCCGACCGGCACTCACATTACCGATGTGGGCACGCTGCCCGGAGCACCTCGACAACTGCTGAATCAGGGCGGGACGGTGTGGGCCGCGCTTGGCGCTCCCGGCGCCCTCGTCTCCATCGACGGCTCCGGCAGGTAGGACCGGGCACCCAACCAGGGGAGCCGGTTACTCTTCGACGAGTTCGATCAGCGTCCCGAATGCACCCTTCGGATGGACAAACGCCACGGTGGTCCCTCTCGAGCCGGGACGGGGTTGCTCGTCGATGACCCGGCCTCCGTGGTCCTTCACCGATTGGAGGGCGGCGGCACAGTCAGCCACCCGGTACCCGACGTGATGGAGTCCCTCACCCTTCTTTTCGAGGTACTTGGCGACCGGAGACGTCTCCGAGGTGGGGGTCAGGAGCTGGATATAGCTGTCGGCCACCTTCAGCAACACCTCTTCCACCCCGTCAGAGTCGATGCGCTCGCGGTGGGCCACGGTGGCACCGAAGGTATCGGCGTAGTAGGCGATGGCCGCCTCGAGGTCCTGGACGGCGATGGCTACGTGGTCGATTTCGGTGAGGAGAGCCTCGGTCATGCGCCGTGCCTCCTGAACAGGGTGATCCGATCTTCTCCCACCTGCGCCCGGAACTCGGGGTCGTCGATCCCCAACCCTTCTTCCGGGGCCAGGCACAGCACACCGATTTTGCCCTCGTGAAGATTCTTGTGGACCTGATAGGCGGCATCACCCACGTGCTCGAGGGTATGGACCGCCGACAGCGGGGGAAGGATCTTCCCTTGGCATACCAACTGGTTGGCGTCCCACGCTTCCCGGTAGTTGGCGAAGTGGGACCCCTTGATGGTCTTCAGCTTCATCCACAGATGCCGATTGTCGTACTCGATCATGTAGCCCGAGGTCGCCGCACAGGTCATGATCATTCCCCCCCGCTTGGCGGCGAACACCGATGCGCCCATGGTTTGGCGGCCCGGGTGCTCGAACACGATGTCGACATCATCGCCGACCAGTTTCCGGATGTCCTTGCCCAGACGGCGCCACTCGGACTCATCTTGAGTGTGCTCGTCCTTCCAGAACTTGTAGCCGGCCTCCTTGCGGTCGATGACCGCCTCGACGCCCAGATCGTGTAGGAGCTCAGCCTTCCCGGGTGAGGACACCACGCCGACGGGTATGCCGCCGCCGTTGAGCACGTACTGCACGGCGTAGGCCCCGAGCCCTCCCGAGGCTCCCCACACCAGCACTCTGTCGCCCTGCTGCATGGCGGCACCGTTCTTCGACACCAACATGCGATAGGAGGTGGAGTTGCAGAGGGCATTGACAGCCGCCTCTTCCCAACTCAAGTGCCTGGGCTTGGGCATCAGCTGATTGGCCTTGACCACTGCCAGGTCGGCGAGGCCCCCGAAGTTGGTCTCGAAACCCCAGATCCGTTGGTTGTCGGCCAGTATCGAGTCGTCGTGCGACGACGGGCTCTGATCGTCGACATAGTTGCAATGCACGGTGACCCGGTCGCCGGGCTTCCAGTTGCGGACGGCGGACCCGGTTCGCAGCACCACTCCCGAGGCATCAGATCCGACCACATGGTAGGGAAGGGCGTGCCGGGAACCCCAGGTGCTCTCCTTGCCCAGGCGGTCGAGGAAACCGAACGTCGGCAGCGGCTCGAAGATCGACGTCCATACCGTGTTGAAGTTGATGGAGCTGGCCATCACCGCGATAGAGGCCTCGTCGGGTGCGAGCTCGGGGACGGCGACGTCGCCGACATGGAGGGACTTCCGGGGGTCCTTGTCCTCGGAGGCCAGACCGTCGAACATGTCCACTTCGTCCCGTGACACGAACGCGGCCCGGTAGGTATCGGGAAGGGGTATGGCGGCGATTTCGTCCCCCGGGGCTCCCGATCGGATGGCTGAGAGGAACTCCTGCATGGGATGGGAGGATAGTCCGCAATGGGGTCGACGGACCTCGAGTTCCCGCAAGCCTGAACCGCCGATAGTCTGTTGGCGAACTCGACCCCTGGAGGGTCGCCGCCTAATCGGGCCGTCAGGCCCCGGAGGTCATCATGTCCGGTTCCGTTATCGTCGCTGGTGCCCGTACCCCGATCGGCAAATTGTCGGGCGCACTGGGTGGCTTCGCTGCCACCGAGCTCGGTGGCTTCGCCATTGCCGCCGCACTGGAGCGTGCCGGGATCAAGCCCGAACAGGTCGACTACGTATTTATGGGACAGGTGATCCTGGCCGGGACCGGGCAGATCACCGCGCGTCAGGCCGCGGCCAAGGCCGGGATCCCCATGACCGTGCCGGCGACCACCGTGAACAAGGTCTGCCTTTCGGGTTTGAACGCCATCTACTTGGCCGACCTGCTGATCAATGCCGGCGAGGCTGACATTGTGGTGGCCGGCGGCATGGAATCGATGACCCAGGCTCCCTACCTGCTGCCCGGGGCCCGGGCCGGATACCGGATCGGTGACGGCACCCTTGTCGACTCGATGATGTACGACGGTCTGTTCTGCGCCTTCGACCAGTGCGCCATGGGACTCGGGACCGAGCGCTACAACGGAGCCAACGGGGTCTCCCGGGAACGCCAAGATGCCTTCAGTGCGCTCTCCCACGAGCGGGCCGCGGCCGCCATCAAGGACGGCAAGTTCAGCGAAGAGATCGTCGCGGTCAACGTGCCCCAGCGAAAGGGTGACCCGATCATCGTCGACACCGATGAGGGAGTTCGGCCCGAGACCACTGCCGAATCCCTGGGCAAGCTCCGGCCCGCCTTCGATAAGAGTGGCACCATCACCGCCGGTAACGCATCGCAGATTTCCGATGGTGGCGCCGCCGTCATCGTGATGTCCAAGGCCAAAGCCGAAGAACTGGGTCTGTCTCCGTTGGGCGAACTGGTCAGCTACGGCCAAGTGGCCGGTCCCGGCCCATCGCTTCTCAATCAGCCGTCCCACGCCACATCGGTGGCCTTGGCCAAGGCCGGTCTGTCGGTCAGCGACATCGATCTGTTCGAGATCAATGAAGCGTTCGCCGCGGTGGGCCTGGCTTCTGCCGATGACCTCGGAATTTCCGAGGAGAAGGTCAACGTCAATGGGGGTGCCATCGCATTCGGGCATCCGGTGGGCATGTCTGGGACCCGATTGGCATTGACGGCTCTTCTCGAGCTCAAGCGTCGGGGCGGGGGAACGGCGGCCGTCAGCCTGTGCGGCGGTGGCGGCCAAGGCGACGCCGCGGTGCTCCGCACGCTGTAAATAGGGACATCCCGCCGATCGCCGACGCCTCCATCCGGGCCCCCATGACCCGAGCGCCCGGATATTCACCTGGCTTTCTCACAGAACATGGGAGTTGACTTCAGCAATGAGCGAACTCGCCACCACGCCGCTGCGGCAAATCGGTGCCTCGGTCGACGAGGACGGGTGTCGAATTCTCTCAGTCACGCCGTTTCACTATCTCGACGGCGCCGAGCAGCGTCTGTTCGACATCATTGAGGGTGCCGACGATCTCAGTTCGACAAGCGACGAACTGGCCGGAAGTGCGCAGACCTGGCCGGAGCGGTACCACCTGAGTCACGATCGGGCCAACGTCTTGCGACCCCTGGCCCTGCAACGCACGTTCAGGGTGCTCGAGGTTGGTGCGGGATGCGGGGCGATCACCCGGTACCTCGGTGAGGAGTGTGACCTGGTTGACGCGGTCGAGCCGGTTCCTGCCCGGGCCAGAGTCGCCCGCACCCGCACCCGCGATCTGCCCGGTGTCGAGGTGTTCGTGGGGGATTTGTTCGATGTCCCCGGCGAAAACGTCTACGACGTCATCGTGTTGGTGGGTGTGCTCGAATATGTGGGGTCGGGCTCCCCCGACCTGGCACCCTACGAGAAGTTCCTTCACCGAGCCACGTCCCTGTTGACTGACGATGGAACCCTGCTGGTGGCCATCGAAAACCGGATTGGGGTCAAATATCTATCCGGGGCCCCCGAAGACCACTCGAACCGCCCGTTCGATTCGTTGGAGGGCTATCCGAACGGGTCGCTGGCCCGCACCTTCTCTCGCAGTGAGCTGGAAAGTCTGATCCTCCAGACCAGTCTCACCCCTCGGGTGTTCGGAGCGTTCCCCGATTACAAGCTCACCCGGATTGTCATGGCCGATGAGCTTCTGGGGGCCGACGAGTCGCTGGCATATCGCATTCCGCATTTCCCCAGTCCCGACTGGGGCGGGGCCGTCGACCGCGTCGCCAACGAGGGAGCGGTGTGGCGCACCATGATCGAAGCAGGGCTGGGAGCCCAGACCGCCAACTCCTTTGTGATCCTGGCCTCCCGCCAACCGCTCAGCCCCCTCTGGCCCCCCGACCTGCTGGCCGCTTACTACTCGACAGCACGGCGAGCCGCGTATGCCTCCGAGACTCGGGTAGTCAACCAAGATGACTCCATCGTCTTCGATCGTCGCGCCCTCGCCGCCGATGGGGCAGGGTCAAACACCCCGATCGATTACGGCTCGACCACGGGTCGGAAGTCTCCGTCCGACACGCCTGTGCAGCTCCAACTGGGGAGAACGCCGTGGACCGGAGGGACTGATTTTCTGGTTCTGCTCAGCCACGCCAACGACAAGGAGCTCATCGATTGGCTGGGTCGATGGACCGACTTACTGTCCGATGAATTTGAACAGGGGCAACCTGTCCCCATCGATCTGCTGCCACACAATCTGGTGGCACTTCCCGACGGGACTCTTCGGGTCATTGACTCCAAGTTCGTGCAGAGGGGCATCGCCCGAGAGGCGGTAGTAGCCCGCGGCGCACTGGTCACCGGGCAGCGATTGTCACGGATGACCAAGCCCAGCCGATGGGGAGCCTTCACCGTCGAGGCGGTCGTCCGGTACGTGGGAACGCTGATCGGCCTGCCGGCGGATGGAAGCTGGATCGCCGACGCGGTGGCCAGTGAGGCCGCATTTCAAGCCGAAGTCTCCTTGCAGACTCCAGAGCCGACCACCCGGGAGGAAGCCGTGGCCATGCAAGAAGCGGTGCTCTGGGACGAGCTGCGTCGTCCTCTGGCCCGGAGTTCACAACACAACCCGGGCGGGGGTGCCCGGGCGGCGCTGGAGGCCGAATTGAGTCGCATGGGTGCGGCCTACGGAACCCTTGTCGACAGCCATGACGCGCTGGTCAGCGCGCATCAGACGGTGGTCGAGAGTAACGCTCACGCCTTGTCGAACCTCCTCGGCCAATTGGCTACCTCGCAGACCGAACTTGGCAACGCCCGCATCGATCTGGATGCCCATGTGGCCGAATTCGTCCGGATCAAGTCATCCTCGAGCTGGAAGATCACCCGTCCGCTCCGCGCCGTGTCTCAACTGTTCCGGCGGAACTCCCACCCATCGGGGAGCTGAGACCCCTGCCGAGCCGGTCAGTACGGCGGACTGACCACTCCGGCCAACGAACCACACTCATGGTCGACGTCCCCCCACGACGCCACCTCGAGCCGGAGCACCGCCAGCGCGCAGGTGGGAAAACCGTGGTTCTGGAGGGTCGACCGGCCTCCCCCGGTACCCGCATCATCACCGTCGGACTCAATGTCGGCACGCGGCAATAACTCCCACGCCAGTTGGTACATGGTCGGATTGTGGCCGACCACCAGTGCACTCTCCCTGCTGTCATCGAGTTCCCGGATGTACTGAAGCACCGTGGCGGGACCGGCACCGTAGAGCGAGTGGAACGACTCAAGGGGTATCTCCTTTCCCATTGCCACCAGAACCAGATCGGCGGTCTCGCGGGTCCTGGATGCCGCCGAGCAGATGGCCACATCCGGAAGCGGAACGTCATGGAGTCCGAAAACGCCCCTTCCTGCCGCCAGCCGATGTCCAAAGGCCGTGGCGTCCCTTCGCCCTCGCCCCGTCAGCGGCCGCTCTTTGTCGCCTCCACCCTGAAGGCCATTCGGCGCGGCCTTCCCATGGCGGAGCAGCCACAGATATTTGATCGTCCCGGGCCGTTTCGTCATTGCCTCATGGTGCCCGAACCGCCCCGTCGAAGCCAGTGCTATGCCTCGACGACCCGACGGCCCTCCAACGCCCGCCCGAGCGTCAACTCATCCGCATACTCGAGATCCCCTCCGACCGGCAGCCCACTGGCGATGCGGGTGACGACGAGACCCATGGGCTTGAGTAGGCGGGCCAGATACATTGCCGTCGCCTCTCCCTCGAGGTTGGGGTTGGTGCACAAGATGACCTCGGCGATCCCCTCTTCCTCGAGCCTGGCCAGGAGCTCACGCACCCTCAACTGATCCGGGCCGATTCCCTCGATGGGATTCAGGGCGCCTTGCAGTACGTGGTAGCGCCCCGCGAACTCACCGGTCTTTTCGACGGCGACAATGTCGCGGGGGTCCTCCACCACGCATACCGAGGTGGAGTCGCGGCGATCATCGAGGCAAATGGCGCAGAGGCCTCCCTCGGCGACATTGAAACATCGGGTGCAGAGCGTGATGCGCTCTTTGACGGCGATGATCGACTGAGCCAGCCGGAGAGCGTCTTCCGGCGCCACCTTGAGCAAGTGGAAGGTGATCCGTTGTGCCGACTTTGGCCCGATACCCGGAAGCCGCCCCAGTTCGTCGATCAGTGACTGCAGTGGTCCGGAGAAGACGCCCATCTACCGAATTTCCTCGGCACCCGGAAAGGCCTCGAGCACCCGGGCCTCCGCCGAGTTGTCCACCGTGACGATGCTCGCCGGCTCGGCGTCGTCAAAGCTCGACAGGTCACTGGTGTCCTCGTCGTCGGGGGTGGCCGGGGTGGCGTCGGTTGAGGGGATGGAGCGGTCGGGCCCGGTGGGCGACCCAGCCCCGGGCCGGGGTGGGTCATCCACCCGTTCAACTGCAACGCTCTCGACCACCAGCGACAGCACCACCGGTTGCCCGAAGTACTCGGAGAGAGCCGGCTCGATATCCCCCCGAATGTCCTCGCACCGTCGGCGATGGATCTCGTTGGGCAGTCCGAAGACCGCCTTGCCATTCTCCACGCCGACGAATCTCCCTGCTTGGAAGAGAGCTTTGGCCTTGGGCCGTAACCGCCCAAGGATGTGATCGCCCCAGGCTTGGACCAGTTGGTCGCGGGTGGGAAACCCTGCCGCCGAGACTGGTCCGGCCGCCGCCGGAGCCGGCTGGTTGGCAAGAGGCGGGGTCGGTGCTTCGGGGATCGGCTCGGATGCACCCTGGGGGACGCCGGCCGGGGCAGACGCCGGCGCGGAGATAGGCGGCGCGGACTCCCGCCGTACAGCCCCCAAGGTCTTACGGGCCGAGGTCGCTCCCGAGGTGGGAAGGTCGGTGGCGCCGACCGGGGTGGTGGCGCCGACCGGGGTGGTGGGAGTGACCGGGGCGGTGGGAGTGACCGGGGCGGCGAGGGGCGCACTGGCGACTCCCTCTCGGCGTTCGAGGTGCTCGATCCGCACCAACATCGCTTCGGGCGACTCGTCGGCTTCGGGGTGGGCGAGACGAACCAATGCCACCTCGAGGCTCACCCGAGGGTCGAGGGCGTCCCGCATGCCGGCTTGGGCCCGACCCAGCACCTCGACCGCCCGCACCAGGGCGGGTAGACCCAGACGCTCGGTCACCTCCCCGATGGTTTCACGTTCGGTGACGACCACCCCCACCACCTCGGGGGCGACCATGGCCAAAAAGCCCTGGCGGAGCACATCGATGAGGTCTCCGGTGAGCTGCTGGGGGCTGAACCCGGCCGAGGTGAGGTGAGCCACCGCCACCAGAGCCCGACCCGCATCGCGTTCAGCCAACGCTTCGACAATTTCATCCAGTTCGGGGAGGTCATCCTCCACGGTGTCGGACGCAGCGGCCTGGTCGAGCACGGAGAGCGCGTCCCGGGCCGAACCGCGACCCCGGCGGACGGCCACATCGAGCGCCTCGTCGGGTACCTCGAGATGGGCATCCCGTCGCACTTGCTTGAGCAACTCTCCGAGAGTGTCGGCCCCCAACAGACGGAATTCGTAGTGCTGGGTTCGGCTACGGATGGTGGGAAGCACTTTTTGCGGATCGGTGGTGGCCAACACGAAAATCACATGGGCGGGCGGCTCCTCCAGCGTCTTCAACAAGGCGTTGGATGCGGCGGTCGACAACATGTGGACCTCGTCGACGATGTACACCTTCTGGCGGCCCGGAGTACCGAGGGCGGCCCGTGACACCAGGTCGCGCATGGCGTCGACCCCGTTGTTGGAGGCGGCATCGAGCTCGTGGACGTCGAGGGAGGTGCCTTTGGCGATCTCGGTACACGAGGAGCACTGACCACACGGTTCGCCTTCATGGAGATCGGTGCAGTTGAGCGCCTTGGCCAAAATACGGGCAGTGGACGTCTTCCCGGTACCCCGCGGCCCGCTGAATAGGTAGGCGTGGGCCACCCGACCGTCCCGGACCGCATTCCGGAGGGCGAGGACGACATGATCCTGACCTTTGACCTCGGCGAACGTCGAGGGGCGGAACCGCCGGTATAGCGACTGATACGGGGTGTCTTCAGGGGTTGCGTCGCCAGTGTCGTCTCGGAGGGCAGCCACGTCGGGGAGCCTATCGGGCGACGGGCCCGACAAGCCCCGACGTTCAGTGCGGCGGCCAGGTTGACTACGGCACACGGCCTGACCCGCTGAGAGCTGCTGCCTTCCGACCCTGACTCGATTCACAGGGGACCGTTGCGCAGGACCCGGCCGCCGCACAGAACGTCGGGACCGGGGACAGCGTAGTGCTCGATGGACATGGACGGCGCCGCCGCCGTCAACCGGGGTGGGGGGTGGCGGGGCGGCGGAGTAGCCTGTCGGGGCTGTACACGCCTCCGCCTCGGGAACCTCGATCCTTGGCGGGGCGTTCCAACCGGAGGCGTGCGAGAGCGGCCGAATCGGCACGATTGGAAATCGTGTGTGGGGAAACTCACCGTGGGTTCAAATCCCACCGCCTCCGCCACATGGGGATCAACGCGCCGGCAGGGCGACTCGACGATGGCGCCGCCATGGGGATGGCTCTGGCCGAGGCGGAGATGGCCGAAGCTCACAACGACGTCCCGGTGGGTGCGGTGACTCTGATCGATGGTCGGGTAATCGCAGCTCGCCACAATGAGCGCGAGCTGAAAGGCGACCCGACTGCCCACGCCGAACTACTCGTCCTCGCCGACACCGCCGCGGCACTGGGTAGGTGGCGGCTGACGGACGTAACCCTGGTGGTGACCCTGGAGCCATGCCCGATGTGCGCCGGAGGGTTGGTGGCCGCCCGGGTGGGCCGGGTGGTGTTCGGGGCGGCTGATCCCAAGGCCGGGGCGTGCGGTTCCCTCTACAACCTGTGTGCCGATCCGAGACTGAATCATGAGGTGGCCGTCACCGCCGGTGTGCGAGCCGACCAGGCATCAGCTCTCTTGACCGGGTTCTTCGGCCGTCGCCGCGACTAGCCTCTCGTCCGGAGGGATGCGAGAGTGGCCGAATCGGACGGTCTCGAAAACCGTTGTGTCGCAAGGCACCGTGGGTTCGAATCCCACTCCCTCCGCCAGTTCAGGAGTGGTTTTCCGGTTCGGGCCTGCGGGTTCGGACCGGGGACCATCCCTCATAAATCCCTCACAAACCTTCCAACGGGTACGCTCCTGCAATGGCAGGAACCATGCGCGAGCGACAACCAGGCGTCTGGGAACTACGCGTACGGGCGGGACGAGACCCTCTCACGGGGAAGCACCGGCAGATCAGCAGAACCTTCCGGGGTTCCGGTCGCCAAGCGTCAAAGGCCCTGGCGAGATTGGTCACGGAGGCGCAAAACGGCAGTCACGCCGGATCCGACAAGACGGTCGGCGAACTGTTGGACCGCTGGATCGACCACCTCGAGGCACGCGGGCGCACTCCAAAGACGATTGACGGATACCGGTCTCTCGCCCGAGCGCGCCTCGAACCGGCGCTCGGGACGGTCAAGCTTCGGCGATTGACTCCGGTCCAGCTCGATGACCTCTACCAATCGCTGCTCGGAGCCGGCCTCTCCCCCGTGTACGTCCGCCACTGCCACGCGGCGCTCTCGACGGCCCTGCGCCAGGCGGTCAAATGGGATTGGATCGACCGCTCTCCGGCAGAGCGCGCCACTCCCCCGGGAGCGATGCCGCCGGAGGTGAGCCCGCCCGATGCCGAGGGCATCAGCCGTCTGATCAGCGCGGTCGAGAAGGTCGATCCCGACATGGCCTCGATGCTCTTCGTCGCCGCCACCACCGGATGTCGCCGAGGCGAGTTGTGCGGTCTGCGCTGGTCGGACCTCGAGGTCGACAAAGCGACCGTGACGGTCCGACGATCGATCTCCGACACAAGCCGTGGTGTGGAAGTAAAAGACCCCAAGACCCACCGTGCGAGGCGAATCTCGCTCGACGCTGCGACGGTCTCCGTCCTGACGACCCACCACGAGAGAGTCGAACAGCGAGCCCGAGACATCGGTTCCGAACTCTCTTCCGAAGCCTACATTTGGTCTCAGGAGGGAGATTCGAGAACGCCTTGGAAGCCGGACCGGGTCACCGACGCGTTCCGGACTCACCGCAAGCGGGCCGACTTGGAGCATGTCAATTTCCACCACCTTCGGAATTTCTCCGCGACCACGCTTGCCGGAGCTGGGGTCGACGTCCGGACAATCGCCGAGCGTCTGGGGCACGAGAACCCCGCGATCACGTTGCGCACCTATGCGCACTTCCTCGAGGCAACCGACCGCCAAGCCGCGGAAGTCATGGGGAAGCTCGCTTTGCCCGATCTGTCGAACACTGAGAGCCAATCGCTCCTACCGGGTGGTGGAGACCTCGCCGGCGAGGAAGCGCTCGATGGACCGGCGAGGAATCCGGATGCGGGAACCGATTCGATGCACGGGGATCGGAAACTTTCCGTCCTTGATCGCCCTGTAGAGAGTTGAGCGGGTCTCGCCCAGGAGTATCGCTGTCTCCTCGGCACGGAGCAGTGGTTTCAGATCGGAGTACTTGTGCTGACCGGGCACTGTGGCTCCTTGGCTCTACGCCAGGGCGGTGCGCCCTGGACCCCTCCCATGGTCCGAATCGCCTTGAGCGCATCGGTCAACCGTGTCGAGGATCACTGGTTGGAAGCCCTCCACAAAATCCTCGTCTGACGCTCGTGGCCGTGGTCGGGCGTCGACACACTTGGGCGACCGATCAGGACCTGGGATCAGCATCAGTACGGGTTGCCACGACGTCTTCTCATCGTGGCCGGCATTGCCACCACTGATGCCCGTGGGGGCCGGTTGGCGTGGCGTCACAGGGCCAGGACGCTCGACTCCTCTGGATGGTGAAGCCTTCGCAACGCGCTCTTGACGGCCCTTGGGTCCTTGGCCATATCGCGACGAGCCCCCATCGCCAGGGACCAAGTCATCGGTTGACGAGTTGGCAGGGACCAGTTGGCGCCTGTCCGCGTTCGCCCGGCTTGGCCATACCGCTGCCGATCGACATCGTCACGATTGGCAAGCCTGTCGTCACCCGGTGGGACACCGGCGCTCAGCGCCTCAGATCGGTTTCGCTGGGAAGCTCGTTGGCGCGGATGCCACGAAGGTGCTGGATCCAAAGAGCAATTGACATGCCGCCACACATATCCTTGTGGTCCCCGGCCCCGATTCATGTCGGGCGGCCACTTGCGAACCCGACATTCGAGCGCTTGTGGACCCACCGCCGGGGCGATGGGCTAGCGAGCTACGCTCAATGACTGTTGACCTTAACGCTGACGAACGACCGGGGTGACGCTGACAAACGACCGAGTTGACGAGTATTACCCGGGTGGTCAACACGCTCCTCTGGGTGCGCATCTCATCGCGACCGGCCTGGCGGCGAGTGTACAAGTCGAAAGGGCGCTCGAGGAGCAGCGACAGACTGGGAAGCGCCTCGGTGAGATCCTGGTCGCTCACGGTGTCCTGTACGAAGCCGACCTTGCCGGTGCATTGGCAACGATGTTCGATCTGCCGTATCGGGATCTCGGTCTAGATCCACCCGATCCTGCGGCTTTGAACCAAATCCCGGAGGCTTTCTGCTGGTCCCGAGGCGTGCTTCCGGTGGGATTCGAAAACAACGCCGTCGTGGTCGCTCTCGCCGACCCGCGGGACATCCAGACGCTTGATGATCTCAAGATGATGGCTTCGCTGCCGGTTCGTTTGGTGGTTGTTGCGCCAAACCAACTTCGGCAGGCAATCGAGAAGAGCTATCAAAAAATGGACCTGCTCGTAGAGAGTGATGGTCTTTCAGGGGTAAAGGCCGATGTGCCCCGATCGAGCGATATCTCGAATATCGATGTCTCTCCCGATGTGGATCTGTCCCAAGCTGCGGGCCCTGTCATCACATTCGTGAATCAGCTGCTCAGGCGGGCCGTGGACGAACGCGCCTCAGATCTCCATCTTGAGCCCACCAAAGAGGGCCTTCGGGTCCGGTTCCGGGTCGATGGGATCCTTCACGACGTGACGAACGCTCCGTCGTCCCTTCGAGCCGGCATTATCAGCCGAGTCAAGATCATGACGGGAATGGACATCGCGGATCACCGACGTCCTCAGGACGGGCGCGTCTCCATGGTCGCTCACGGACTCTCCGTGGACATCAGGGCAGCCAGTCTCCCGACGATCTACGGGGAAGCATTGGTTCTGCGGTTGCTCCAAAAGGACCAGGGCCTGCTCGACATCGCCAGACTCGGCTTCATGCCTGATGCCTTCAGCCGGTATGAGAAGTCGTTTCGAAGGGCGTGGGGAATGGTTTTGGTCACCGGCCCGACCGGTTCTGGAAAGACGACCACGCTCTATGCGACCGTGAATGAATTGAATGTGCCGAGCCGCAATACCATCACGGTTGAGGATCCGATCGAATACCGTGTCGCCGGCATCAAGCAGACACAGGTGAACGCGAAGGTCGGATACACGTTCGCATCCGGCTTGCGAGCAGCCCTCAGGTCAGACCCCGATATCATCCTGATCGGGGAGATCCGGGATCTCGAAACGGCGCGGATCGCAGCCGAGTCATCGTTGACCGGTCACCTCGTGTTGTCGACACTCCACGCCAATACTGCGGCATCGAGTACCACCCGGTTGATTGACATGAGGCTTGAGCCGTATTTGGTCACGTCTTCGTTGGAATGTGTGGTGGCCCAGCGGCTGCTTCGACGCCTGTGCGACCGATGCAAGACCGCCGAGCCTGCGAGTCCCGAGGAGCTGTTGGAACTCACTACGATGTCGCTGATTGACGACCCCTCGTCGGATGTTTCGCTCTACCGGGCCAACGGATGCGCGCAGTGTGGGCGGAGCGGCTACCAGGGACGACTGGCCGTCCACGAAGTGCTGGTAATGAACGACGAGCTCAAGACGCTTGTGTTGGGACGCGCTCCAGCTCATGTGATCGCCCTGGCTGCAACGGCCGGCGGGATGCAAACGCTGCTGCAGGATGCCTTCGCAAAGGTTCGGTTGGGAGAGACCAGCCTCGACGAATGCAAACGCGTCCTTAGATAGTTCCGAGGACGTGGCCACGTCATCCACCTCGGTTAGGAGCGTGAGTCAGAACCTGCCATTGGCGCGACGCTGATCGTCTTGACGTTCGAGTGAAGACTCCAGCTCGTCTCCGTGTGCGCGATGCGGCCGTGAACGCATCGGACTGATGATGGCCCGACATGGACCGGCGCTTCAGCTCCATGTTCAGCCAATAGCGGGTTGGTCGACCAGATCTGGCGCCAGTGCTCGGTGAGGAATGCGGTGAAGGCGAGCACCTCCTCCTTGGCCTCCCTCGTCAGGGTGGAGGCTTTTCCGAATCGCTCTTCCAGGATGCCTGCCATCTGATCCCACTGGGCATGGATCTCTTTCGGGGACAGCTACGCGAAGACGGTCTTGAAGGCGGCGGACACCATGGCCTGGTGGCCTTTGGGAATCATGGCCAGCGGGTTCCGGGCGAATGCACCCGACAACGCTGGTGGGCCGCCCTCTGGGAGGGCAGTGCGGCATCCGACGGCCCGAGGGCGTGCTCACACCCAATATCCAACCCAACAACACCGTCCCGGTGTGTCCTGGGTGGGCGCACTGCTGCGCATTCGTCGGCGGTTGCAACCCATATTACCTACGGCAATGGGACAAAGGAGCACCGGACGCGATCTGGTGCTACAGCCCGGCGCCCACTTGTAATCGGACGGGCAAGTCTTCAACGAAGCCCAATGCCGCTCACTCCCGGCAGCGAGGATTCAGTCAGACAGGCTGCGAAAGTTACACCATATACTCCCTGGTAGATGGCACTATCTTGGATTAGCCAGGACGCCGTGCGAAGCGCCCAGTCCAGCTCGAACACCGTTGTGTCGCAAGGCACCGTAGGTTCGAATCCCACTCCCTCCGCCATGCAGTCAGAGCCACAATGGTGTCGATTCTCAGAGATCGAATCGGTGCCCGGTCCTTCCGGTACCGGTTCGGTCTCTCACCGTGCCAGGCACCTCGGACGGTCAGTCCTTGGCGTCACCCGCCGCCTGGCGGGTCGACAACCAACGATGCAGACCGGCGGCATTGGAGTGCACGCCATTCATGATGTCGAGCTTCTTCCGATGTTCGTCGGGGACACCGGCCATGTCGCTCTCGAACTCGATGGCCAGCGCTGCGGCGATGTCCTCGCCCTGGCGGAATGCGGCCTCGGCCACCTCGGCCCACCGCCGCAAGGTGCCATCCGCTTCCTCTAAGACGTCTCCCGGATCGCGGAGGAGGCCGTAGTGGGCCAGTGCGATACCGGTAGGCCGGCGATCGGCGAACCGCTTCAGCGAGTGCAGTGCCTGGTCGAGATCGAAATCAGGAGGTGGGGTCGAGGGACGCAGCACGCCGGCGTCGGGCAGTTTTACCCCCACCGCATCGCCGGCGAACAGCACGCCACTCAGGGAGTCATGCAGAGCAACGTGGTGTTTGGCGTGCCCCGGCGAGTCCACCGCGATGAGTGACCGGTTCGGGCCCACCCGGATGGCCTCGCCATCCTCCAGCACATGGAGCCGTTCGGGTGGGGTGGGATCGAGCCGGCCGTACAGCGTGTCGAGCAACGGGCCGTAGACCCGAGCCGCCGAGTCGACCAGCTTGGTCGGGTCGGCCAGGTGCCTCGCCCCCTTCGGGTGCACATACACGGTGGCCTTGGGGAAGACCCGGGCCACGTTTCCCACTCCGCCGGCATGATCGAGATGGATGTGGGTGACGACCACCCCGGCCAGATCCTCGGGGCCGAGCCCGAGCGCATCGAGCTGGGCCAGCAGCACCGGCACCGAGCTTTGGCTTCCCGTCTCGACCAGCACCGGCTCCGGCCCTTCGATCAAATATCCGGCGGTGACCCGCTCCCACCCGCCCAGGAGGGTATCGAGCTCGATGACCCCATCGGCGATCGTTCGTCCCGCTCCCGGCACTCCGACAGCATCCGGATCGTAGGGATGGATGTGGTGGTGGTGCGGGCCTCCCCCACTGTCTCCGGGTAGATGGGAACCGGTCACGACGGGGTGACCTCGATCACCACTTTCACGTCGTCAGGCGATCGGTCGAGCGCCTGATGCCACGATTCGAGCGGAACCCGCCGGGTGATGAGTTTCCCCAGCCAGGCCGGATCGGCCTTGGCCAGACCGTCGGCCGCGGCCTGATAGTGCCGGCGGTTGGCGTTGACCGAGCCGACCACCACTTCGTTTTGCAGGACCATCAACCGGTTCAACGTTCCCTCGTCCACGTCAATGGTGCGCCCCCCCGTCGACACTCCGGTCAGGCACACCACACCGCCCGTCCCCACATACTTCATGGCGTCGAGGACCAGCGAGGACACCCCGGTGCACTCGATGATCACGTCGGGGTCTTTCACCGAAGCTTCGATCGTCCCGGTGTGGTAGGTGCCACCCAATTCGGCCACCAGTTGCGGCTTGAGGCCCTCGGCGACCTGGTCGAAAACGTGTACCTCGAGGCCCCGCTGCACGCCGAGCATCGTCGCCAACAGCCCGATGGGACCGGCACCGGTCACCACCACCGTCTTCGGATCCCAATGGGCCCGCCCCCCGATGCGGTCAACCTGCTCCCATGCCTTGGCCACCACACTTGTAGGTTCGAGCAGGACTCCGAGAAAGCCCAGCTTCGGGTCGACCTTCACCACGAACTCCGGTTGGATCCGGTAGCGCTCGGACAGATAGCCGTCGTGCTCTTTGATGCCCCGCTCGGTGTAGAGCCCGTTACGGCAAAAATCCCACTCGTTGACCGCGCAGTTGGCGCACGGCACCGGGTCGGGTCGGCGGACGATCCCCACCACGTAGTCGCCCTTGGCCAAGTCCCCTCCGGTGGGCGCCTCGAGCACCTGGCCCAGTGACTCGTGACCGAGTACGAGCCGGTCTCGCCCGGGGGGAGGCCACCCGTATTCGCCCGACAGGATCTCGATGTCGGTGCCGCAGATTCCGACCGCCAAGGTCTGGACCAACACCGGGCCGTCGGACTCGGGAGGCTCGTCGATATCGTCGAGTCGGGCAGAGTCCTTGGTCAGCGGAATGGCTGTCAGTGCTTTCATGGATCTCCCTTCCGGAACATCGATGGTAGGAGTGATCCCGACGAGGTGTTGATGGGCGGTTTAGCTCGAGGTGGATCCGGCGTCCGCCGCCGTGGTTTCGCCGCCCACAGGATCAGATGTGCCGCTATCGGCACGGGTTCCCCTCCGGGTGGACGGGCGATGGACGGTGTGGCCACCGAGGTGCATCCGCCCGGTACCGGTCTTCGAACGGTTCATGCCGCGACGAACCCGGGCGAGGGTGTGCTCGGCGGCCACCGGCTTGGAGTGACCATTCAGTTTGGACACCGAGTTCACCAGCGACACGTGCGAGAAGGCCTGAGGGAAGTTTCCGATCAGGCGACCGGCCACCGGGTCATACTCCTCGGAGAGCAGCCCCAGATCGTTGCGCAGGGAGAGCAGGCGGTCGAGCATCTGGCGGGCATCATCGGTGCGGCCCAGCAGGGCCAGGCAGTCTGCCAACCAGAACGAGCAGGGCAAAAACGCACCCTCCCGACCGGTCAGACCATCGACATCGCCGGAGTCGACCGTCTGGTACCGAAGCACGAAACCGCCGTCGAGCAGTTCCCTCTCCACGGCTTCGATGGTTCCCTGCACCCGTGGGTCGTTGGCGGGAAGGAACCCGACCAACGGGATCATCAACAGGCTGGCATCGAGTTGATCCGATCCGTAGTACTGGGTAAACGAACCCTTGTCGGCGTTGAATCCCTCACGGCAGACCTGATCGTGGATCTCGGAGCGGACCTTCCTCCATCGGTCCACCGGACCTTCCATCCCGCACTCCTCCACCGTCTTGATGGCCCGATCGATGGCCACCCAGGCCATGACCTTCGAGTGGGTGAAGTGTCGCCTCGGACCCCGGACCTCCCAGATGCCGTCGTCGGGATCCCGCCACCCCTTCTCGAGATACTCCATCAATGTGCGCTGCAGTTCCCATGCCGGCAATTCAATGCTGTCGCCCGACTTCGACGCTTCATACAGCGCCGACATCACTTCGCCGTAGACGTCCAGTTGGAACTGTCCGGCGGCGGCGTTGCCGATGCGGACGGGAGTTGAGCCCTCGTAGCCCGGGAGCCAGTCGACCTCCCACTCATCGAGGCGGCGTTCGCCGGCGGCTCCGTACATGATCTGCATCTGCGAAGGGTCGCCGGCGATAGCCCGCAGCAGCCAGTCGCGCCATGCCATGGCTTCCTGATAGAAGCCACCTCGCATCAGGGACTCAAGAGTGAGCGTGGCATCCCGCAACCAGCAGAAGCGGTAGTCCCAGTTCCTCTCACCACCCAGCGTTTCGGGCAGCGAGCTGGTTGCGGCGGCGACAATCCCCCCGGTCGGCTGGTAGGTCAGCGCCTTGAGAGTGATGAGGGAGCGCACCACCGCCTCTTTGTCAGAGCCCTCATAGGTGCATTGGGATGCCCAGTCGCGCCACCAGGTCTCGGTGTCTTCGATGGCGTAGACCGCGTCGACCGGGCGGGGAGGTTCTTCGGAGGCGGCAAACCACGCCAGTGAGAACGGGACCTGCTGACCCTCCGACACGGTGAATCGGGACACCGTCGACATGTCCTTGCCCTTGGTAGGCACCGGCGTCCACAGTGACAACCCATCAGGACCGGCGATGGCGATCAGGGTGCCGTCGAGCCGTCGCACCCACGGGACGATCTGGCCGTACCCGTAGCGGATGACGAGGTTCATCTCCATGGTGACCTTGCCGCGCACGCCCTCAACCAACCGCACCACCTCGGGGTGCTGCTGACGGATCGGCATACAGTCGATCACTCGGACGGTTCCCTCCTCGGTCACGAACTCCGACTCGAGTACCAGCGAATCGCCCCGGTAACGACGATGGGTGGCGCGGTGCGAACCGGCGGGGGCCAACTTCCAGTAGCCGTGCTCCTCGGTTCCGAGAAGCTTCGAAAAGCAGGCAGCCGAGTCGAAGCGGGGCAGACACAGCCAATCGATAGAGCCATCCCGTCCCACCAGCGCGGCCGTGTGGAGATCGCCGATGATTCCGTAGTCCTCTAAGGGCAGGCTCACGGTCCTATGTCTAGTCGGGCGTGTCTCCGTGTGTCGCGCAGGCCGGGGCCGAACCGAGTGACGGAACGTCGGCATTCAGCCGTTGGTGCACGCTCCGGTACCGACCGTGCCGGTGGTGGACTCGGCCCGTTGGACCCGAGCCAGTACCCCAGGGGAGGTGAGGGCGTATCCAATGTTCCCGTTGGTGGTCGAACGGGAGAAGACCACGCCGACCACCTGGCCGTCGGCTTCGACCAACGGTCCTCCCGAATTCCCGGGACGCACCATGGCCTGGATTTCGTATACGTCACGCACGGTGAGCCCCTGGCCGTAGATATCCCTGCCCTGGGCGGAGAACACGGCCATGACACCGGCCGGTGCCGCCGTGAATGGGCCCCCACCCGGGTATCCGAGGACCAGGGCCTGCACCCCGCGGGTCACGTCGCTCGGATTGAGAACCAGCGGGTGCTCGCGCAGACCCGGGACCCTCATCACGGCCAGGTCGTAGGAAGGGTCGAAGAGGACGACGGTGGCGGCGTGCGTCCCCGAGGCATCTTCCACCGTGGGGTGTTGGATCCCCGCCACCACGTGTGCATTGGTCACCACCAATCCGGCCGCCACCACAAATCCGGATCCCTCTTGGATGTCACCGCATCCTGTTCCGACGATCTTCACGGTGGAAGGTTGGCCGATATTCAAGGCTGCCTGCATCTGGGCGTCGCCCGGGAGTGTGACAGGACGCGCGGTGGCCGGAGCCAGTTGGGCGAACACCGGGGGGAAGCCCTCGGCGGAGAGAAACCCCTGCACCCGCGAAAAGACCGACGGCGGCGCCGGCAACACGCTGTCGAGAGACCGGATGATCTGGGAGCCGGAGATGGAGGCATTGAGCCGGAGATAAGAACTGTTGACCAGGGTGCTCGCCACCAACCAGGTGGCCAACAGAGACGCAATGACGGCTACCACCACCCCTAATCCGGAGTCGATGGCGCCCAGACGTCCCCGATGGATCCGTTTGAAGAGCTTTGCCCCTACCAGTCGCCCGACCCCGCCGCTCAAAATGGCAAGACCCAACATGGTGACAAGTGCGACTGCAGCCCGACTCGTGGATGAGTGCACCCAGGTGGCGGTCACCGATGCCAGTAACGCTCCCAGGTAAAGGCCGATCCAGAAGCCCCCGAACGAAAGCACCTGCATCAGACCGCCAAGGCGAAGTCCCTGAATGGCGGCGATCGCCACGAGGGCGAGTATCACCAGATCAACTACATTCATGCCGTCCACTCCTCCTCAGGTCCAGAAGTGGCGGGAGCGTGCCAGGGAAGTTCGATCACCGACGGACCACGGTAGACGGCGAACCACCCGCGGTGAGGTCAATACTCGAAGAAATCCTGCACATGTGGCGCATGCGTGGCAAGATCACGGGCAACGAGCCCAGTAATTCGCCCTCATCGCCTACCAACCGGACCGAGCCCCCTAAGAGATTGGACTTCACGATGACCGATGCCAGTCCTCCTCCCCCCAACGAGCACCCACCCCAACCGCCCGCACCCCCGCCCCCGGTGGCGCCCCCGCCCCCGCCGACAGTTGCGCCTCCGCCTCCGCCGGTGGGCGCTCCTCCCCCGGTAGCGCCTCCACCTTCGCCGGTGGGCGCTCCTCCGCCGGTGGGCGCTCCTCCGAACGGTCAGCCGCCGGCAGGCGCTCCCTACGGCTACGTGACCGGGCCCGTTGACAGCCAGGGCCGTCCCCTGGCCGAATGGTGGCAGCGAGCGGTGGCCATCATCATCGACGGCATTATTCTCTTTGTCCCGAAGGCGATAATCATTGCTGCTGCCTTTAGCTCAACTATTTCGGGTGGGGGTTTCTACACAACCGGTTTCGGTATCTCCGTCATCTTGATCGGGTTGGTCTTCACGGCCATCGACATCGCCTACTTTGCGATTCTCAATGGCAGCGAAAAGGGCCAGACGGTCGGTCAGATGGCGCTCGGGATCACCGTTCGAGATGAGTCCAATGGCGGGGCGATCGGTCCGCAGCGCGCCGGCCTCCGCATCCTCGTCCTGGAGCCTGGGATACTTTTGAATTGGATCCCGATTATCGGGTTCATCGCATCGCTGTATACGTTGGTAGCTGCACTGTCACCCCTCTGGGACGACCGGCGTCAGGGTTTCCACGACAAAGTGGCAAAGACCTACGTCATCAAGGTGCGCTGACTGGCAGTCCCGATTGAGGGTTCGATGCATTATGGACCCACGTTCGCCGACGGCTCCGGTGGAGCCGACCATACATTTTGAGACCGACGGACCACCATGACATCTGATCTGTTCCTACGCCAGGGTCGTCGTCCGCGTCCGCGTCCGCTTCCGTCATTGCGCCCATCGTTCAGTTCCATTGGGTTGGTAATCTTGCTGACGTTCGGTGCCACGGCTTGCTCGAAGGGCCCAGCGGTGGTGGGAACACCGTCGACCACCCAAGCCACCATTGCGTTCGCCTCTGGATCGCCGTGGAGCGGCTCGTTACTACCGGTGGCGGCACCGACCCCCATCAATTCAATTGTGGCGGTCACCTGTGTCACGGCCTCAAAATGTTGGGGAGTCGGCTCGACCGTCGGTAGTGGCGGCGCACCCAACGGTGCCGCAGTCATCGCCACCGTCAACGGAGGAAAGAGCTGGTTCAATCAATCCATCCCGGCCACTGCCGGATACCTCGCCCACATTGCCTGCAGCAGCCAGCGCCAATGCGTGGCAGTGGGCCAGGGTCAGGGCAATCAGGGCGTCAGCATCATCACGACCGACGGTGGTGCCACCTGGGCCCAGTCTCCGGTGCCGCCCACCATCAGCGACGTGACCGCGGTGTCCTGCAATTCCGATCGCCGATGCATGGGCATCGGGACCCTCATTACCGGCAATGCCGCACTCGTCTCGACATCGGCGGGTGCAACCTGGAATCAGGTGGGCACCTTGTCGAGTGGCGCCATCGGGGCCAGCGGTGTCTCGTGTATCGACGATCAACATTGCTGGGTGACGGGTCACACCATCGTGGGCGCTAACCAGGTGGCCGGTGCGGTGGTCGGCACATCGAACGGTGGCACCACGTGGATCTCCCTGCCGATTCCGGTTGGATCGGGCTTTCTGAATGCAGTCTCGTGTGTCCAGGGACCGGCCGACAACGTCGGTTCATTGCCCGGCAGCCACATCACCGTCCCCACGACACCCACGACACCCACGACACCCGCGACACCCACAACCAGCCTGCCGACGGTCGGAGTGGCCGGAGTTCGCTGCACGGTGGTCGGCACCACCGCCAATACCCAGGGTGTGGCTCGCACCGGCCACGGATTGGTCTTCACCACCGACAACGGGGGTGGCACTTGGGCCAGCCAGCCGATACCCCCCTCGATAGCGGGACTCTCCAGTGTTTCGTGCGTCGCCGACTACACGTGCGTGACAGTGGGAAGCACCATCACCACCTCACCGGCGGCCGGGGTCCTGCTCTTCACCGGACCGATGGCCAAGGCCTGGAAACATGCGACCACCATCACCTCACCCGAACCACTCTTAGGGGTCACCTGCATCTCCACGTCGCACTGTGTAGCAGTCGGAGAGTCGATCATCGAGAGCCTGACCGGGGCGTGAGCGGCGGTTCGGCCGGACACATACCGGGGCGACCACTGTGGCGGCGAACCTATGTCTGATGACAGGACCATGGTCACTGAACTCGGGACCGCGCTCGGCACCCTCGGGTTTCCCGACCTCTCCAGCGCATTGGCCGGGCGACCTCACGAACTGAGGATCGGAAGTGAGACGTGGGATCGGCTCGAGACTGTCCACGCCGAAAAGGGATTCGCGGTTGAATTCGGCGTTGCCTTCGAAAACGGGCAGGCTCTGTTGGCGGCGCCTGATGGCTTACGGGGTCGCAAGCCCAGGATCATCGAATGGACCGGCGGTCGCCGGGCCCCCGGTGACGAAGTTGCACCGATTGATCTCCGCATCGACCACGTGTACCTGATCAGTTGCAAGTACGAATCCGACATTCTGGCCAATACGTCCCCCGCCCGCCTGTTTGAAGGCTTGCTGGCGATGTCGGGGACGTGGAATCGCGATGACTGGTTCGAGGCGGTGGCGTTCGATGAGCTCATATCGCTCTATACCGGTTGCTTGGCGGCTACCGGGCTGAATCATTTCCCCGCCACCCCCGGTCTCTGCACCCGAGAGCAGCACCGGGAGCTCCGGGACGCCCTCACCGGTCGCACCTACCCGAACGAGGAGACCAGGGCCGCGTACGCCACGCTGTGCCGGACGGTGAGCACCGTGTCAGCCCAACGCTGGGAGAGTCGGCTGCGGGACGCCGATATCGGATCCGAGCTCATGGTGTGGCGCCTACTCCGGATCGGCAGTGCTCCCTACTTCGTACTCGGAATTGACCGGCATACCGGGCTACCCGTGCAGTACCGGATCGCCAGCCCATGGGACTGGCGGGACGAGTTCGAGGTTCTCGAATTCGTGGTGACGGCTGGGGCGGCTGGCCAACCCCGCGTCGACTGGACATGTCGCTACCGTCCTCGCCAACTCGGGCCCCATCAGCCGCGCACGGTCGCCGGGCACATCGAGATCCGGTGGAGCCACGGGCGTTTCGCCCAACCTCCCGAGGCCAAGATCTACCTCGATACACCCATGGACGAACTGCCGGGGTATCACCGACTATCCGAGGTCGACGAGCCGCAGCTCACATTGTGGTCAACGACCCCATAGATCACCCCATACCGAGAGGGTCGGCGACGAGGGCCCGGGCAACAGGATCACTGACCACACGATTGACCCCTCCCACCAACCAATTGCGGTGATGGGCGACGATTTCAATCCGTTCGCCAACCACGTTGGCGAGGAGACCTTCACACATGGTGATCGACTTGCATAAGATCTGTGGGGAATCGGCCACGTACCGAGCAATTTCGGTGAATGACAAGTCGGCCAGAGCCACAGCGATTCGCGCCGCCACTCGTAAAGGTGCCGTTGTCAGGAACTCTTGTGATCGGGAACCCGCGCTTGCACGGGACTCATTCGGGAGAAATTCCTGAAGGACCCAACGCCGGGGGTGGAACCTCGTCAGGATGGGCCGGCGTGTGCGGTTCGGACGGCGCGGTGCCGGTGGAGCCTCCCGCCTCCGCCTTGGCCGCATACCGCTGCAAGCCGCGTAAACCGGTGACGGGAAAGATGAGCACCGAAAGGATGCCGACGGCGATGAGAGCTGCGGCGTTCTCGGGCGCCATCCGGTGGGCGGAGACCCCGATATCCGCAATCACCACGATGAGAGGCAGGCCGGTGGCCGAGAAGAGTGCCAGGGGGATCAACTGACCCTTGGGTAGGTACTTGCGGTACACATACAGGGCCGGCAACCCCCTGATCACCAAGAAGAGAAGCAGGAAGAGTGGGATCTGAAGGAGAGCGCTCGGTTTGTGGATAAGGGAATGGAGATCAAATTGCATTCCACACACCACAAAGAAAATCGGCACCAGAAATCCAAATCCAATGGCCTCGAGTTTTTCGCGGATCACCACGCTGTCTTCGCCGGCGGAGAACAGACTCACCACAATCCCGGCGGCGAACGCCCCCAACAGCACGTCGAGGCCGAGCTCGAAAGCCAAATAGACCAGCAGCAGGATGAGGAGCACCGATACCCGGACCGGGAGTTGCGCACTGGAGTGGAGATTTCGTCTGAGTATGGCCACCACCCGAGGTTGTTGGGTACGGGTGGCCAACAGCGCAGCCCCGACCGCAGTGGCGACAAAGAAAAACAACAGGGCAATGGTGATCAGTGGATCTCGTTGGGTCAGGAATACGGCAACCGCCACGATCGGGCCGAACTCACCAACAGTGCCGACCGCCATCACATAACGACCGAATTCGGTGTCGAAGACGCTGGCATCGCGAAGCACCGGCAACAAGGTCCCGAGTGCCGTGGTGGTGAGGCTCAAACCCAACACCACCGGGTCATGTACCAGCCCTGTCGACACCACCGCCAAGGCAATGGCCACGGCCAGACCGGCTGAGGCAACCCAACCCAGAGAAGCCAGGCGCAATGGCCGCCCCCGAATTCGCAGGAGATCCAGCTCGAAGCCGGCCAGGAACATGAGAAAGGCCAGGCCCATATCGGAAAACCCATTGACCACACCACTGGTGTGGGCCAGCTTCAATACATCGGGTCCCACGATGATTCCCAGTCCGAGTTCGAAGACGACCCCGGGGATCCCCGGGTTCCGGGTCATCTCGACCAGAATCGGTGAGATCACCGCGATGCAACCAATCAGGACAAGGGTGGGGATCCAGGAAGAGACCACTGATACCTACCATCGTCGGGGAAGTGCGGTGACACCCCGGCCCGACTCCTCGACCGGTGATGGGAATCCGCACTCCACGGCCGGGCAGTGTACTTGGGGACCGGGAAGGACATCTTCTGGTCCGGGGTGGATGCCCGCGGAGGCGCTGGTCACAGGGCAGGATGTGGCGCGCCCCCCTTGCCGGTCACGCCCCAGCTAAAGTTGACACCCTGGTGGCCGATCCTTATGAAATCGCGGGAATGTACCTGACCGTTAGCGCCACTCGCGCACTACAGAATCAGCCCCAGTAGTCAGTGTTGGTCCACCGTACGCGATTGTTGCTCCGCTCTCCCCGCGCCACCTAGTCGAGGTGGGCATGCAAGATACTCAGGAAATTCCTTTGGTAAACACAGTTGAACGCGCCGCACAGTCGCAACCCGCGCCAGGTCGCCCCAGCCGGGGCCGGGTCCACCGTGTCCGCCGCGGAAACCTTCGCCGGGTTCGCGCCAGTCAGGAGAAGGTCTACCGCCGGCGCCGGATGATGGCCATCTGCGCGGTCATCCTGACCGCCGTGATGATCTGGTTGGTCATCTCCCTGGGAGGGGCGCTGACCAATCCCACCTATGGAAGTTCGATGAGCGCCCGGTTCGCCGAGTGGGCCCGTCAAAACGGAGGGGGCTCCATCGTCAACAAGATCGAGAACGCGTGGTACAGCCACCACGCTCCCAAGGTCGGAGGCGTGGTTCCCACGGGGTCGATCAAGACACCCGTGACCACTCCGAACACGGCGGCCGCCGGGCCGCCCCACCTCCCGGCTCCCGCCGCCGTCGCGCCTTTCGCCAGCCCGGCCCTTACCGGCGAGGGTCAATGGTCCCCGTCGGGCCGATTGGTCGACGGTGTCCCGGCCGTGTACACCACGGAGCTCCGTCCCGACGCCGTCCACACTAGTTACGTGGTGGGCGTGGCATGGATGGATACCAAGTTGCTCCACGCCAATCTCTATTCGGGTAGCCAGATCCCCGGTGGTGGGCCGTTCACCCATACCGCCCCCGTCCAACCGGCCGCAGCCAACTCCCTGGTGTCCGCGTTCAACGCCGGCTTCCTGTCGGCGCAGTCAGCTGGCGGTTACTACACCGATGGCAAAACTCTGATGGCGCTACGGCCCGGAGCCGCCTCGGCAGTGATCTACAACGACGGAACCATGACAGTGGCCAACTGGGGGCGCGATGCTTCTCTGACTCCAAACGTGGTGGCCGTCCGCCAGAACCTCGCCCTCATCGTGGACGGAGGCCAACCCGTCTCCGGGCTGAACGCCAGCGACACCACGCGATGGGGAAATACCCTGGGCGGCGCTGTCTACGTCTACCGATCGGCCCTGGGTGTCACCGACAACGGCGCCCTGGTCTACGTCGGTGGTCCCGGTCTCAACATCACCAACCTGGCCAATCTGCTGGTGCGGGCAGGTGCGGTACGGGGAATGGAACTCGACATCAACACCGACTGGGTCAACTACTCTTATTACAACCCGGCCTCTCCCTACGGTCCGGCGACAGCAGCTAACGGAACGATGCTGCTCCCTCAAATGACAGGCACCGCCAGCAGATATTTCGCCTCGTACTGGGCCCGGGACTTTTTCACCATGTCTTCGGCATACCCGACCCCTCCGGCGCCGACCACGACGACTACCAAACCGCAACATGGGAGTTCGAGCCACTCCTGAACGTTCCCTGAACAGTAAGGTCACCATCACGACCTATGGAGTTCGTCGTCAACTTCTCCATCACGACCGGATGGAGCTCGTCGTCAACTTCTCCATCACGACCGGATGGTTCCCGGTGGTAGTGATCACCGTGGCCATCGCATCGTTGCTTCTGTCGGTCGGATGGCGGAACGGGTCGTGGAAGGCCCAAGTGGTCGCGGGCCTTCCGGCCGCGTTTGTGATCACCGTGTTGGTGGCGTTGGCGATCCACTTCTTCCAGTTCGTTCCTGAAGACTTCCTCCGCACCTTCTGTATCTGGTGTTGGCTGGTCATCTTCTCGTTGGTGGTCACCATCCTCGGATGGCCCAAAAGTCATTGGGCACTCCGCCTGGTATCGGTTATCGCCATCCCACCCACCAAGTCAAAGTTTCAGACTTCGGAAGCCGACGTCTACATCCCCCCGGCTTGGCTCCACAACCCTGAACCGGAACTTCCTGTCATCGAACTGATCGCCGGCTATCCGGGTCAGCTATCGGACTGGACCCGCGCCGCCTACGCCGACACGACGGCCACCGATTTCGCCGCCAAGCACGGAGGGACCGCCCCGCTCATCGTCATGCCGGATGCCAATGGAGCGGCCCAGGACACCGAGTGGGTGAACAGCAAGCTGGGCAACGCCGAGACCTATCTAACCCAGGATGTACCCGCCTACATACGCACCGAATTCAACGCAGCCACCGGCGCGCATTCCTTCGCGGTGGGCGGCCTCTCGGCCGGTGGAACCTGTGCGACGGTGCTGGCTCTGCGCAATCCCAAGGTCTTTCCCATCTTCGCCACCTACTCGGGCTACAACGTGGAGACCTTTGAGTCCGGCAACAAGCAGAACACCATCGCCACCCTGTTCAATGGCTCCACCGCCGAGTACAACGCGCACAATCCCACCATCTTGTTGACTGGCAATAACTTCCCGGGCACTTCAGCTTGGTTTGAGGCTGGACTGCAAGACCCGGTCCCCCTCTCCGCTGCAGACCGGCTCCACACCCTGGCCGACAAGATCGGTTTGGCCCAGGCCTGTCTGTTGACGCCCAACGGCGGGCACGACTTTCAGTTCTAGGCGCAAGCATTCAAAGACTCGCTGCCCTGGCTGTCGTGGAAACTCGGACTCACTCCGGTCCCAACCGAATCTCCGGCCGCCTGCACACCACCGATCCACTGATGCACCGCGTGGGCGTAAAGGGCCAACACCCGGTTCCGGGTTGGCAGAAGACCGCTTGCGGCCCCTCAACGCTGTTCATATGATTGCCCGGCGCCCCTAGCTCAACGGTGGAGCAGCGGATTCTTAATCCGCAGGTTGGGTGGTTCGAGTCCCCCGGGGCGCACCAGAGTTCTTGCAGTTCAGGGTCCTAACCGATCGGTGACCCCGAAGCGGTCCTGCAGGGCAGCTGCAGCCATGCGGCGCCGCCTTGAAGTCACCATCTTCGCTTGGAGACCTCCCGCAGAATGTCGTTGTCCGGTCCTTCTTCGGCCAGGAGCCGCTTGAGCCGGGCATTCTCGCGCTCCAGGGTCTTCAAGCGGGCCCGTCGTCGGGGCCCATTGCTGCGTACTGGCTCCGCCAGCGCTGATGGGTCTGGACGGAGACCTCCACGTGTCTGCAGACCTCGGGGTTGGCATCCCGTCGGCCAAGAGCTGATCAACCTCGCTGAACTTGCCGACGGTCTGTTCGGGCTGTGCCGAGCTCGCTTCACTTCCACCACTTCCTCCCCAGCGTTGCGGCTGTCGTCCCAATCGGAGGCGGACCGATTCGGAGTCAGGTCAGTATCTCGTGACCCAACGTCGAGTTGATCGCTAAACTGTCGCCGTGAACCTAGCGCTGTCCAAGCGGGCCGACTACGTGTTGCGCTCGGCGATCTACCTCGCCCGGTCCTACGAGTCGGGCACACCGAAGAAGTTGCGTCAGGTCTCGGCGGAGATGGGAGTGCCGCGTACCTTCGTCTCCCAGATCCTCGGTGACCTCGCCCGCGCCGGTCTCGCCGTCTCCTTCTTCGGCACCCACGGCGGCTATTGCCTCACACGACCCCCGGCCGAGGTGAGCCTGCTTGAGGTCGTGGAATCCGCTGAGGGCGCGCTCGCGCCCGAGACGTGCGTGCTCGGGGACGGGCCGTGTCGCTGGGAATCGGTCTGCCCGCTGCATGAGACTTGGGGCACCGCGGCGGCCGCGCTGCGGACGGTGCTCGCCGCGACGAGCCTCGCCGACCTGGTCGAGCGGGACCTCGAGATCGAGGCGGGCACCTACCCGGTGTCCGGCGACGCCCACCGCCATCATGCGCTCACGGTCGCAGTCGCCGACTCGGTCCAGGTCGAGCTCGCGGCGCCAGCCGTGGCGGCCAGGCTGCGGGCGGGGAGCTCGTGGCTCGTCCCCCACCTGGAGGCGGCATGGGCCGAGGGCGAGGAGATCCTCGTACGGGTCGGGCCGGGAGGACCGGGCTGGTTCGGGAAGACCGTCGCTGTCCACCTCGGGACACCGGAGGGCGCCGACGAGGCCCTCGTCATCCCCCTTACTTGGGAGGCGACCGGCCCGTCCGGGCTCTTCCCGCGCCTCGAGGGCGAGCTGCGCCTTTCCGCTCTCGACCCCGAGCGGTCCGAGGTGTGCCTCTCGGGCCGCTACCGTCCCCCCCTCGGCCGTGCCGGGCAGGCGCTCGACGAGGCACTGCTCACCCACGTCGCCCGGGCCACGGTCCGCTCGCTACTCCGCCGGGTCGCCCGGGCCCTCGAAGAGGATCCGGGCCAACGTCCTGTCCGGCGGGAGAGCGAGCCCGGCCTGTCGCCCGCACTCGCCTTCGGAGGTTCGCCTGACAGCATGGAGGGGCGTTCGGCCACCAGCCCGCTCGAGCCGTCGAGCGAAGGCCCGTCGGCATCACCGTCGTGATCACCCGGAAGGGCCTGACATAGGTAGTGCGCGTAACCGGCGCTGAGGCCTCGCAGCCCCCGATGGACAGCGGTGTCGGCCCCACTTTCCCGCCGAGTCAAGCGATGCGACGGTGAGAGGCCGGGAGGGGGACATGACCGCGCACTGCCACCGCCAGTTCACGTGGCGCCACCGGACCAGCTGCGTGGGCGTCGAGTGCCTCGAGGCGCACCACGGGAAAGGACCGGTTCGTAGTGGCGAGGTAGAGCCGGACGTGGGGGAAGGCGCGGGACACCGCCGCGAAGGCCCGCTCCCGTTCGTCGCCCTCGAGGACCACCGGGGCGACCGTCTGGCGGCGCCCGTTCCGCTCGATCTCGACCGGCCCGCCACTCTGCAGGTTCTCGAACCAGGCGGGGGCCCGGTCCGAGCCGCCGTTGGCGGCGCAGATGACCGGCAACTTGTCGAGCTCCACGTAGGCGACGAGAACCTCTCGCACCTGTCCGCTCCGCCGCCCCCGGGTGCGGAGCAACAGCACGTCGTCCACCCCGAGGGCCTTTACGCCGAGGCTGATGCCGAGGTGTCGATAGGCGATCACGTCGAGGCGGGTCCACCAGCGCGCCATCAACTGGTCGAGCCTGGAGCGCCGCCGCCGCCCACATGTGAGCGGCCGGTAGAGCCGGACGAAGGCACGGGCGAGATTGCGTCGGTAACCGGGACTTTCCTCCATGGGACCCACCCCCTCCTCGTTCTCACGAGGTTGATGCCTTACTCGACAAGCACTTGCGACACCGCCTGAATCGTGGCCTGACGTGCGAACTTCTCGCCGAATGCGGCCGGCCCGAAGACGCCCGGCTCAGCTCCGAGCTCTCCTGGCCCGAATGCAGCCTGGGCCACGACGAGCGCGCCCTTTGCTTCGACGGCCTTGCGCATGGAGCGAAGGGAATCTTTGGGCGACACCGCAAAGGTGCAGAACATTCCGATGGGCTTGCCTGCGAGCCGGGGTAGTCCGTCCAGCCAACTTCGCATCGCCTTGGCCGGACGGACCCCGGCGACCACGAAACCCTCCACCCAGGTCCCGATTACCACCAGGTCGGCGGCGGCCAGTTCTGGGGTCCCCACCTTGGCGATCGGCAGCACACGGACCTGGTCTCCTCGTGCCGAGAAGCCATCCGCGACCGCCTCGGCGGCCCGTGCGGTCTTGCCGCCGCTGCTCTCGTAGCAGACGAGCACTCGCCGCTGTCCGCTCGACCACGCGCGGTCCGAGCGCCCCGGCCGCGTCGGTCGGGAATCGAGCACCGCCGCCGCGGCGCGCCGGCCCTGGGCCATGGCCTCGACCACGGTGGCCGGCCCGGTCAGCGCGTCGCCGACGGCCCATAGCCGTTCGCTCACCGGCAACGCGGCAGCCCGCAGCGCGACCTCGCGCCCGAGTGCCAGTCTGCCCACTGGGCTGTGGTGGGCGAAGGCCGAGGCCCGGTTGGCCAGGATGCCGCTTGCCGTCCACCGCCGATCGGGCACACCGGATGCCTCGCGTCGCAGAGGAGTACCTGGGAGTGCGTCGGCGAAGGCCGGATCACTGCGATAGCCCATGGCCATCACGACTAGATCGACCTGGAGTTCCTCGGTTTTCTGGGAGAACACCTTCGGGTGTTGGTCAGCCCGTTTCTGAGTGGTGAGGGCCAGCTCGGCCCGAACCACCCGGCCCGCTGATCCGTGCAGTGCTGTCAGGGTGCGCGAGAAGCGCACCTCGACGCCTTCGTGACGGGCCTCGGCGAGCTCGTCGGGCCGAGCCAGGGCAAACCGTTCGTCGAGCCAGTCGACGCACGTCGCCCGAAGGCCCAGGCGCCGCGCTGTCCGGGCCACGTCCATGGCCGTGTTGCCTGCGCCGAGCACGAGGATCTCGGGCGCCGGGTGCCCCTGCTCACCGGCGTCGCCCGCAAGCCCCAGCGTGGTGCAGAATCCTGCGGGGTCGCCGTTGGACTCAAATGCCGCTTTGGCCCCCTGCAAGAACATGGTGGCGTCGACAACACCGTCGAGATCCGCACCGGTCACCGGGAGCCGCAGCGGCATGCCGGCCCCATGGGCCACGATGACTGCGTCGTGAGTGACAAGGAGCCCGTCGAGGTCCTCGGGTCGGATCGTGGTGCTGCAGCGCAGGTCCAGGCCAGCGTCACTGAGCTGGCGCCAGGGCCGGGTAGCGACCACCTCGGGCAAGGTGAAGTCGGGAATCCCCCAGACGCAGAGACCCCCCGGTGTGGCCTCTTTCTCGTAGACGGTGACCGAGGCACCTGCCTCGAGTAGGTCCCAGGCCGCGCCTGCCCCGGCCGGCCCCGAGCCGATGATCCCCACCGACAGCTCGGAGGCAGATGGTGCGGACGCGGGTGGCGGAACAGCCAGGTTGTCGGTGATGAAGCGTTCGAGGCGACCGATGGATACCGGGGTTCCGCCCGCGAGGGACCAGCTACATGCCCCCTCGCACTGTGCGGATTGGTTACACACCCGCGAGCAGATGTCGGGTAGGACCGAAGTGCGTCGCAGGATTTCGTGAGCGCTCTCGAGGTCGCGGTCCCGGACCGCACCGATGAAGCCGGGGATGTCGTTATGCGCGGGACAGCCCCGGATGCATGTTGGATCGGGGCATTGCAAACAGCGCTCGGCCTCGGCTAGCGCCTCTGGCCAACCGGCAAGGCCGGAGCGAATCTCGCCGATGTCTCCGAGCAGGTGCTCGGGATTGACCGGTTCGGGTTCGAAGCGGCGGGCGACCAGTAGTGGCCCTTCGACGACGATGGCTGAGAACGGGCAGGTGCGCACGCACTGGCGGCACCCGACGCAGAGATCGTCGTCGGCCAGCGCCACCCAGTGCTTCGTATCCATCGACAGCGCCCCGGTTGGACAGCGGATGACGCATTCTTGGCAGCCCGCACAGCGGTCGGTGATGATCCGCACATAGGGCCGATCGGTACCGGCTGGAAGCCTGTTCGTGTCCGTCAGGGTCATCGTGGCTCCTCTTTGCCGTTTCGGTCTGGGGCTGTCAGTGCTTGGAACATCATCATCACCGGTCAGTTCGCTGCCTGCATCGCCACGTAGAGCACTGCCGCTGCCGCTCCGCAGACGAGCACCAGCCCGCTGGTCGTGACCCGCACAGCCAGAGCACTGCGGCTCACGGGTATGAGCTCGCGAGTGGTGATCCGCCACGTCGCCCACAGCGCTGCGACTGTGCCGAGGGCGATCACGGCCACCTGGGTGGTGACGATCCGTGGGTCCGAAAGCAACCGGGCGTTGTAGAGCCAGGAGTGGACGCCGGCGGCGCCGAACATGTGCTGCACGGCGGGCACGACTCGCGGTGAACTCTTGAAGAACTTGGGCAGTTGGCGGGCGAAGTAGTCCGCGCCCACCACCGGGATGAGGCCGTAGGCAATCGGAACGAAGTAGGCCCGGAATCGTGAGCCTCTCTCGGCAAAGTTGCCGGCCTGTTTGAACGCGACGTCGCGACGGGCACAGAGCGCTCCGATGCCCCGGATCACGCCGGCGGTGACCAGCGTTAGAATGGCGATCAGCCCGAGGTAGCCGACCGGGTTCGGGTAGTGGGGAATGTGCAGGTGACCGTTCAGCCAGCTGTCGAGTGAGTTGTAGGCATTGGTGAAGTTGATCTGCTGGTAGAGCACGAGTCCCCAGAGCAGCGCTATCGCCCACGCCACGTCGGCCCGCCGCCGCCGGGGCGCCACTACGGAAGTGAACGGCTTCTGCAGGAACAGCCCGATGTTCTCCTCCGGACAGGACTTGTAGCACTCGGTGCACAGCCCGCAGTACAGGTTCGAGTCCGCGCTTGCCGGCCAGGTGTACCAGGGGCAGCCAAAGCCCTGGTCCCCACCGCGCATGCAGTCCTTGGTTTTGCAGCTGAGACAGACCTCACGGTCGCGGGTGCGGAACCCGGCGACCATACCCATCGACCCGACGGTGCCGATGAGCGAGGTGAGCGGGCAGATATAGCGACAGAAGGTGCGCCTCTCAAAGACCAAGAAGAAGATAAGCGCCGAGGCGACGATGCCGATCACCATGAAACTCGTCGACGCTGGATTGCCCGGCCCGGCGATGTTGAAGTACTCCTCGATCCAGGTGAGCAGGAGGAAGGTCGCGACCGGCAGCACGAAGCCAAATTGGGCCAGGCCCTCGGGGAACTTCCGACCGAGGGAGAGGGTCTTCTGCGTGCGCTGCCAGAACGTGCGCCGCTGCACCCACTCGGCGAAGCCCCCGAAGGGGCACATCGCGCACCACGCCCGCCCGGCTACAACCATCATCACGAAGACGAGGCAGAACCAGACGTACCAGGTAATCGCGGCTCCGAAGTTCAATCCGGGCACGGCGGTGCCGAGCAGGCCGACGAAGATCACCGTCCAAAAGACGATCTGGTTCGGCAGGATCATCAAGAACTGGAACTTGCGATTGTGCAACAGGCGGGCCACGTGGGGGTTGCGGGCCACGTCGAGGCCTGGGGTCGGGTCTGAGGCGTCGAAGCGCTCAGCGATGCCCGCGTGCTCGGGAGGGCGCAGTCGGATCGCCACGTCCACCGGGTCGGCCAGGCGGGCTGCTCGATCGTTCACCTGGATCGCCACGTCCACCGGGTCGGCCAGGCGGGCTGCTCGATCGTTCACCTGGATCGACATACGCACCTCCGTGCTCATGTGTAGTTATTTACTTGACCTACTACCGTGATACTACGCGATAAGTGTACTACTACGCGTATATGACCGTAATATCACGTGGACTGGTGTCACGTCAATCGCTACCAAGCCGCCGTCCCGCTAATGCTCTCGAAGCGGGGCGACGACCTCGCCCGCTGGCCGAGATCGCCAAGCGGGGCCGGGAGATTGAGGCAAGCACCTCCCCGGTGTCCGGCGACGTCCATCGGCGGGCGGCAGTCACGGTGACGCGGAAAGACTTCGTTCGGCCGAACTGGGTTGAGAGGTGTGAGGGCGGCTGACGACCGACACGTCGACCCTGATCAGACCCAGTGGGTGCTGGAGGTGGTCCTCCAGGCTACCGAGGGCCCTGCGGCGAGCGCCGGGATCGAATTCGTCCGGCGCCCGAGACGGGACGGGAGATGCACGGGTACCGTGTTCGCTGGACTGACCAGCGACCACTCAAGCGCGCGCAGCGCGCTCTTCGAGTACTCAGCCGCGCCGAGCCGACCGCGATCTGTCGGGCGCGGCCAAGGTCTCGGGCGTCCGCGGCCCGAGGATTTCGGCGAGGACCTGGTCGAGCTCGTCGGCCAACCGACGGCTCCGCGCAGCGCCGCGCAGCGTCGAGGCCACGACCGCCACGCTCACGAGCACGTAAACGGCGATGGTGGCCAAGGAGGCCACTACCAACGCGCCAAGCACGGCGCAGAATGCTTCAACCATGGCCTCATCGTGAACCGGGCAGCCGTGAAATGGAACCCGGAGACCACGGGTCAGCGGCCCCAGATCCCCCGGGGCTCTCCGTGAAACCACGGGGAGCCCCCGGCTCCGCGTTGGCGCTCGGCCCCGTCCGAGGCGCAAACTGGGTGACATGGGCGACCACACGCCAGCAGAGCAGGTCCGATCAGGGTCATCGGAAAGAGCCCCTGCCGTTAGAACGGGCCGACTGGCGACGTCGCCGATCCGCGTCGTGATCGTGGACGACCATGCGCTGGTGCGTGAGGGCACGCTCCAGCTCCTCGAGCAGGCAGCTGATATCGAGGTGGTCGGCCAAGCCGGCTCCGGCGAGGAGGGGCTCGGCGTCCTCGAGCTGCTTCGTCCCGACGTGGCGCTCATCGACGTCAACCTCCCTGGAATGAGCGGGCTCGAGCTCGCCCGAGCGGCCGCGGGGTCACTTCCTGAGGTACGGGTCCTCATCGTGAGCGCGTACGACGACTACGCATACGTCGCCGAGGCGCTCGAGATTGGGGTCGGTGGCTACCTGCTGAAGAACGCCTCCGCGAAGGAACTCGTCGACGCGGTGCGGGTCGTGGCCGCCGGGGTGTTCGTGCTGGACCAGGCGGTCTTTGGTCGGCTCACCCGGCGGTTGCGAAGCGGCCCGTCGGCCGCCGGCGCGCTCACCCGGCGGGAGACCGACGTGCTTGCGCTACTCGCCCGAGGCCGGTCGAATAAGCAGATCGCAGCCGAGCTCGGGCTTGGCTTGCGCACGGTTGAGGGTCACGTTTCAAGCGTACTCGGCAAGCTCGGCGTGGCATCGAGGACCGAGGCGGTGGCCTACGCTCTCGGCCACCGCCTCGTCGTCCCGGAGGATCATGGTGGCTCGGGCAACGCGGGCTGAGTTCGCCGCCGTCGTGCGCCGGGCAGCGCGCCCGCCAGTGCGCGAGGGGCGCTTTTGGGTCATCCAGGCGATGGTGGTGTTCATCGCCGGCGTTCACCTGCTCGTCGACTTGCAAGTATCGGTCGACACGGGGGCGTTCCCCGCCGGCATCCCGGTCGCGCTGTTGATCGTCCCGGTCGGCTACGCGGCGCTGCGCTACGGGCTGGCGGGCTCGGCGGCGACGGGTATCTGGGCGACGCTACTGTGGCTGCCCGACTTACTGTTGCCCAACGACCAGGGCCACGTCGGCGGCGACCTGCTTAACCTTGCGCTCGTCGACGTTGTGGCCTTCGCCTTCGGCCAACTAATAGAGGCCGAGCGTCTCGCGCATTCCCGCGTCGAGCGAGCGACGGCGGAGTCCCTGGCCGTCGAGGCCCGCTACCGCCGCCTCTTCGAGACCAACCGTTCCCCGATCGTCGTCCTCGACCACCAGGGCAGTGTCTCTGACGCCAATCCCGCGGCGAAGGCGCTGCTCGGCGAGGACGTGGTCGGGCGGTTGCGGGCGACGCTCTTCGATGGTGCCGAAACCCTCGATGAACAGGTCGGGCGGGTGCTCTGCCTGCCTGACGGCAGGGACTACCGGCTCGACTTCGTGTCTCTGCCTGCCGGCCCGGGCGACCCGCCCACCCAGGTGATCTTCGAAGACGTCACCGAGGAGCGAAGCGAGGGCCGTCGTGCCACGCGCTACGCGCAACTCGTTGTGCAAGCAGAAGAGGATCAACGCCGCCGACTGTCTCGCGAGCTGCATGACGAGCCGCTCCAGCTCTTCTTGCACCTGGCTCGACGCCTCGAGAGCCTCGGGGGAGTCCCGGGCGTCCCCGAAGCCGTGGCGGGTGGCCTCGGGGAGGCCCGCCTCCAGGCACTGGATGCGGCAGACCGCCTGCGGATCCTCGCGCGGGACCTGCGCCCGCCGGCCCTCGACCAGCTCGGGCTCGTCGCCGCACTTTCGAGCCTTGTCGCCGACATAGAGGACGAGGCCGGGCTCGCCGTCAAACTCAGGGTCATCGGCACCGAGTGTCGTCTTGCCTCCGATGCCGAGCTCGGCGCCTTTCGCATCGCTCAGGAGGCGATGCGCAACTCGCTTCGCCACGCCGGGGCGAGCCAGCTTCTCGTGACCGTTGAGTTCGGAGCTAACGAGCTCGCGCTGACCGTGGCCGACGATGGTCGGGGCTTTAACCCTGAGAGCCTCGGCGAGCACGGTTCGGGACATCTCGGTCTTCTCGGAATGAGCGAGCGGACGAGGCTGCTCGGGGGCCACCTCCAAGTGCGCTCGGCCCCCGGACAGGGCACCGTCGTCGAGGCGGCCGTCCCGCTCGACGGACCCCGGCCCGAGCGTGGCACCGTCGCCCACTAAACGATGTCGCGGGACGGCCGATGAAGGGACCACCGCCTCTATACGCGGGCCTGAGACGACCCACGCCCTGACGCAGATGGACGAAGGAGACGCAGGCAAGTCACCTGGAGTTCGTCCACGGCGCTGAGCCATGCTTCGACGCGGCTCCAGCTCCAACTGCTTGGGGGGAGGTTGCAAAGGTATGCCCCATGATTGGGACTAGGGAAACGCGGAATGCGATGTTCGCGAATTCAATACCGGATCCTGAAACGGCCGGTCAACGGTATTGCGAGCCGGCTCGTGGTGGGATCAGCAGGAGTGCTTTGCCCGATCAGATCATCGTGTGTTGGCAGTCGATGTTTCTTCGTCTTTCGGTGAACGTTTCGCCAGGGTTGGCCGTATCCATATCCGAGGCTCCGTCCGGGCCTGGTTCCCCGAGGAGGCTCCTGATGGCACGCAATCGACCGCCGGTAGGCAAGACGTTCGTTGTCTTTGCCCTTGGTCTGGCAGTAGCGGCCGGGTTGTCCGCGTGCTCCTCCACGACACCGGTCCAGAATGCAGCGCCGGCGGGGTTTCTTGCCACCCTCGGCAAACCCATTCAGGTGGGCTCAACCGTACCGAGCAATGGCGACGTGAATCCGTACGGTATAGCCGTTGTCCCCACCACCATCGGGGCCTTTGTGCAAGGCGACACGCTGGTTAGTAATTTCAACGACCAGGCCAATACCCAAGGAACGGGGTCGACGATCGTCGAGATCTCGCCGAACGGGGCGGCGATACCGTTTGCCCAGATCGGCTCCCTTCCCTCCTCGACACACCCCAGTCGGAGCAGGGCATTGAGCACAAAGGCAGAATCCCGAACCCAGCAGAAGCGGTAGTCCCAGTTTCGGGCGCCACCGATCTCCTCGGGGAGCGAGGTGGTGGCCGCCGCCGCGATCGCCCCCGAGGGCGCATGCACCAGGAGCTTTAAGGCGAGCGCGCCGCGCACGACAGCATCTCGCCACTCGGTCCCATATCGCAGGTTGTCGGACCATTTCCGCCACTCCGCACCCGTCGTCGCCAATCTGGACTCGACGTTGGTCCGACTCGGAATAATGAGCGGTTCCTGATGGGAGACACTGAGTGCGAAGAGAGCACGCCCCCCAGCGGTGACATCGAAGTACCCGCTGATTGATCCCTCCCCAATGCGCGGTTCCCCGGCGTCCCACGAACAAATCGCCATGGCGTCAGCACCATGCGTGGCCACTGGCACCCCCGCCCGCAGACCAATCCGGGTGGACCTCATTCCGAAGCCGAACCTCGGCGTGAGCCTCCATCGCATGGGAACCGACCCCGACACTGCCTCGACGGCGCGCACGACTTCTCGTTGGGGGCTCAGGTCCTTTCCGGGCAGGGTCATGGCATCGATGACCCGAACGGCTCCACCGTCCGTCCGAAACGTCGTTTCCAATACGTTCGTTCCCGGCAGATAACGTCGCTTGGCCTCGAAGGTCGAATCGGGGCAGAGTGTGAACTCTCCCCCCGTTCCGGCATCGACGAGTGCGCCGAACACCGAAGGTGAGTCGAGGTCCGGGAGGCACAGCCAGTCGATCGAGCCGTCCAAGGCCACCAGTGCCGCCGTCCGCCCGTCGCCAATGACCGCGTACTCGCGAAGTGGGGCGTAGCCGTCCACCCGGCCGGGGGCCTGATGCACCGAGTCGGCCACAGTCAAAACTTCACGTCCGCTCCCCCACGGGCCGCAACTCGATGATCGAGCCTGCTGATCGGTCCATCGGTTCCGTCCCTCACGTCCACACTGCGTCTGGGACCGTTCATCCGGTTGGTTGCATCCTGCCGAAGCCCATTGTCGCCGCCTCCGTGGAGCACTAAGCCACCCACGAACCCTAAAGACATGACCCGAGTAGTGCATGTTCACTGGTGCCTCGACGGTAGCACCGAGAACTCTGCGTGCCCCACGGAGGGTGCGGGACAATGCTGTCCTTCGACCGGCTCATACAGTCACGAGCATCAGGTCCTCGTCGGCCATGACAATCGTCACGAAATAGGCCGTAGCCACGAGCTCCAGTGCCGGGGTGATCTCATCTTCGAGTTCGGGCATGACGTGGTTCAATACTGTGCTCGGCGGGCATCGAGGATGTCCGCATCGCGGCGGGCACAGATGCCGCGGCCCTCACCTTGGCAATTCGATCCCGACTCGCCTCTGACCAGGGTCGGAACATAAACCCGCAGGTCAGAGTGTCCACACCGTACGTATCCGTCCACTCCGTACGACCGAATCCTGCGCCCTAGTGGCACGAATACGGCACGGGACAGAGCGGTAAACGGGCAGTTCGGAGGGCCACTTTGCCGCTGGGAGAAGCGTCGATCAGCCACGGTTTGAACCGAACCATCAGGCTGTGGAATCGGCGGGCCTTCGGTCCCACCAATAGCTACCGGACATTCGCCGGGTCCGCAATCGATCGATCTCGCATAGGTGAACTCAGCTGTGTCCGATTGGACTCCAGCTGAGGCGATTCCGGGCGCTCCCTCCACTGCCTCATATCCAACATGCGCATAAGGGCACGGCGTACACGCGGTTCCCAACTCGTAGATCGCCGGTCCACTGTGAAGCGCAACCCCAGCAACGAACTCCCTTTCCTTGGCCAGCCAAACGCATTCATAGGCCGAATGGCTGCAAGGCGTCGCACTCTGGACGATGTCCAGGCCATGAGCGACTGCCAACGGAACTGTGCATCGGCCCGCTCGGACCCTTCGACTCAGGAGGTGATCGGAGCGAGCGCGTCGACCTCCGCTGCTTCCTCCGGGGAAAGCTGCCATGCACCGGCGACGACGTTCGCCCGAACCTGCTCGGCCTTGGTCGCGCCAGCGATCACCGACGCGACCACCGGCTTGGCTGCCAGCCATGCGAAGGCCAGGTCGAGCAAGCTGTGCCCTCGCGCCGCCGCCCACGCGCTCAGGGCGTCGACCACGTCGAATTTCTGATCAGAGAGCATGCTGTCCGCCCGATCACCCCACCGATGCAGGCGGGTGCCCGCCGGTGGCGCCTCGCCCCGGGTGTACTTGCCCGTCAGCAACCCGCTTGCCAGAGGAAAGTACGGCAGGTAGGCCAGACCCAGACGCTGACACTCCGGGAGCACCTCCTGCTCGTCCACTCGGTTGAGCAGGTTGTAGTGGTTCTGCACGCTCACGAAATGAGCTCCACCGGGGGCCACGGCGGCCTTGGCTTCGCGGAGCTGCTCAGCCGAGAAATTCGAACAGCCGATCTCGCGGACCTTGCCTTCGTTGACCAGATCGTCGAGCACGCCGAGCGTATCGGCGATCGGGGTCTGTGAATCGGGCCGATGGAGCTGGTAGAGATCGATCCGATCCGTGCCGAGCCGGCGCAGACTGCGCTCGACTGCCTCCCGCACGTAGCTGGGCGCGGCACCGCCGGTACCGTCCTCACCCAGGGGACTCCCGAACTTGGTCCCGATCACCACCTCCTCGCGGTGCCGGCCCAGCGCCCGGCCCAACCGCTCCTCACTCTCCAGGTAAGAGTCGGCCGTGTCGAAAAAGTTGATCCCCGACGCGAGGGCGGCGTCGACCACTGGTGGAACCTCGTCCTCTTGCATGCTGAGGCCGAAGTTGTTGGTTCCGAGACCCACGACCGACACCTCGAGCGTTCCGATCCGTCGCATGTCCATGCGAGGTGTTTACCACGCGTCTTCTCCTTGGCAAGACGTCCTCAGCGCGTGAGAAACCAGGGCTTCTGGTGTGGAGCCCGACCGAGAGTCCCTCAGCCCTCAGGGTTCGACTGCCCTACTTCAGGCCGTCCCGCGGCCGGACGGCGGAACTACCTACTGACCAGGGAGCACGCTGTCATGTTGACAGCGTTGGTGGACCTTGGGTCACGCAATACGACCCGGCATCCCGTGGTCGACGGACCCACGATTGCATTCGGTCCAGGTTGACGGCTGGGCGGTAGCTATCGAGCCCTCGTCCGAGGACACGCATCGATCATCCGGTAGCCAGCAATTCCGATCTCGGGCCACCGGGAAGATGCTCGCTCGGTCCTCGGCGAGAGAGAAAGCAGCGACCATCCCACCCGTGGCGAGAGCGATCACCTACCCGGTGCTCGGGGTCACTTCCGACGGAGGTTGATTCTCGATGCTGATCACTCCGATTCGAGCGACGTCGGAAGGGTGCCGAAGGGTTCTTCAGCAACCCGCGAAACCTTCCAGAGTGAGTGAGACGGCGGCAAGGTATGCATAGCAATCTCCGGACCACTTGCTCGACGGAGTGAGTCCGTGTGCGGCGAGCGGATCATCAATCGAGCTCGGTCAGCACCTCACCGATGATCTTCGTCGTCTGGTGAGCGGAGAGCGGGTCGCCGCCTTCCGCCTCTGTGACCTCAGCGGCAAAGTCTTCGACTGAGTGAACACCGCCGACGAGAACATGGCGCAACGCTTCGCCGCTCGCTTCGGGATCGTCGAGCGCCTCCACCGCCGGCGCGACTGCATGATCGGGTGAGGTCGCCACCGCGTGCACAAGGGTCATGGCTTCCTGCCGGCCGGTTGCTGTCGAGACAACCGGTGCACGATCGGGGTTCTGCTGAAGGTCCCACTCGGCGAGCGCCTCGTCGTATCCCTCTGTGC
>Ga0097691_1000268_pt1 | contig 49044 bp, 53 predicted proteins | sample NGESurdeep072012_8_FD_72858 | JGI IMG/M metagenome (GOLD analysis project Ga0097691, IMG submission 72858) | Arctic peat soil microbial communities from Barrow, Alaska - NGEE Surface sample 210-1 deep-072012 | ecosystem: Environmental > Terrestrial > Soil > Wetlands > Peat ... | reverse complement strand
GCGAAAGTGGCGGAATTGGCAGACGCACCAGACTTAGGATCTGGCGGGTAAAACCGTGGGGGTTCGAGTCCCCCCTTTCGCACCAACAACTTATAGGGCCTCGCCAGATTCGCTTTTTTCGACTGTGCCTAAAATTGTGCCCACTCCGAGTTTTTTCGGTTCTGCTGCTGTGCCCAATTTCCCGAATGCTGTGAAGGCTCGGTCCACTGCGTCCGCCTGAGGATGCACGTATCGCTGCGTGATCGTTATCGAACTGTGCCCGGCAATTCTCGCCAGCGTGAATACGTCGCAGCCCGATTCAGCAAGCCGCGTTAGGGCGGTGTGCCTCAGGATGTAAGGCTCGAACCGTGCGACCTTAGACCGGTCCACGGCAATCGCGTGCTGGTCCTTCGTTGTGTCGCCGTTCAAATGCCCCTCGGCTGAGTTGGAAGGGAACACCCAACCTTCTTCCGGCTTCCCCTGTTCTTCTCTGCGACGTTCCAGAACTGCGTACACTTCGGGGACGAGCGGCAGGATGCGCTTTGCCGCCTTGGATTTGCCCTCAGAGACTTGCAGGAGCCCTCGCTCACCACTGAGCAACACCCGCTCCCAGCGAAGCGTGAAAACCTCACCTGGCCGCATTCCTGTACCGCGAATGATCGTTGCCGCGTCTCTCCACGGCTGAGGACACGCCGAGAGATATGCCGTCAGCTCCGCGTCTGTAAGCACGCGGTCCCTTTGCCGCTCACCTTTGGCGAGCGTGATCTTGGCGGGTCTTTCCAGACTCCCCCATTGGTACGCCAGATTCAAGGCACGGCGGAGAGTCCGAAGGCCGCAATTGATGCGAGAGGCTGAGAGTTTCGACTTCTGCGCTGCGAACCGTTGCGCCTGCTGGTCGTTTATCTCGTCCAACCGCAACGAGCCAAGGTCCGTGTCACAAACCATCTTCGAGCCGTCCGTGTAGTATTCGACGGTTCCCGGTTTCTCTGCGTGTTTCACCTCGACGTAGGGCACAAAGTCTTTCTCCATGAAGTCAGAGAGGGTAGGGACGCGCTTCTTCTCGCGGATGCCGACTTCGCCCATTGCGAGCCGAGAGCGATGCGTGGACTCCATGTCCTTTGCCTTGTGCTGATTCTTCTGCCGGGTGGATTCCCGTATGGCCTCACCGTTGAAGGTGAACTTGTACCAGTAGATCGAACCGCGCTTGTAGATCGCCATCGCTAGGCACCTTTCCTTGCTTTGTTGTAGCTTCCATAGCCGAACTGCAATCTCTCGTCGATAACCTGTACTTTGGTCTTCCGATCGCGTCTCTGCCAAGCTGTGTGTGCGCATAGATGACCGCAGTAGTCGTTCCTGCGTCTGCCTCTTGTCTCAACCTCGAATATTCGCCCACAGTCGCCTCGTTTGCACACCCGAAATCTGCCACATTGCAACACCTTGATCTGAGTGATCACTATCAGAGTGCTCAGAGTGTCGTGGATTTTGAGTTCGCCCACACACTCACCCAGCCTGCGTAATACGTGAAAGCTGCAGCCCTGGGTGAAAGCGTGCTCCCATCGTTCGGGGATCAAGGTGATGTCGATGACGGGCCGCCTTGTCAAAAGCATTTCCGCCAAGTGTTCTTGAAGCTGCCAAAAATCGGTAACTCCGTAACGGAGGTCACCCGCTTCAACGTAGTCATCAAGACTCCAATAGATGTCCGCGACATCGCCGTAGGCGGGATCACAAAAGTGCCCGGTGGAATTAAGGAAAGCTAGCAAGTCTTTGCTCGTCTTGATGGCGGTGAAGTCCTGAAGCAGGTGCCAGGGGTCGCTGAACTTAATTTCGGTCTCCTCTAAACGCGCCTGAAGCTCTTCTACCGGCAGCTTGTGGGAATACACGGTTCCATTCTCGTGCGTTCGCCACTCCTGGGAGTGGATCACATCGTCAAGAAAGGTATGCTGCTCAACGATTGGAATCCCGTCTTCCTCACCTGCAAGCTGCCAACCGCCCTTTATTGAGTTGGCTCTTAGGACCACCGGCAATTTAATTTCGTGAGACATAATAAAGCTATTTATTTGTGTGTCATTATTCTTGCATACTTATAGCAGGCTTGAGTTTGGTTTGCAAGAAGATTCTCGGAGGCTTACGAATTTGGACCCATTGATCTCGGTAAACGAAGCAGCCCGCCGGCTTGGCGGTATCAGTAAATGGACAGTTCACGCATGGCTTTCACAAGGTCGGTTACAGAGAACCAAGGTCGGTTCGCGCACGATGATCCGCGAGTCGGAGTTGGAGAAGGTCATTGAAGACGGCGGCAGGTCGAATGTGCCGCGTCGCAGGCTGGTCGAATCGGGGGCGGATCTAAATGCGGAGTAAAACCCCGAAGAAAGTCAGCGATATCGAATCATTCGCAAACCGTTACAGACTGAGACCTCGCGCTAGTGAAGATTGCACGAAGATTGTTCTGGGCCGCTCCGGCCAAATTTATGAGTACAGCAGCGACCTATTGGGCGTGCTGGTCATGCCCGATCCGCCCCGAAGGCGCTACTGGGGATGTGTCCGCACCACGCTGCTCGAAGCTGGATGCAATCTCGTGCAAGACGGGGACGGCGAGGGTGCTGCCACCTTCGATCCAAACCATCCGATTCAGGCAAAGGCGGCGATCCGGGCCGCTGGTGTGAAGCCCAAACGGAGAATCTCTCAGCAGCGCAGAGAACAGCTAATTGCTTCGCTTCGTTCCGCTCAGGAACGGCACTTAGGAGCGTAGGAGCGCACGAATGGTTGGAGACGGTGTGACGCCCCTCGATGTCCCTGAAGAGTGTCTATGTGATTCTCTTGTGCCAACTCTTGCCATCCAGATGGAGCGGCTCGCCGAACTAGGCTGGCGTTTGTTTCCATGCAAACTCCGCGACAAGACGCCACTCCTTAAGAACTGGCCCGGTCGGGCAACATACGAGTTCCATCCGATCCGCTCCTGGCGCAAGAAACACCCAAATTGCAACTGGGCTGTTGCTTGCGGTCTGGCCTCGGGCCTATGGGTGCTAGACGTAGATGGGTCCGAGGGCGCATCGGCGATTGATGCACTCTGCCAACAACACGGGGGCGACTGGCTGAACACTCTGACTGCTGTAACCGCTCGTGGTAAGCACTTGTACTTCGCGTATCCGACGGGCAACACGATCAGAAACAGCGCCGGGAAGTTGGGGCTAGGTCTGGATGTCAGAGGAGACGGCGGGTATGTGCTCGTACCGCCCAGTGTTCACCCTTCTGGCCAGACCTATCGCTGGATTGATTCTGATGTGCCCGTCGCAGCCGCTCCGAGTTGGCTTTGCGAACTCGCCGCCTCCGCGAAGCAATTGCCGGTTCCTAGAGCTGAGATCGGCGTCTTGCTGGAAGGCCAGCGCAATGACGGTCTCACTCGGTTGGCTGGTGCTCGAAGACGAAAAGGCGCGACCCAACGAGAGATTGAGACCGAACTGCAAGCGGCGAACATGCGGCGATGTAAACCGCTTCTGCCGGTTGATGAAGTCTTGAAGATCGCTTCTTCGATCGCTCGTTATCCTGTAGGAGGACTCGACCCGCTGGAGTCGGCATGGGAGGCTGTTCGTAAAGAGAGACAGTCTCGCTATGAACTGTTCTTAGACCTCGCACGAGAGCTGCAAGCAGCACGGCAGGGCCAGCCAATCGCATTACCGCTGAAACGCATCGGCGCCTTGCTCGAATGTGGGTTCACCCTCATTTCCCGCTTCCGCCAACGGGCAACAAAGGAGGGACTGCTTACGCTCGTTGCCCGCCACGTTCCTCATCGGAAAGCGACATTGTTCACGTTCAACACTGGCGTGGAACCAGGAAGTGTAGAACTAAATACTGTAAGTAGTGGCTTAGTTACACAGTCGCCAGCCTCATGCCCTAGTTACACACACGAAGAAAACCGCCCTAGTTGCACACTTGACGATCCCATGGAGAAAGGCGTTTCTCTGATGATCGAGGGCCGCATATGACGACGATGGCGCTTATTGAAGCGGTGTTGCGGGCTGGTGGTCTTCTGGCTCTGGATGGCAATGGAATCCGGTTCGCATTGCCGCAGAATGCAGCTCAATTGGTGGAGGGACTGCGCGCCCACAGGACAGAACTGATGACAATTCTCCGGTCGCGTGGAGGTAGACTAGCCAACTTCCCGCACTGTCCAAAGTGTGCCGGTTACGCCCTCTATCGCCGAAATAATACCGGCGGTTATGAATGTCAAACCTGCGGCATGCGGGAAATCCCGGAAGCCCTTGCCAGAAGAGTGCAATGACAGACGTGTGCTATCGGGAGACATTACGATTGATTTCCCCATTTAATCAATGGTTTTCAAGTTGAGACGCAGTCCTTGATACCACCTAACTCTATATATCGTAAATAGTTTAAGAGAACATTCTCCAAACTACTGCAGCTTTGATTCTTTGCGGTAGTCAAAATAGCTCGCAAGTCTTCAACTCAATGATGCACAGTGACTTAACGGATTGCAGTGAGTCACTGGCGAGAGAACAAACGTCTGATTGCCTAATGATTTCGGTTCGTTGAAAGGTGACGTGATGGGGCGGTATGGCAGCGGAAGAGCCACAACGGATTACTTCCACAAGATTGACGTTTTTTCCTTGAATCGCGATGGCCTTCTTCGGCCCGGTACATCGTTCACTGTTCGCTGGGGCCGCAACGGGGTCGAAACGGGAGCAATTCAAGGCCGTACAACATTGAACTCGATCATCCTGTCCTACAGCCATAAGAGGGGCGAGTCAGGCGAGTGGCAGCAAGAGGAATACCCAGTGGAGCTTGTTCGCACGCCTTGTCGTTACGGCGGTGAGAGAACGTGGTTTCTATGCCCTGCGCGAGGATGTGGACGACGTGCGGCGGTCCTCTATGGCGGTGGTATCTTCGCGTGCCGTAATTGCCACGGGCTCGCCTATGAGAGCCAAAGGGAACAGCCCCACTACCGGGCGTTACGGCGCATCCAAGCGATTCGGATGAAGCTAGGCGGCTCCGGGAGCATGGCAGAGGCTTTCCCAGACAAGCCCAAGGGTATGCACTGGAGCACTTACCAGCGGCTGGTCTTTGCGGCAGAACGAGCGGACGCACTTTCAGTTCCGCCTTGGCTGTTCAGCCGGGTCGCTTCTCGCCCGTGAGACGCGGGAAGCCTTGTTCCGTTGGAAACATTCCGGTCATCACACCTGGGACTTTCTGCGTCGGGACGGGAGGTTGGACGGACGGCATTGGGGCGCGAAGACCACCGAACTCCCATTCGCGTGTCGAATTCGTAAACGATCCAAACTGTCACGCAAACCAGACCAATTCAGGCCCTTAGCGCGTTTCTTCCTAGAAATGCACCAGAAAATGCACCGAGAACTGCTCCAAGCCCGCTATTTATGCGCCTTTGGGACCGTGTTGTCAACGGGTTAACCAGCGCGCGTAAATCACCTAGGAATTTCCTAGAAACCAGAAAAGCGCTGTGGTTTCAATGAGTTAACCAATATTAGAGTGGGAACTAGAAATGTCATGAAGAGCAAAATACTTGTTCCGGTTCTATGCGGAAAGCGTCGTCATGAGTGGCCGAACCCTGGCTCGTTCAACGTCTACTGGAGCTTGGCTCAGCGCAATTCGCTGTCACAATTACGCTGGTCATGGATCTAGCGCCGGTTTGGTTCACGCCCTCGCGCTTCGGATGTTTCATGCAGACGGCTTCTCAAACGCTGCGTACGCTTCCTTGCGGTCATGCCACCGCAAACCAAGTCAGAGGTTGTTGACCCGCAATACGGCCTGCCACTCTAATTCTCCGAATTCAAACGCGACCACCATCCCGATCAGGAGATGTGGCGCATCACACGTGTGGTTCGGATGGCGCGTGGCGCCCTATTTTTGACGGTACAACCTGACTCCGATTGGCGAGGCACAGACGGACACGCGCTACCTTCGCGCAGAATCCCCTCGTGCTGATCGAATCAATCAAGAGGAACTCGGCTCAGCGGGTGTTGTACTCGCTTGCCCAATTACCCTTGTGAATCTGTTCTGCTAAGTGCTTGATACTACGGCGCACGAGATCGCCCAGTTCACCTGGCCACAAACACAAGGTTTTGGGCAAGGCCGTACAAGGGGCTGCAGCAATGTCTGCGGTGGAGATGAACCACCGACCTTTGGGTCGCAAGGGGAGATTCGCCGCCAACCCTTTACTACACCAGTCAAATTAAGACCAATAAGAAGACTAACGAATTGCGCCGTGAAGACGCCTCGTATTGGGCGCCACGAGCCTCGCTGACCCCTAATCACACCTGTTCCGGCATTCGCTCATAGCAATTCCCGCGCTCGTGGACTATCCTGACTGGCTACTCGTCTGATGGACTTTCTCGCAGATCGCGAATTACGGCCGGTTGCTTCGGCCGAGGCGGACGGCCTTCGGGTTGAAGGGCTCCTTCTCGGCAACGGCGCTGGTGCGCTCGAAATTCTCGTCACAACTTCCTCCGTAAAACCGTCGGTTCAGGGGCTGAGAGCTGCTTGGAAGGCGCGAGTTGCTGGCCGCGCCACTCCTGTTCTTTTGGTGAGTCTGTATGACGGCAAAGCGGCGTTAATTGGACCTTCCGGCGACCATCCTTGGACATACACTGACCTCGAGTTCGGAAGAGTGGAGCGCATTTGCGCCGCAGCGCTCGACGAGCCGGACCGTCATACAGCTCTTCGCTTCCTGAACAATGTACTCAGTGAGTTGGAGTCTCACAGCTCCGGGTTGCGGAACGAAGGGTTGTTTGCGAGCCACGAGCTGGAAGCTGGCGTTCCAGAACGCGGCGACTGGATCGAGGCCCGGAACGCTGCGACACCCTTACTCAAACTGCGTGAGCGGGATCTCCTCACCGGACTCGGCTTTACCATCGAAGCGCTTCCCGGTGCAGCCTATGTTCTGCGGGCGGCTGATTCGCGGGTCGCTGTCGCAGTTCTGCTTGAGCGCGACGAGGTTCCAGAGATCGGAAGTTCGCGCTTCTCGAACCTGTCGCCGATCTCGTATGCCCTGGCCCGTGCAGATGCCGAGAACCTCGACTACGTCATAATGCTGACCGGGCCAGCCATCCGCTTGTATCCGGTTCGGGTTGGCGTGGGAACAGGCCAGCGAGGCCGAAGTGAAACGTATGCCGAGATTCGACTCGACCTGCTTCCTGAAGATCAAGCCAGTTACCTATGGCTGCTTTTCTCGGCAGCGGCTCTCAGGAAGAACGGGACGGTTCACCAAATACTAGAGACATCAGCCCGCTACGCGGCCGACCTGGGTAGCCGCCTACGGGATCGCATCTACAATGAGGTAGTGCCTCCGCTAGCGCAGGGACTGATGGTAGCCCGCAACCTGCGGAGTCCCATCGCGAAAGACCTGGCCGACACATACGAGATGGCGTTGGTCATCTTGTTCCGGCTTCTGTTCGTCGCTTACGCGGAAGACAAAGAACTCCTGCCATACAAGACAAACGAGTTTTACCGGGACCGCTCGCTCAAGAAGAAGGCCAATGATCTAACCACGATGCTCCGCGAACAACGCCACTTTGGCGAAGCAACAACGGCGCATTGGGAGGATGTCGAGCGGCTGTTTCGTGCTGTGGATCAAGGGAACACCGAGTGGGGTGTCCCGAAATATAACGGCGGCCTATTTTCCAGCGACCCCAGTGTGTCTCCTATTGGAGCGGCGATTGCGCGAGTGCGGCTCCGAGATCACGTATTCGGTCCGGTTCTGGCGGCGCTACTCGTCGATCGCACACCCGAGGGGTGGGGGGCAGTCGATTTTCGTAGCCTCGGCGTCCGTGAGTTCGGCACCGTGTATGAGGGCCTGCTAGAAAACGAGTTGTCGATTGCCGAAGCCGATCTGACGACCGAGGTCAAGGACAAGCAGGAACGCTACCGTCCTGCCAAGACGAAGGACAAAGTCGTCGTTCGTCAAGGCCAGGCTTTTCTGCACGACACCTCCGGCGCACGCAAATCGACCGGCTCGTACTTCACCAAGCATTTTGCGGTCGAGTATTTGCTCGAACGTGGTCTAGACCCTGCAATCAAGGATCATCTGAATCGTCTCGATGAACTGTCAGTACGCGAAGCGGGGGAGGCATTCTTCGATTTTCGGATTGTAGACATAACTATGGGTTCGGGACATTTCCTGGTCGCCGCGCTGGATCGCATCGAGCTTGGATTCTCAAGATACCTTGCGAACCGTCCACTTCCGATTGTTCTAGACGAGTTACTCAGGCTTAGTGGCGCGGCCGGAGAGACGCTTGAAGCAAATGGCGCCACTATCGAGTTCGAAAGACTCTTGCGACGCCAGATCGCACGAAGATGTATTTACGGGGTGGACATCAACCCAATTGCTGTGGAACTGGCCCGCCTGGCCCTCTGGGTACACACATTCGTTCCTGGTCTCCCGCTGTCGTTCTTGGATCACAGTCTCGTAATAGGGAATGCGTTGGTGGGGATCGCCACTGTGGACGAAGCAAGAGATGTTCTACGAGACGCGCTCGATCAGCCTCTGCTTGATGTGTCCTCTGATGCCCTCATCGGGCATTCTGCTGATCCTCTTCAACGACTCGCCCGTCTTTCGGATGCAAACGCTCAGGAGATTGCCAAAGCACGGGAAGCCTTCAGAGATGCACGAAAAGCAGTCAGCGGCGCAGAATCGCTGTTTGATGTCCTCACCGCTTGTCGCATGTCTGCCGATCTTCGCGAATCGCTCTTGAAGTATGCGATGGAAGGTGAGTTCGAAGCCCATAAAGTCGTGAGCACTGAGCTTCACGATCAAGCACGCCAAGAGTTAGCCTCTCTTACCGCGTTTCACTTCCCAGTTGCCTTTCCGGAGGTTTTTCTGCGGAAGCGTCCGGGCTTTGAGGTGATCGTTGGGAATCCTCCTTGGGAAAAGGTCAGGGTCGAAGAACACGAATTCTGGGCACGCCATCACCCCGGGCTACGCGGATTAGGCAAGGCAGAGCGCGACAAATTGATCAGCCATCTCAGGAAGAGTCGCCCCGACCTTGTCGTTGTTTGGGAACATGAGCGCGATGCTACTGAAAAGTTGCGGGACGCTATACGGTTTTTCCCGGGTATGAATACCGGGCATCCAGATCTATTCCGTGCCTTCGTATGGCGCTTTATACAACTGGTCTCCAGTGACAAGGGACGAATCGCAGTTGTTCTCCCCGGCGATGCCTTCAAGATTGCCGGGGGAAAGAATGTGCGCGAGTGTCTCGTAGCTGCTGTTTCGAGATTTTCACCGCAGATGCTAACCAACAAAGGGCAGTGGGTATTCGACGATGTCCATCCGCAAAAGTTGATCACGCTCGTAACCGCTGTTGTTGAAGAAACTGAAGACACGATTATCGAACTGTCACCGGAGTTCCATGATCGTGCGCGATGGGATCGGACTTTCTCCGAGACGTCCGACGGCGAGTAGAATTCCGTGAAGGAGAGCTTGCGGGCGGGGCGGACATCCCGGAATGTAAACATCCACCGGAAGCACCTTGTCGATGCCCCCCAGCGACGCATAGTTCTCGCCGAAAATACCACCGCTGATTCCGCAAGCGCCTACCGCGACCACCACCTTGGGTTCCGCCATCGCCTGATAGGTTTTCAAAAGCGCGAGTTCCATATTGCGGGTGACTGGCCCGGTCACCAGAAGCATATCGGCGTGGCGAGGAGATGCGACGAACTGAATTCCGAAGCGTTCGATATCATGGACCGGATTGTTCAGGGCGACAATCTCCAGTTCGCACCCATTGCAGGACCCTGCGTCCACTTCCCTGATGGCGAGAGACCGCCCCAGGATCTGGTGGATTGCTTCGTACGCTTTCCGCCCGAGATCCTCGGCGTCTGCTTCGGCGTTGACCAACCGGCGATCCACTTTACGCAACCCACGGTGCGTGCGGTCGGCGTTCAGTGCGTATTCTGCGGTAAGTACCAGCTTGCGGCGGTCGCTGGTTGCCAGTTCAAATTCCTGGGTGATTCGCACCGCATGATCGGACGACGCTTCCGCGCATAGACCGCAGAAGACGCACAGTCCGTAATCGACGGTCACTTCCCGGAAATCGGCCTTGTCGCGCAGCGATATTGCTCCGGTGGGACACGCCTCCGCGGCAGGTCTCGCGTCTTTCCATTTTTCGAAGTCGAAATCCGGCCGTCCGCGAAATCGGTCCGAGATCCTAGCTGGCTGCGGCGGATAGTTGACCGTTACGATCCCCGTACTGAAGGTCTTTTGAAGGATTTTGAACATCGCTCACCGGTCCGTTCCGGAGTAGGAAAGATTAAAACTCTTGTTAATGACGGGAAAGTCCGCAATGATGTTGCCTTGGACAGCTTCGACCAGCGCAGGCCAATTGTGGAGCGAAGGATCCGTGATCTTGCAGCGTTCCAGATGATTGTCAGGGCCGGTACGAATCCAATGGATGATTTCGCCGCGCCATCCCTCGACCGCACCCAGGGCGCAGCGGCCCGCGGGGATGGCGGGAACCGGCGCACGGAACTCCCCCCGAAGGCTCTCATCGGCAGCGTGTCGGATGATGGAAATCGATTCGCTGACCTCGTCGATACGGACTTGCATCCGGTGCCAGACGTCCCCGACTTGGTAAACCGGAACGCGGAATGAGTAGCGCGGATATGCGGCGTAGGGGTGATCCCGACGTACATCCAGGTCCACCCCCGAGGCTCGCCCTCCTACACCTACGATGCCCAAATCCTTTGCTTTTTCGGACCGGAGGATGCCTGTTTGTTCCAGACGATCGCGCGTGGACTCAGAGGACTCAATCAGGCTAATCAAATCCTGAAATTCGCGCGCGAAACAGTCCAATGTGCGGCGGAGCGTGTCCAACTGGGCTACATCCAAGCTCCTTCGGACTCCACCGATGCAGGTCATACTTCGCAACAGACGGCTGCCAGTCATCTGCTCACTCAACGTAACCAACATCTCCTTCAAGCGGCTGGCATGGGCGTTGGCTATAACGAAGCCGACATCGGTCGCGATGGCACCGATGTCGGCGACATGATTGCAGATACGCTCCAGCTCCAGCAGGAGGGTCCGCATCACCAGGGCGCGTAGCGGCACTTCAATCTGGGCGGCGCGTTCGACAGCCTGGCAGAAGGCTGTGCCGTGGGAAAAACTCGAATCTCCCGAGATGCTTTCCGCCAGAAAGACGGCTTTATGAATCGGCAACTTCTCAAAGAGCTTTTCCGTGCCCTTATGGGTATAGAACATTCGAAGCTGGAGATAAAGGATCGGTTCGCCCGCCACCGCGAAATTGAAATGGCCCGGCTCGATGGTTCCGGCATGGACCGGCCCCACTGGCACTTGAAAAACGCCTTCACCCAAGGCGGGGCGGTAGATATGACGCTCTCCTTCGAAGGGTGGCAGGACGGTATCGATGGGGAAGTCTTTGCGCAGGGGATGAACTTCCGGCCAATTGTCATGCAAGGCGACCCGGCGAGGATTCGGGTGTCCCACGGCCTTGAGTCCAAACCAATCCTGGATTTCGCGCTCTTGCCAGTTCGCCGATGGCATTTGGGCGGACAGCGACGGAAACTCAAGACTTTCAGCGCGCACCGTCGCTTGCAAAATCACGTACTGAGCGCTGCCCTTCTGTTCAAAAACATAGTAGTTGAAGAACACGCCATCAGTTGATCGCCGGTCCTCGGCGAATACCGTAACCAGTCTGGCTCCAAATTCACCTCGCAGGTGTTCGGTCATGGGCCGGATGTCGGGATCGCTCAGAACCAGATAGGTTTCGTTTACGTGGTCGGCACGCACAGACTGAACTTGTTGGCCAAACTTCTGTCGGAGCGCTTCCAACATCGGGGACATTGTTTGCACCATTATCCACCCATCACGATGCTCGCTGCGTCTTGAATCAGCCGGAACAGCGGAGCGGGTATCCAGAAGCCCATTACAAGAATCACCGCGGCCAAGCCTCCGACAGAGCACTTTTTCCAGTTGCAGATGTCAGCCGGAGGAAGGGACGGGTCCGGGCCGAGAACCAGGCCGACGATATGGATTAGGAAGCCGGAAAAAATCGCCACAAGAAAGGAGACGAACAAAACGGCCAGCACAAAATAGCCGGCGCTAAAGGCTGCCCGCAAAATGGTGAACTCACTCTGGAACATACTGAAAGGAGGTGATCCAGTGACAGCGAGTGTCACCATGAGAAATGCAGCTCCGCTCAAAGGCATCGAGTGGATCAGCCCTCCCTTCGCCTTGCGGAACAAGTCCGTCTTGAGATATTGCTGCACATTCCCGGCACAGAAGAAAAGCAATGGCTTGGTCACCGAATGAAACGTCATGTGGAGGAACATCCCCAGGATGCCCAAAGGACCTCCGAAACCGAGTGCCAGCACCATGATCCCGCTGTGTTCAATACTCGAATAGGCCAGCAACCGCCGGAAGTTCTTCTGGACGAGAATGAAGGGCACGGCCACCGCCATCGAGAGCAATCCGAAAATAATGAGGAGTTGCGAGCCAAACTGCGCTCCTAAGCATTTCGAACTCAAAATGTAGAACCGCACCAAACCATAGAGAGCGCAGTTAAGGACGCCGGTGGCAAGCATCGCTGCCCCTGGGATCGGCGCCTCACTGTACGCATCCGGCTTCCAGGTATGCATGGGAGCGATGCCGGCCTTGGTTCCATAGCCCAGCAGGATCAGGATGAAGGCCAACCGCATGGTGGCTTTGTCAAATTGGCCGGCATTTCCCACGAGGACGGACCAGTTCAGGCCTGCAAGCGTGTCGGTTCCCAGGACTCGATGGGCAGAATAATAGGTCAGAATTGTGCCAAATAGGGCCATGGAGAGGCCAACGCCGCCGATGATGGCATACTTCCAGGCAGCCTCCAGAGATGTCTCGCGTCCGTAAAACATGACTAGGAAGACGGACGCCAATGTGGTCCCTTCAATCGCCACCCACAGTATTCCGAGATTGTTGGCGAGCGCGACCAGAATCATGGAAAAAACAAATAGAGGCGTAAGAGTGTAGTACTCGCGCAGTTTATGCACGACGAAGCGGCCCACGAGTTCTTGGTCGTCATGGAAGACTCCGGCTCGTTCGTCATGACGGAAGTAGCCGACAGCATAGATCGAGCACACGAGAGCGACGAAAGCAGACAAGAGCACCGTTAAGGCGCTGAGAGCGTCGGCGTAGAGAAAACCATTCCACAGCGAAACCGGGCCACTGCGAAGGACTCTAGCTGCGAGCAAGCAAGCTAGGCACGCCTCAATGGCGAAGGCGGCGACATTCACCACCTCCATCTTGGGCCGCGTTCGCAGCAAAAAGGCGAGCGGACCCGCGATCAAAGGTACGATAAGGAGCCAAAGCAGAATCATGGGTTTGCTTACTCGCGCAACCTCCGCAGTTTGCTGACGTCCATGGAGTCGAATGCTTCCCCGATACGGAACACCAGAATGCCAAGGACCATTACAGCGACCAGAACATCAAAGAAGATGCCGAGCTCAACCACCAAGGGCATTCCATAGGTCAATGAGATCGCTGCCAGGAAGAGACCGTTTTCCAGCGAAAGTAGTCCAAGGACCTGCGTCAAGGCCTTACGCCGGTTCACCATCGTAAAAAAACCGATCAGGAAAAGCGCGATGGCAACGGCGAGCGTGTTATGGCCAAGCGCCGCGCGCACAGAAGTTTCTTCCGGATGATAGAAAGATTCCGCAACCACATAGCCCAACAGCGTCAGGCCGCCTGCGATGAGAATCGACAGCGGGACGTTGATCAGCGGCTCAATCTCCCGCCGGATTCCGATTCTCTCCACCAGGCGTTCCAGCACGCGTGGAAGTACTCCCGCTTTCAAGAAGACCGTGAGCAGGGCGGCAATGTAAATATGTTCGGCCTGGTTGAAGTAAGCGATGACGACCGCGATCGCTCCCAACAGAAACGACTGAACCGCGAAAATGCGGATGCTCGAAACGATCCCGCGCTGCCCGACGGCGGCGATCTGCAGCACGAGAACCAGCGCCGCCATCAAGGTGATGATTCGGTTGCCGAGTTCGGGGTCAGGGACGAATGGCATAATGCCTCAAAACAAAAACGTCGAAATGAGCGCGAGAGCTCCTAATATAAAAGCAACCATAAGCAGTTCCGGTACCCGAAATAGCCGCAGCTTCGCGTTGGTAGATTCAACCAGAACAATGACGCACGCGAGCAGAAGCAATTTGGCAAGATACAAGATCAGCCCCACCACCACTGCCTGAGCTGTCCAGTCAGAGCTCAAGCCGTAGGGAAAGAAGGTATTGACCAGCAGAGTCATCAGCACCAACTGCTTGATGGATCCGCCCCACTCAATCAAAGCGAGGTATGGCCCCGAATACTCGAGCACCATGGCCTCGTGGATCATCGTTAGTTCCAGGTGGGTGGCCGGATTGTCAAAGGGAATGCGGCCGGTCTCGGCGATCAGCACGATAAGAAGGGCCGCGAATGCCAGCATCTGAGACGGAGCAAGGAACCTCCAGCTCTGGCCTACAGCAACTTTCGCCATCTCGCTCAGATTCGTGGAGTTTGCTCCCAATGCCACGGTGAAAATCGCGAGCATCATCGCCGGCTCCGCGATTGCTGAAATGGTCATTTCACGACTGCTGCCCAAACCACCGAAAGAGCTTCCCGTGTCGAGTCCGCCGAGCGCCAGGAAGAAGCGCCCCAGCGCCAAAAGGTAGACCACCGCGAGGACCCCACCGAACACGCTGAGAGGGGCGCGCGTTGTAGTCATGGGAATCATGAGTCCGACCAGCGTAGCCGTCCCGAAGATCATGTACGGGGCAGCCGAGAAAATCCATGACGCCGTCTCCGGAATCACCATTCCCTTGCGCAGCAACTTAAAGATGTCGCGGTAGGATTGCAGGACGCCCGGCCCGCGGCGAGTCTGCAGTCTGGCCTTCAGGGTCTTGATCACGCCGCTGAGCAGAGGAGCGACCAACAATAACAACACTAGCTGCAGCCCCGAGTTGGTGAGCACCTCAGTCATTTGCGCACCCCGAAAAGCAGAAGCAAAACGAGGGTTACAAAAATGTAGGCCAGGTAGGCATGGATACTTCCCGCCTGAATGGTCCGCATTCTGCTGGAGAGCCTGAGGATGAACTCCTCAAGGGGAACATAGAGGCGTTTCTCGAAGGTGGGCTCGATTTCGCTTTCAAAACGGATCTCTTTGGGAAAATATGGAGACACGTCGAAAACTTGCTGAATCTCACGCCGCGGCTGATACAAAACGGAAAAGATCATCCGTAATGGTTTTGAGAACGCGGTAGCCGTGTACTCATTCTCTTCGGTGAGTCCAGGCAAGCCGCAATCCCACGTTGGCCCGCGCTGCCGAGCGAAGTTCCTCCCTGTGACCCTCACCAGAAGCACCGCGGCACCCGCCAAGATCAAAAGTCCGACTGCAATAATCGCGGTAGATACAGTGCCTCCACGAGGGATTCCCCCGGAGAGCACCCATCCCTTGCCAGTAATCAGATTTCCGCCCACTCTTTGTCCGAGCAGTTGCTCCGTCATCCCACCGAATATCGGTAGGAACCAGGTAGCCCCAAAGCCCAAGGCCACGCATGCCGCCGTCAGGCAACCCATGCCAACCAGCATGGTCCGGGGCGCCTCATGCGCATTCCGGGATGCGGCCCCGCGCGGTAGCGCCAGGAATGTGATGCCGAAGGCCTTCACAAAGCAAGCTGCAGCCAACGCACCGGTCAAGGCAAGCATGGACCCAGCAAGCGGGAACAAGATTCGCGTCAAGCCCCCGGTCGCACCAAATCCGGCTAAGAGACTCTGGTAGGTCAGCCACTCGCTGACAAAACCGTTCAGGGGGGGCAGTCCGGAGATGGCAACCGCCCCGATCAGAAAACAAAAGGCTGTGACTGGCATCGGACGGATGAGGCCGCCCATTTCTTCCATGTTTCGCGTCCCCGTCGAATGGAGCACCGAGCCAGCCCCCAAGAACAAAAGGCACTTAAAGATGGCGTGATTCAACGTGTGGAACATAGCAGCGATCAGGGCCACTCCAGCCAACAGCGGATGCCCTGCAACGCGGAAGATCAAAGCCGCCCCAAGTCCCATCAGGATGATGCCGATGTTCTCGATGCTGTGGTAGGCCAGAAGCCGTTTGAGGTCATGCTCCATCAAAGCGTATAAGACGCCCAGGACGGCAGAGACAACCCCCACGATGAGAACCAGCAAGCCGGCCCAGGATGGCACTCCTCCCAGCGAATCCAGAAATATGCGGGCCATGCCATAGATGCCGGTTTTAATCACGATGCCGGAGAGCAGCGCCGAGATGTTACTTGGTGCGACCGGGTGGGCTGCAGGCAGCCAGATGTGGAAAGGAATGACACCCGCCTTGATACTAAAGCCCAGGAAAAACAGCACAAAAGCGGCAGCCTGCCGGCCGCTTGAAAGTTGCGCCGCGGCCCCGCGGAAGCTCGCGAATTCAGCGCTGCCGCTGGCCTGCATTAACAGCGCAAAACCAAGGAGCAGGCACCCAGCATCGATGTGGGCCATGATGATGTAGAGCAATCCTGCTTGTCGGGTCTCCTGGTTTTCGTGGTAAAACGTGACTAGCCCGTAGGCGGCAAGCGCCATTACTTCCCATGTGATCATGAACAAAAATGCGTTGGCCGCTACAAAAGTGATTGTCAGGGCGAGAAGCAAGATGTGGAATAAAAAGCCGAAGAAGCCGATGTTCCTCCTGCCCTCGAATTCCTTCAGGTAGCTGAACGAGTAGATCGAAACCGCGATCGTGAGGATCGCCAGAGCAAGGCTGAAAAAAGCCGCCAGAGCATCGTAGGAGAAGCTATACGCAAATAATGGAACTCCTGAGGGAACCGACCAGCGAATGGGAGTCCCTTGAGCAATGCTGAGAACCGCGGCGGTCCCTCCCAATGCAGCGCCAGCCAAAGCAGTGCCGCAGCATACACGGCGCGCCAATGCCGGCTGTCGCCAGGTCGCGAGCGAAGCAAAAGCGCCAGTCAAATAGGCCGCAACACTGAGAGCGAAGGTCGGACCAACCGGAAGCGTGTTCATGAAATGAGTTCAGCCTCACGCGAGGAAAACATTCTCGTGTAGGTTAGCTCAACGAATCTGTGCGTGTCATATGTCACATCATTTTGGTGTGACGATCTGCAAACTCCCTGCTCATTCCTGCAGAGCAGGGGCACATGGGTCATTTGGATTGCCTCTCCTCATGAGCGGTCGATGAAGCCGTCGCGGGCGATATCGTCTTCAGCAACGGTACACCGGTGTTTAGTGTGCCTCATCTTGTCCCTGCCGGGTGCTGCTTCGAAGCTTCAGAGTACACGCTCCTGGCCCGGTCTAAGGCTTCGGCCACACTACCGCAAATATTCTCAACTCCGACATGGTCATGGAATTCTGATTCCTGTATGCGCTTCGCCGGCCGTTCTCTTGCTCCACAAAGAATGAGTTCTCTCCCGGATTGGTGGACGCGGTCAGCAAAGTTTTCCAGTGCCTGAAGGCCGGTGGAATCGATTGCCGTCATGTTCCGGAGTCTCAGGATAATGATGGGGGGCAGAGCGGGGAGACGCGAGACAATTGAGTCCAGTTTGTCGGTTGCACCAAAGAGGAAAGGGCCATGGATTCTAAAAATGCTGACGTAAGAGGGTATTTCTTTGTGCTGCAAGATGTGAACATGCCCTTCATCAACGTACTCCGCGGTCACTTCCGATACGGTCGTGGTTTGCGTAACTTTCCGTATGAACACCAGCATAGCTAAAATCATGCCGGCCTCCACAGCGACGGTCAGATCGGCGAAGACAGTCAGCAAAAATGTCACCAGCCACGTACTAATCTCGAACTTGGACAGCTTCAGGAGTTCTGGAATCTCATGCCATTCGCCCATGTTGTAGGCGACCACCAACAGAATGGCGGCTAGAACGGACAGCGGAATAAACCGGGCCAGCGGTGCGGCAAACACAACAATCACGAGAAGAGTCAGCGCATGGATCATTCCCGCGACCGGTGTCTTGGCGCCAGAACGAATGTTCGTCGCCGTTCGGGCGATCACTCCGGTGGCCGGAAGTCCGCCGAACAGAGGGGAAAGAATATTGGCGACCCCCTGAGCAACGAGCTCCACATTTGGGTTGTGTTTATCTCCGCTCATGCGATCGGAGACCACCGCGGACATCAGCGATTCGATCGCACCTAACATGGCGATGGTGATTGCCGGTGAGAGCAGCGGCCGCAGCAAGTCCAGGCGAAAGTGCGGAACGTGAAGCCGCGGAAAACCTGCCGGAATACCGCCAAAGCGGGTGCCAATCGTTTCAACTGGGAGTTTGAAGATGACAACCGCCGCGGTTCCAACAAACAGAGCGACGATGTAACCCGGAACTCTCTTCACGAAGAGCATGAAAAGGATAATTACTACGAGCGCACTGACTGCCAAGGTTGTTTCCAAAGGTGAAAAAGACGAAAAGTTGTGAACAAGTGTCAGAATTCGTGATGCAAACTCACCTGGAACCTTGTCGATCTTTAGCCCAAAGAAATCCTTGATTTGAGTGCTGGCGATGATGACCGCAATGCCGTTCGTAAAACCCACGACCACAGGTCGCGGAATGAATTTGACCGCCGTACCCAACCCTGTTGCACCCATTATCAGTAGCATTATCCCGGCCAATAGGGTGCACATGAACAATCCGTCGACACCGTATTTCAAGACAATCCCAAATACGACAACGACAAACGCCCCGGTTGGGCCACCGATCTGGGTTGAAGATCCCCCCAATGCGGAAATCGCAAAGCCCGCGACTATTGCACAATACAGACCGTCTTGAGGGGGGACCCCAGAAGCGATAGCGAAGGCCATTGCCAAAGGAAGCGCGACGAGTCCTACAGTGATCCCTGCAAGGAGATCCGACACGAACATATGTCTCGTGTACGACTTGAGACAGAGGACAGATTTCGGCAGCCAATTAGCCATAATGTGATTCTTAAACAAGCCCTCGTCAGCTCCTTAGTAAAGTTTCACGGCGCTTTATCTCTACGCACCTGGTACAGAAATATTTAGGTCGTTTCTATTATCCTGGCCAAGCGGTCAGATCAAGGCTGGGCTAGCTTGCGCCGAATCTGATTCGACCGTTCTCGGATGCTCGCGGCTTCGGCCCCACGCTGCAGACTGGCGAGGAACTCGCCGTACGCGTCGAGGATGTTGGCGAGGAAAACATCGTGGGGACCGAACATCGTCTCAACCTGACTGGCCGCCTGCTTGAAAAGCGCTTCAGCAGTGCTGAAGTGTCCAGACTGCTGCAGTTCCGTTGCCCGCGACAGCAAACTGACAGTATCCGACACAACGGCGGCCTTATCGATTCTAGCCATGAGTATTCACTTTATTGTCCGAGACGCTATCCCTGACATTTCTTTCCGCCTTGGCGGCTGATCCAGCTAGGCGCGACCACGTATCCGCTTCGGATCTCCGGCCCGTCGCTAGCAGCAAGTCCGTTAGGTTATTCAGAATTCTTGCCACCTTTGAATGCTGACGATCAGGCGATCTCGGTGCGAAGCGCAATGCATGTATATAAGTTTCTTCTGCCTCTGTGTACTTCCCAGTTTCCCGGTAAACCGTGGCCAAATTGTTCAGGTTGGCGCACAGTTCCAACTGATCCCGTCCTGCTCCTCCGGCATCCCATATTGCGATAGCGCGTTTGTACCCCTGTTCGGCGGGTGCTAGCTTGGCCTGGGCGTAACAAGCGGTTGCCAGGTTACTCAGCACAGGGGCAAGACAAGGCTGGTCGGAGGGGAACAGAGATTCGAAAATCTCGAGGGCACGCTTGGCGAACGCCTCAGCCTCGGCATAATTCCCTCTGAGGATCTGCATACCAGCAAGATTGTTCAGAACGAAGGCTACAGTAGGATGGCTAGGGCCCTCAGTTTCCAATAGCAGGTTGAGGGCACGTTCGAACAGAGGCTGTGCATCGCCATACCGCCCAAGTGCCCGATACAAATCGGCGAGATTGTTGAGGCGCCATGCTACGTCGGGGTGGTTGGACCCATACGTCTGTTCATCTTTCTCCAACTGCTGCTTGAAAATTGGTTCCGCTTCCCGATATTCGCCGTTCCCTTGATATAACGCAACCAGACTGTTAAAGGACGTACCGACTTCGAGCAGTCGGTCCATGCGCGGTGCTTCTGTTCCTGCTCCAGTCATAAAACCTTATTGACCAACCTTTGCTGTTATAGCCAACTCGGCTTTCTTCTGGCTTCCGAGCTCACGGCACAGAAGCTCATAAACCGCTTGCTGGTCTTCCCGGATCCGAGTAACGAGTGCCCTGCCATTCTCGCTGTGCTCGGGGTTGTCAGTCCTTTTCGCCGCTTCCAAAGCACGGCCGTACAGTGCATGGGCCACGACATAATTTTGTTTCTCCCGGTGCCGATTCGCCAACAAGTACAAATTCTCCGCGAATGCTCGCAACTGGCGGAGATGAGTGGGGTCTGTCCCGTTGGAATTGCTCATCGAATGGTCCCCCTGACTGCCAGGTAGATTCCGGCAAGAATCGCAAGAATCGACATCAACGCCCACAGAAATGTGAATACCTATTGTAGGTTCCTCCAGGTCGGGCTCTCCCTGCGATTGGCTGCCTTCTGTTGCTTGCTGCCCATCGCTGACTGAGATTGCATTTCCACTTGCCTCCTATCCGATCGCTCAGAACTCGAACCAGGTACAGGGTTGGGAAGGCTAACTGGCGGGAACATGCGCGCTGCTTCCTCGCGAATCAGCTCCGGCACCCTGCCTACCCACTGGATCTCGAATTCGTGATCGGCGCAGTTTCTCAAGGCGATGGTGATCAGTTCCGCAATTCGCTCCTCTGGCATCAGTCGCCCCAAGCGTCTTGTCTTCTTGGAGACGACGGTACAGAGCAGATACAAGTTGACCGGGCCCTCGCACAACAGCTTCATACTCGTTCGTGCCCGCAAGACTCTCTCCTCCGCAGCTATCTCCGATTTGTGGGGGCAGCCACTTCTTCCGCTGGGTAATCCAAGCGCTTCCTTGCCTCTTCGAGAGATAGGCCGCGACTCATGAAAAACAGAATTCCTTTAAGCCTGTACATATCGCGAGACGAGTAGAAGACGCGTCCCACCTTGGCGATACCATGCACGACGCCTTTTTGTTCAAATTCGCTGAGTTTCTCGGCCGAGATTGGCAGTTTTTCAAGCAAATGTTCTGCAGGAAAATACATCAGCACTCCTTAGTAATACCGTCGTTCGCTAGCCCCAGACTCCGTTTAAAAGTGCACTCGACAAACGCGCAAATATTAGCATATTTGCATATAGATACTGCAAAAAAAGGCCGTCACCGACCTCTCGGCGCAGCCAGTTGCGATAAAAGGTCTTTCACATCAATCAGATGGTTGTTGAATATCTTTTTGGCCGCGTCCAGCAAGTCGAACAACTCGGTATCCCGAACCGAGTAATACACGTTCTGGCCCTCTTTTCGGGTCGCCAGGAGGTTGCGGTTCCGAAGGATCGCCAGCTGCTGGGACAGATTGCTTTGCTCAACGTCTAGGCGAGCACACAAGTCATTCACGCCCGCTTCGCCTTTTCGTAGCTCGTCGAGTATTCTGATCCGCACCGGGTGAGCCAGTGCCTTGAAAAACTCCGCTTTGAATTGACTGAGTTCGGTCATTGAATATTCATATATTCTCATATTCACTGCCCGACGTCAACAGAATATGGACTCTTCGGAGCGGATTGCAGCCGGCAAATGTGCTGCGAGCGCCACGGATTTGGCAGAACTCTTTTCAACAGTCTTCTTTGCCCTGCCCTCTTGGGTTCGCGGACCGGGTGATCTCGGGGCAGGCGAGCAACCTTTGGCAATCCAGTCGCTGCCCACGTCGTGAATCCCAACCAAAAGACAGAGAAATACGGCACCATTTGGCGGCAACGTCGCGATATTACGACATCGCTGCCAATGAAATCATCTAGTGCTAGGATCGATGTGCACGGTGACGGCCTGATACGTTCGAATTTTGGGTTTCCCATCAATGACCCTTGCAAGGATCTTCAACACTTGCGGGTAGACGTTGGCATTGTATGCTTCTGCATTGGTTTCCTTTTCCCACAAACTGGTCGCAATCTGTTCCAGGCTACCGGGATTTGACAGAGTGATTTCGCCCTGGAAGCCTCTCTGCTCGCGTAGCAGAGGGAGGATCTCATTCTCGAAGGTCCGGGCAAACTCAGCAGCCATGTTGAGGGATGTCACTCGGAAATAGGCACTACGTGCAAACATGTTTATAGCTCCTTGAGGACAGCGACCGTTACTGCACGACCAACAGCAGCGAGTACGTAATCTTCGTGGGCGTTGGCGATGCCCAGCAGATCAAGACTTTGCGCGTCAAGTGAACTGCGGGTACTCCAACAAGCGGAAATCATGCAAAGTTCGTCGCGGTCGCGTGACGGCGCACGGCCCGATACTGGAACCAAACTCTGTGCTTGCCGCAATGATGCCCACCGATCGTTTGAATCTCGTCTCATTGCATCGTTTGTGAGGTGAGGTACAGCTCAGTCAGAACCTTCTTTTTCTTGCGCGCACGCAGGTAACGGCTGGGCGTCCTGACGCGTTGGACAATAACGGGGAACATAAACCAGTCCAGACTGCCGCTGCGCGTTTTTGCATGGCGATTGCTTTGGCGCGCCGGTCGGTTTTTACAAGGAGATCGGCGTAGCTCTCGAGCACCTCAGCCATCATCGGATACAATCCCCCAAGAGTCCTCTCAACCAGAATCAGCGCCCGTTGATAGAGCCCCTCGGCTGCTCCATAGCGCCCTTTCTTCGAAAGTTCGTCTCCGTTGATCACAAAACCACGAACCGCGCCGGCAGTTCTTTCTTGGCTGGGGCCTGTCACCATCGGACGGCTCCTCGACAATAGGTTCTAACGATCAGCACGAAACGCTTCTCAGGCAACGACAATGCTCTATTTCCTCACAATGGCCCTTGCATACCGTTCCATTACAACAGCCACACCCTCGCAGTTCATTTTCCGTAACATAGCGGCCTGTGCATCGAGCGGACAAAGTGGTTCACTTTCGTGCGGGCCGTCGCTCGGAAGCAATCTCGGCGATTGTAAGCGGCATAATGTCCGAGCAGACTTCGGGGCAACATTGCCCGGCAGCACATGTACGAGTCGGGCGTTATACGGACAAGTGGAAACTTAGGGCTGTCTGCCAATGAAATGGAGGGGATAAGTTCGTCTCGTCTCAGCGTTGTAAGTCTTGGAATTCGTTTCAAACAGTACATGGTGGCCACGTGTACGCGCTCGCTTGGCATGGCGGCTGGAATCGCCACAGCAAGATCGAGAACTATAGGGCCAGGATGACGTGGAGCAAGAGATCGGCGGAGAAGTGTGAAAGCATTGCGGATTCCAATCCTCGCGTCCAGTAGAGATATCCAAACGCCAGGCCCAGAAGGCCGTTGAGCACGACAGCGCGAGCAACGATCACCGGAGTCAGCGGCGCAAGCAGAGAGTAAGCCGGCAAATGACCCAATCCGAACAGCAGCGCGGCAAGAATGTTGGCCATCCAAAATGCAGTTGCTGTCGGACGGCCGTCAGGTTTCCTGAAAATGAAGCGTGCCAGCCAGACCAAGAGACTGAGAGCAAACAGGCGCAACTCGATTTCTTCGTCGATACCTCCGAAAAAGGAAGCGAGCAATCCCTTCCAGGCCGCCGGCTGATTCCACAAACTGAGAGCGGCAGCCGCAGCGGGACTCTGGTGCCGGATGGCCGGTTGAAAAACCAGAAATTCCAGGGCAAGAATGACTAAGGTGCCAGTAATGCCGACCAGAACGCTGGGAAGCAAAATTGGCTTTAACCGTATCCAAAAAGTCTCGCCATCCAACCAAGCCTCGAGAATCGGCGCGGCCAGACCGGTGCGATTTGCAAAGAACAGCCCCGCAAGCGTCAGCAAACCGAGGAAGATTGCGCCTTGCCCTGCCTGCAAAGGAATCAGGATATACAAAGGAGGCAACTTGGAGGAGACGTTGGCTGGAATCATGGCCAGCGCGTAGGGGAGAAGCAGAAACAGTCCCACGACTGCGGCGGTCCACAGGACGAAGAAAAGGCGCCATCTCATCGGCTTATGGGAGAGAGGGAGTGCTGGACTTGGATCGTTGTCTTTCATTCTAGCTTACGTTATCAGTTCCTGCTTGTTGCTGCTGAGCAGGAAGCGCGTAACTGCCTGTAAGAGTACGAACGCCGCCGTTCGGCCTAGCTCTTAACTTCTGCCTTGTCTCCATAGTCGTCTCCTGCGGCGTTGGATGGAGGTCCAACCGAATGTGGCCCGCACGGCGCCTGCCAGAATAGTTTCGGACTTCGATTGCTTTAGTTGTTCAGTTGATCCGACAAAATAGCTTGATACGGGGCGTCATGGCCATCAATTCCCGCTGTGGGCCTAGCAGTGGTCACTTTTGTACAGACCGCCGCTTTACAAGCGAGATGATCTCCGCTTTCGATGTGTCAATAGATGGCAAGCAATTGACGATACAACGCGGTTCCTCCACTTCTCATGTGGTACTGATTCGCGACGTGAAGTAGGAGTTACCACTCGATGCGCATTGCGTGGGCGGCTGCAAGCTCCCCAGAAGTCTTCTTCGGGGAAGTCACTTGGACGTGTTGTCGGCTACGCGCGGAAGTATGACGGACACGCTTTCGGTGTGTCACATCCGCGCGTAGGGCGTTTCCCGTCAACCTGACGTAAGTGGACTTCACGAGCGGCCCGGCGAAGCTTCCCCGAACCCCGTTATGGACAATTAAGACAAGCGGGGGATTCGCTGATCATTTTGTGCGGGACGGATAGGGTGTGAGATGTCCTGTTCTCGACAACTATGACTGGAATGTGGTCGTGCAGTTCAAGGACTCGGCGGGCAACAGCTATCCCATAGTGAGTCGTTTTTCGCATGTGTCAGTCTCCCGCAATACAGCGGATTGTCGCGATTGTGGTGGCTGTTATAGCGTGTGGTGGGACCGTTGGTTGTTTGCCGACATCTGCCGTCGCGGGCCCTTTCCCCGTCTGTTACTGCCTGCCAGCGTGTTTCGTCTGACGTTGCGTGAACACCGTGACAGTTCACTGCCGCTCGCCCCACTGCACAAACAGACGCGCCCCCAATCTTTTAGGATAGGGGGCGTCACCCGCACCGAAAAAACAGAAGGGCCTAGCCGATCAGCTTGCGGCGAAGAACGCCAACCGCTCCGATCAAACCAGTTCCCATTAGGAGCAGCGAACTTGGCTCAGGGACTGCGGAGATGCCGCTGAACTGAACATCGAGTGGTCGCTCCCCCGCCGAAACGCTGGCCCCGTAGGTAAGCCCACCACTCGGCGGAGAGGTGAAACCATCGCTCCACAGATCGACGGTATATCCACCTTGAACATCAAACAACACGCCAAAAATGTCGAGCAGACCACCGGAAAATGGGTAGTCTGTGCATAGCCAAGGCGAGTTGTTCCCGGGGTAGAACGTGTCGTCGTAGGAAAACCCAGCGGCCGAAAAGGCGGGCGGCAGAGTGCTCTTGTAGCTGGGGTTGTTCAGCCCGGTAATCGCGCCGAAGAGAACGGCGCCGGGGTTTGTGTCCGAAAAGGTCCCGGTGATGCCGGTGATCTCAACGGTACCGGGAGTCGCGGTCGTCGCAACCGTGAAAACGCCGGAAGTGTTGATGCCGCTTCCGCTGAAATCGAACGAAACGTTGTAGGTGCTGGCCTGGGCCACGGGGGTCATCGCAAGGGCGGTTGCCAAGGCGAGCAGAGCAAGGGTTTTCTTCATCTTCACTTTTCTTTCTCCTCTATCCAGTTGTTAGTTTCGGGAGTATTGCAGAGACATAACCCAATGGTCAAGAGCGGTGAAAGTGCCGCTACGATTGGCGCTAAGGTGGTGGGGGATTGACTCCGCCTAGAAAATGCCGTCTGGGGCAGACTTACAGTAGCTGGCGTGAAATCCCCATCTCACTTTCAATCCGAGGGTCACATTCCGGTTAGGGGATAGCGCACGCAATGGGCTGATTACAACATCTATCGTTGCGCCCGGTTATCTTGTGATGCTATTGGCGTTTCAGCGCTGATCGCCGAGAGAGTGGTCGGCGTGAAATTCACATCCACGTCGCCGTCTGCGAGGCGGTGAGTAATCGAGGACTGCCACTCTATTGACCTCGCGGCGTCAGTAACTGCATTTGCTGCTCCCTATGCCTCTACTCAGAAAACTGATATTTCATACCGCGATCGTTCTTGGCCCGGTACATCGCAGCGTCAGCTCTCTGGAGGAGAACTTCTGCTTCCTGCCCGTGATCGGGATAGATACTGATTCCGATGCTGACTGAGACTTGTACAGTGTGCGGGCCAATTCGGTGCGCGGTTTCTACTGCAGCGAGAACCTTAAGGGCTGTCTTGGCAGCATCATTGGCCTCGTTGACTTCGGAGAGCAATATCACAAATTCATCCCCGCCGTGACGGCTGACGGTGTCGGTGCTGCGCAATGTGGTCACCAGACTCTTTGCGACCGATTGCAGGAGAGCATCGCCAACCGCGTGCCCCCACGAGTCGTTAACTATCTTGAAATCGTCCATATCAGCGAACAGCACCGCCAACTTTTTGTGGTGTCGGCGGGCGGTGTTGATGGCTTGTGTGAGCCGGTCGTTGAGCAGCATTCGATTGGGCAATCCGGTCAAGATGTCATGGTTGGCAAGGTACGACATCCTCCGATCCAAGGCCCTTTCGGCCTCCCGCCGTTCGGTGATGTCGCGAGCGATCGTGGAGGCGCCCACGATCTCCCCTTGTTCATTGCGAATTGGGGAAACGGTGAGTGAAATGTCAATCAAACGGCCATCTTTGTGTTTGCGAACGGTTTCGTAGTGATCCACCCGTTCGCCACTCTTGATCCTTTCCATGATGGCGTAGATGTCGTCAGGTAGGACTGCCGAAACGAGGATGGATACGGGCTGGCCAATGACTTCCTCGGTCTTGTATCCGTAGATTCGCTCGGCCCCGAGATTCCAGCTTGTGATCACCGTATCGAGGGTCTTGCTGAAGATGGCGTCATCGGAACCCTGCACGATGGCCGCCAGGATCGCATCATTTTCGCTCTTTCGCAGTGCGCACATCTAGTTGCACAAGTATACGTCTCCTCTGCCCTCGGATTACCTCCGAGAAATCCCCATCTCGCAAGGAATCCTGAGCAACAGCCGATCGGCGAGTCCGCCTTCCCGGAGATTGTCCAGAAGTCACGTTGTGGGAAGTCTGCCGGCCCGACCTGGTCACTCCCGTGACACGCCGGTTATGGAAACCAATTGGACGTATAGTCGGCGTTCCGTCCTTGTGGCCGCGACCTGATGGAGTTCTTCAACAGCACGGGTTGGGCGTTATCCGTCAAGTTGATCGGGGACGAAGGTAAACGCTGCGCGGCGTATCGATTGCTGTTCGCCCGCCGCTTCGCAAAGCGGGCACTTTCAAGCAGGCGACGCGCCGTCCGCGAGCGCGTCACAAACAGATTGGCTCCGATTGCGACGCTCGCACTTCCGTCTCACAAAGGGTCCTTTGTGAGACACCAATCAGTGTCGCGAACAGGCGAGACGGGTGTACTATGGTGCCGTTCTTGAGGCCAAAAAGGAGATTCCGGTCTCATCAACTCATCAGGCTCAAACTTCAGGGACGGTAACGACGCAGACGCACACAGACAGAGCGCCGCTACCATAATCGAAGTCCTAGACTTCCTCGTTGTGGCACGTAACGCTGCTGACGCGAGCGTGCGAACCGGTACAAAGCTATAAAGGTTTCTGCAAGTCATGACGACCTCCGGTAGAGACGGCTACAAGGCAACCAGAATCCGTGTCGTCATGGCGGTTCCAGTCGAATCATCGAATACGTCTCCGGTGCGCAAGGAGAGCTTAGGCACCGGAGTGCCTAGCGCAGATGCCGCTACGGCGTATAGAGTTCGGCGCTGGCGAGAACACTGGTGTTAATGCCAAACTCACCTCCGGCAACCAGCACCTGGCCGTTGGGCAGCAGCGTGGCCGTATGTCTCACGCGGGCATGATTCATCGAGCCGGTTATGGACCATGAGTTGCTGGAGAAGTCGTAGAGAAAGCAGCCGGGGGTAGCTACATGGCTGCACCCGCTATAGTTGCACCTTGTTCCAGTGACCACGACCTTGCCGGTGCCGAGGAGTGTCGCCGCGTGGCCTCCGCCAACCAGGGCTACCTTCGGATAGCTGCCTGTGTTAGTCCAGGTGCGCACGGATGGGCCGGAGAATTCTCCTGGTCCCCCCACTACTAGAACATCGCTGTTGCCGAGCAGCGTAGCCGTGGCAGTGGGAGTGGTGAAGTTCAAGCTGGGAGCCAACACCCATTCACCTTGGGAGGGATTGTAGAGCTCGGTGCTGGCGAGCACAGTGTATGTGCCGCCGTTGGCGATGTTGATGCCGCCGGCGACCAGCGCCTCTCCGCTCGACAGCAACACTGCCGCCGCGCCGTAGCGAGAAACATTCAGGGATCCGGTGGCTTGCCAGGTACCCGCAGAGGGGTTGTAAAGCTCCGCGCTGGCCAGTGTATCTCCGTTAATCCTGGGTTTACAACACCCTGCCGCGACCAGCACTCGGCCATTTGTAAGCAGTGTCGCGGTATGGCTACAACGGCCTTCCGCCATACTACCGGTGGTTGCCCATCGGCCCGTGGACGGGTTATAGAGTTCGGCGCTGGAAACGCAAGAAGCGAGAGGGGTGGATCCTCCGACAACCAACACCTCACCATTCGGAAGCAGCGTCGCAGTGTGGCCTTCGCGGGCTTCGGCCATGCTGCCGGTGACGGTCCACGTTCCGGTAGCCGGGTTGTACAGCTCGGCGCTGCTGAGAAAGCCCGTTGTGCCTTCGCCTCCCGCAACCAGCACTTGGCCGTTCGGGAGCAGCGTCGCGGTATGGTCGGTGCGGGCAGTGTTCAAACTGCCGGTATTCGCCCAGGTGCCAGAAGTTCCGGCGAAAGCTGGAACGGGTGTGCTTGCTACCAAGCCGACAGCAAGTAATGCGGCTAATACGAGCGTGCGAATCGGTGCAAACCTATTTGTGTTTCTGCAAATCATGCCAACCTCCAACTGACGGCTGGAGGGGAACCAGAATTCGTGTCGTCTTGGCGGTTCTGGTGGAGTCACCGACGGCCCCACGAATGTTCATGGAATCGTTCCGGAGCTTCCTACACGTGATACCAGTTAACCAAGTCCGGGATCGGTACTTGTCATCGAACTGTCACGAGCGCGTCAACTTGTTGCAAATTATCCTGCGGGCGAATGTTCAGAATCGACAAAAATGACTTGCTGAGAGGATGTGCGTCCTCGCTTATCTGTTCGCATAGGCTAGCTCGCAAAGGAAGTGCCTCGAGCAGTCCTGATCAGTAGCGCGTAACGGCTCGCTCGTTACTCATAAGCTGGCACATTGAGCAGTTCTTTACGATGAAGGGGCGTGAGTGAGCGGGTTGTGCGGGTGTTGCCGAGCCAAAGCAACGGCCAACAACATCCATGGGAACTCTGCCGATACACTCACCCACTTTTCCTCTTTACGCCGAAGCCTGCTTCGAAAACTACGGCGTGTAAAGCTCAACGCTGGCGAGTGTCCCATTGTAGGGTTGACGCCAGCCGCAACCAGCACCTGGCCGCCTTGCAGCAGCGCTGTGCCTGGAGCCAGTGGGCGTCCATTGACCGGTGGATGGGTTGTAGAGCTCGGCGCTGGCGGTGACCGCAACAACGCCGGTATCGCTGATATTGACGATGCCGCCAGCCACCAGAACCAGGCCATTCGGCAGCAGTGCCGCGGATTGTCCCAGGCGGGACGTCGCCATGCTGCCGGTGGCAGACCATCTGCCGGTACTCGGGTTGTACAGCTCGGCGCTGCTGAGAAAGCCCGTTGTGCCTTCGCCTCCCGCAACCAGCACTTGGCCGTTCGGGAGCAGCGTTGCGCCCTGCGCACCGGTAAACCGCTATGCAGGTTTCTCAGGTATTACAAGTCAATCAAATTCAGAAGGTCGGTGTGTCATCAAACACTTAACGGTTTGTCAAGAAATGTGCACATCGATGGTGGTGTCCTAGAGTTTTGGGGCACTACCACATCGATTGATCGCCACGAGTTCACTGAAGTCACGAAAGTGTCGATGTGGCTTTCATTGCCATGCCATTTTCTTGAAGACAAGCAGGCGGTGGAGAAGGCCAATTGCAATCGCCATGGCGAGAGACAACTCGGATGCTGCAAGCCTCGCCTTTCCAAACCGGTCGAATTTCTTAACCTACGACCAAAGGCAGCCTGCTGCAGAACACTGAGCGAGACGGACTGACACTCCATCGAACAGTAACAAACCTTTTACATCCTCATGACATTTTTGCGTTTTGACAAGATCAAACTCCTCTTCCGAGGAGAGTTTTATGAACGACCTACAGAATGGCTTAAGCACCTCAATCAAGGCGGAAGTTCGTGAAGAATGGACTGACCGCGGCATGCGTGACCACGATAGGCGCCGGCCTATTGACCGAAACCTTATCTGCTGAAGAGCATGAGGAACACCACGGCAGGTTAAGCAGGGGCGATGCCGCAATCCTGCGGTTCCTGACTGCGGCCGAAATCCTTGAGACCGACCTCTGGCAGCAGTACAACGAACTGGGGGGAATCCAGGACAGCGAAGTTCCCGGAGGAAGTGGAAGCCCAATCTACACTGCCGCCCTTGCGGTCCTTGATGCGGACATGGCGCAGTATATCCACGACAACACCGAAGATGAGCTCACCCATGAAGTCTTCATGAACGCGTATCTGGCATCGAAGGGCGCCGATACAGTCAACCTTGACCAGTTTCGTACCTTGCCGAGCAGCCAGGCGACAGGAGCGCAGCAAATCGGGCGGCTCACAAACCTTATGCAACTCACCGTGGATACCAGTTGGTGGACACGGTATCGCCTGGGCAACAAGAACCCTGATTTCGGCGACACCTTTGATCAAGCAGTTCCCTCTCTGAATGTCGGCCAGCATCCGGCAATTCCGCGGACAGATGACGACCTGACCCCTCCCGACCACATCCAGGCGATCGCTAACACTGCAGGTTTTCACTTTGGAACCATCGAGCAGGGCGGCACCAGCCTTTATCCGTCCCTCGCTCAACGCGTCAGCAACCCGGAGGTTTTGCGTATCGTCCTCAGTATCGGTCCAACGGAAGCAATGCACTTTCAGACCTGGAGCGACAAGGCAGGGAATGCGCCTCCGCTGATCGACCCTAAAGATCCCACGCTGGTATTCCCGGACTTGAATTCGCCTCCGTTCGGCGGAGAGGAATTCCAGACCAACCTGATCATGCCTGAGCCAACCATCTTCCTGAGCCGAAGCCTTCCGGCGTGCTCGATCGTACGACCGACAAATACCCGGGGCGCAGCGATAGGAGCTCTGACATTTCTCACCAACATGGGACTCTTCATCGGCCAGTCTTCCGCGTTCTTTGAATTGATGCGCGATCTGGCCGAGGATGCAGATGAAGCTAGGCGTTGACGTTGTAGAGAGCTCTTTCCAACGCAAGTTAATTCTCAACCGCTGCTACCGAATCGGTGCAGCGGTTCCTTTTTGTCGTGCGTTGACGCAAAATCGCCGTTGCATCCGGTGAATAGAACGATCCGCCCGCTTCCGCGCAGGCTCATTTTGGAGGAGCAGAAAGCAGCGGCGGGGGCTTCGGCGCAGATTGACCAGGAAACCGAACGTCATCGGCCGATGCAGTTCGAGGAGTGACTGATCGGTCTTTTGAACACCGCCTCACAGCAGGGCGGTCTAATCAACCTTCGCCGGGATCCGTCGCCTTCGCTAAGTGCCTGGGACCGCATAAATTGTAGGCGTCCTTCGGCTGGGCGCGTTAGGCTTTACAGCGAGCCTCACAGGGTTGGCCGAGATATTCTGGTCGGCCTACTACTAGTTAGGCGGCACCGAGACGGTGGAGAGGCGGAATGACAATCGGCACCATCGACGAATCACAACGCAAAGCAGCGACAGTTGTGGGATTCTCTTATCTGCTTGCGCTCCCGCCGGCGATCTTCGCCGAGTTCTATGTACGCACCCAACTCATCGCCTTCGACAATGCCGCGCAAACCGCGCAGAACATCATGGCGCACGAACGGCTCTTTCGTCTGGGCACCGCCAGTAATCTCACTGTCTTCGCGCTTGATGTCGTCCTGATCATTGCTCTTTACGTGGTCCTCGTACCAGTCAATCGAAGCCTCGCGTTGCTGGCCACGGGCTGGGGGCTGATCGAGACCGCAACCCTGGTCGTCGTCACGCTCAGTGACTTCGAGGTTTTGCGGATACTCAGTGGTGCGGACTACTTGCATGCATTCGAAGCGAGCCAGTTGCAGGCCCTGGCCAGGCTGTCGATCAGTGCGCATGCCGATGCGTATAACGTCGGGCTGGTGCTCGCCGGGCTTCGAAGTACTGCCTTCTGCTATCTGTGGTTCAAGTCCGGCTTCATCCCAAGAGCATTGGCGGCATGGGGAATGGTTGCGTCCTTTCTGATGGGAGCGTGCGCATTCTCGTTCATCATCTTTCCAGAGCTTGCGAAGATCGTCCCCGTTGAGATTTATGGAGCTCCTATCTTCTTCTTCGAACTGACAATGGGCTTCTGGCTCCTGCTGAAGGGATTACCACCTTCCGGAGCTGCGCCCGATAGGTTAAGCAGGTCGAGAGCCCAGGAGTTGACATGACACGCACCACAAACGCAAGAATCGCTGGATTCACGTACCTTTTCTACGCGGCGATCGGCATGTGCATCGAGCTGCTGATGCACCAGGCAAGGGGCGTCGGCGGTGATGCCGCGAAACTCGCACACATCGGTCAGCATGCGATGAACGTGCGCCTGTCGATCCTGATTGCGTTGCTCGAAGGCCTCTCGTCCCTCGTGCTCGCCGTGACGCTTTACGGGATCACACGCGACGAGGACCACGAGCTTGCAATGCTCGGCTTGGTCTGTCGCGTTGCTGAGGGTGTCCTCGGTTCGATCAATAACATCCCGAGCTACCTAGGACTGCTGTGGCTGGCAAAGGCGGGGGTCGGAACGGATGTCCCCGACATGCCCACGGCGAACGCGCTGCGGGCATTTCTGCTGATGCCCGGCGCGAGCGTTCCCCTCGGTGCGTTCTTTTTTGCCGTCGGAAGCCTGATCTTTTCCTGGCTACTCCTGCGCGGACGGATGGTCCCCGTCTCAATCGCATGGCTGGGCGTGTTCGCGTCGGGCCTGCTCGTGGTGGTACTTCCCCTGCAGCTCGCCGGTTTCTCCACAGGGCCGCTGACCGGATACTACCAGTGGCTGCCGGCGCTCATATACCAAGTCCTGCTCGCGCTGTGGCTGCTCATCAAAGGTGTCGCTACACCGGCGACGCGATGAGCCCTACACCGCAAGATGTATGAATCAATGGGATCCGAGCTTCGGTCACCGGATCATCTGCGAGAAGTCTACGGAAGAGGGCGACCCGGCAGCCACAGAGAAGCGAATGGGCACTCGCTCAACCCGTCATCGACGTCTTTCGCAGCGATTGCCAACAAATCAGCGCGCACCCCAGCGAGAGGAACGCCTCGTGGATGTCGGCCCGCTTGTCATACCGCACGCGCAGACGGCGAAACTGATTGAGCCAGGCAAACGTCCGCTCCACGACCCACCGCCTCGGGCCCAATCCACTCCCGTGCGCGGTGCGACGCATGGCGAGCCACGGCACGATATGCCTGGCGCGCAGTCCGCGCCGAATCGCCGTCGCGTCGTAGCCGCGATCCCCGAGCACACAGTCCGGCCGCTGCCGCGGTCGCCCCCGTCCGCCGTGCAGCGCGGGAATCGCATCGACCAACGCCAGGGCTTCTTGCGAGTCGTTCCGGTTCGCGCCGGTCAGGCGAACCGCGAGCGGCACGCCCCGCCCGTCGCAAATCAGATGGCCACCGCGCGGATGGAACAACTGTCCACGACTGCCCGCGACCAATCAATCTGGTCGCAGCGAGCGAGCCAATCCAGGAGCGCAAAGTGGATCAGATCCCATGGATTGCCAGTGGGCGGGAACAGGCCGAACAGCGCATCAACAGGTCATTGAGGATGGGCCGCTGAATCGGTACTCAAAAACGCCCCAGGGTCTACGAATGCTATTGGGCGCATTTCGCTGCGGAAATCCACTTGAGCGAATAGTCGGCTATGTTGAGACTGGCCGGAAACCGGCTTCGAGACGTTTCGAGCCGTCGGCCGGGGCGCATGGTCGCCAGCCTTCACTAATGCAGCTAAGCTCCAAGCCGTGCAACCGATCGCTGGGCCGTTCCCTTGCTAACACTGAGGGCTCGACACACCTGGGACCACGAATGGCCATCGTGGCGTAGCTCAGCCACTCGCTCAGCGTCAACCTGAGCCCGTGGCCTGCCGAACTTCTTTCCCTTGGCCCGCGCATTCCGCAGGCCGGCCTTGACGCGCTCCTGGATGAGGGATCGCTCGAACTCAGCCATCGCGCCGATGATCTGAAACATGAGGCGTCCAGACGGCGTGCTGAGATCGATGTTGTCGCGGAAACTGATGAAAGCGACGCCATAGGCGCAAAGGTCCGCTAGTGCGTTGACTAGGTGCTTCAGCGAACGACCGAAGCGATCGATCTTCCAGACCAGTACGGCGTCGAATTTCCGCCGGTGAGCATCGGCCACGAGATCATTCAATTGAGGTCTCGATTCCTTTGACCCGGAAACGCCCTGATCGACGTATTCCTTCGTGATGCTCCAACCGCGGCGAGAAGCGTACTCCCGGAGTTCGGAGAGTTGCATTTCTGGATCTTGGCCGTTCAGGGTGGAAACGCGGGCATACAGAGCGACGCGACTGATTGTGAGAGGTGGTTCTTGAGTGAGTGAAGACGCGGTGTTACGGTGATTAACAGCCATTGGGTGCCTCCAATTCAGGTGCCCTGGTTAGCGTCGTGTCGGTGTTACCAGCACTGGCACGGCGCGTTTTTGTTCAGGCCGATTTCTTCCGGCCTCTGCCTTTTCCCTTGCGGTAGTTTGCCTCCCTGTACTTTCTAGCCTGTTCGAGATCGCGCTCCGACCAGATGCGCACGTCTTGGCCGCCTTCGGTGCGGTGCCGCGGTTCTGACAGCTTGCCCGCGTACAACCAGCGCAGGAGGGTCAATTTGTGAACCCCGATTTCGCTCGCGACCTGTCCGGTGGAGTAGCTTGTCATACAACATATATGGTATTAACATTAATAAACGGCTGTCAAGTGCGAAATTGGCGAGCTTCGGAGCTAGGCGTCACGAGACGTGAGTACAACATGGTCGGAGCGCTGCTGGCGAGGCGATGATTCATCTACGTAATCCCACTTGGGAAAAGGAACGCGCGCATGGCGGTAAGAAAGGCAAAGAGCAAGTCTTCCGATTTCGCGTCGCTCGTTCGTTTACTGCCTGCAGATGTCGCGGCAGTGGTACGCAATGAGCCGATGGACCTCAGCGGCGTTAGTGTGTTTTGCAGGCGACAAGCCGAATGTGCGGCGTTGTTCGGGAGCATCGTTCAGATCAACCCGGGAATGTTTAAACTCAAATCTCCATACAAGGAAAGCTTCATCGGCTCGCTGCATTGTTTCTTGTGGCCCAACGCAAGATTTACTCCTGAGGAGACGGTCGCGAATGCGCTGGTGCGGCACGCGATGTGGTATCTGAAGATCCGTGACGTTGACGCCCTACGAGAGAGAGCTGGAGCTGAGCAGATAAAGCCACAAGCGCTGCGCGGCTTAGCGCAGTGGAAAGAAGGGATCGTAACACCGTCGGGCGAGTTTACGCGCGACCCAGAGGCAGATGGTAAACCCGCCATTTTGGCTTGGCAAGGCAATACTGGCGATCCATCAAGTTTTGCGATCGAGTTGTGCGGTCCGGGCCTCACTCTAGAAGGAACTGGGTTCCTGAGGACGCTGCAGAGCATGGTCGATTTCCTCGCTACTGAATTGGGGTTGAAGCGGACAAGCGCGGGCCGACCCCACCTGGCTTCGCAAGCCGAGGAGGCCGCATACTACCGCGACCACTTGAAGGCTGGAAGGAAACGGATTCTAGAGAAACTCTGCTTGTGCGGTCAACCGCGACACACGCAAAAGTGTTTCGACAGGTTGAACAAATTGGCTGATAGCTTCTATCGAACTCAGCGATCTGCTTTTGATAAGTTGGTCCGCGAGCAAACAAGAAAATATCCAGAAATAAACTCCTAAAGAAATTATTCCCGGCATTCTCTCCATCTTCCTTCTCCGGATGAAGTTCGTTACAAATAGCTCAGGAGCCAGGAGACACGATGGACAGCGACCAATTGGAAACCGGCGTTCTTGGGTCCGTTCTTCTCTCGAACTCCGTTTGGATTCAAGCCAAAGTTTTGCTTGAGCAGGACTTCTCACTCAGGGCTAATCAGTACATTTTTAGAAGAATGCGCGACTTGTCGGAATCTAATTCGCCCATCGACGAGTTTACGTTGGTCGATGAACTAGCTCGGCATAAAGAACTCGAATATGTCGGTGGCCGAGCATACATTACGTCCCTGACTGATGGAGTTGCAGAACGCAAGGACATCAGCCACCTGGTTACCATTTTGCAAGAGCGCGCCGCCCGTCGAGCAGGCGCCAAGTTCGGTAGCGAACTCCAGAAATTGGCCAATGACGGTTCTGTCAATACCGCCGCGATGTCGGAACTGGCGAGCAACTTTGCCACCGAGGTCGCTTCCGAAGGCGATGCACTGCCTCCGCGATTCTCTGAAGAATCGCTGGCTTTGCGCTTTTCGCGCCAATATGCAGATGAGTTGTGCTATATCGCTGGATTAGGACGGTGGATGTGGTGGGATGGGATGCTCTGGCGCGAAGACGACACATTAGACGTTTTCGACCGATGCCGCGCCATCTGCAGGCGTGCGAGTGCCGAATGCGGAGACGCTGGTGAACGGGTCGCCATGAAGATTGCTGCGGCCCAAACGGTTGCGGCAATCGAACGGCTCGCCCGAGCAGACCGGCGGCACGCGGCTACTGTCGAACAGTGGGATGCTGATCCGTGGCTGCTCAACACACCAAACGGAACCGTCGACCTTCGCACAAGTGAGTTGCTGGGCCATCAGCGAGAACAGTATCTCACCAAGATAACCGCAGCAGGTCCTGGCGGGGATTGCCCGTTGTGGCTTCAGTTCCTTAGTCGAATCACGGATGGCAATTCAGAACTACAGGCGTTTTTGCAGCGGGTCATCGGGTACTGTTTGACGGGTTCGGTGCGCGAGCACGCTTTGTTCTTCCTCTACGGCACTGGGTCAAACGGGAAAAGCGTTTTTCTTTCCACAATTGCTGGGTTACTTAATGACTACGCCAAAACGGCTCCAGCGTCGGCATTTACGGCAACCAGTACCGAACAACATCCCACCGACGTGGCTGGGCTCCGCGGCGCTCGTTTTGTAACGGCTATTGAGACCGAGGATGGTCGGTGGTGGGCTGAGGCAAAGATCAAGTCACTGACTGGCGGGGATCCGGTTACGGCCCGATTCATGCGACAGAATTTCTTCGAGTACGTCCCACAGTTCAAGTTAATCGTAGCCGGGAATCACAAGCCAGGACTCCGCTCCGTGGACGAAGCAATCCGGCGCCGACTCCACCTGATTCCGTTTACCGTCACCATTGGCGAAAAAGAACGAGACCCTCAACTCGCCGAAAAGCTCAAGGCGGAGTATTCCGGGATTCTCCAATGGGCAATTGAGGGCTGCCTCGCTTGGCAGCGGGACGGACTGAACCCGCCGGCAGTAGTCCAGGATGCGACCGCTCAGTATTTGGCCGCCGAGGACGCCATCGGACGCTGGATTGGGGACCGCTGTGTCTTAGATCCAAATTGTTGGTGCTCATCCACCGCGTTGTACCGCGACTACGAGGGCTGGTGCGCTCAAGCTGGTGAACGTTGCGGCTCCCAAAAGCGGTTTACGCAGGAACTTGAGGGGAGAGGATTTGAACGTGATAGGACGGACCGAGCGAAAGGCTTTATCGGCATCGGGCTGAGCGACGACATTGACTCTGCCACATCTGCCAGTTCCACCCATTTTGACCGTACACACGCGCGCGTGACGCCCTTAATAGCTAGACGCGGCAGAAGCGGCAGGAATTGAAGCACATTGGCCACGCGGAGAAAGGCTGTCAAGACGATAGCAGTCTGGTTTATACGAATGGGCGAACCAATGACCGTTCCAAAATCCCTTTGCAATCAGCCAGCGTAAGTTGTTGAGCGGCTGAGGGCAGAAAGGCGTTCGCGGGAATTCCGCAAACAGATGATTTCGGAACAAGACAGGTTCTTGAAAACATAGTGGACTCACGACCTTCACAAGTCGAAGCAAGCGGTCAAAGCCTGCTAGAGAGCTTGATGTCCCCTGAGGCATTGGCGCACCATCTTGGGCTCTCAACTACGACGCTGGCGGATTGGAGATCTCAAGGCAGAGGGCCGGCGTATCTTAAGGTTGGGCGAAAAGTGTGGTATCCCCGCAATCGCGTTGAAAAGTGGATGATGGCGCGGATCAAGGAGACAAGCGATGTCGCTGCTAAATCGGAACGGGAATTGGCACTACCGGTTCAAGTTCCACGGCAAACCGTACAGAAAAACAACCGGTTTGGACGCCACAGAACAAAACAAGAGAGCGGCGCAGGTCAAGGAGAACGAACACTTTCAGCGGCTAAAGGACGGCCGGAAGCCCTCCCACGACATCGTGGTCCGCGAGTTCAGTGATGCAGCGAAGCAGTTCCTTGGATGGGCCGAGACTAAGTACCGGAAGCACCCAAACAGCTACAAGCGAATCAAAACCAGCTTTGCTAGTGCGCTGGATTTCTTCGAGAACAAGAGCGTATCGATGCTCGATGAGGGTGAGATCGAATCCTACAAAGTCCTGCGCATCGACACGCACGAGGTACGAGACGTCACTCTCCGCCACGACCTCCACGCTCTCAGCGTCTTTTTTTCCTACGCGATTAAACAACATTGGACTAGAGAGAATCCGTTACGGAACGTGGAGATTCCGTCAGACAAGGAAGCGGTACGGATGCACATCCTGACCGCTTCCGAAGAAAAATTGTACTTTGAACGCGCCGCCGCAGATCGCGACCTGCACGACCTTGGGCGCTTGATCATCCTCCAAGGAATGCGCCCGGACGAAGTAACCAGCCTGGCAAAGTGTGACGTGGACCTTGATCTTGGGCAACTGCAGGTCGTTCAAGGCAAGACGCCGGCAGCACGCCGGACGCTGACTCTTACCACGGAAAGCAGGCGAATCCTGGCGGCCAGAATAGAGAGCGATTCTCCCTGGATATTCCCGGGAAAATGGAATCCAGCAAGGCATGTCAGCCGATTGAATAGCTCCCACGACCGTCTGTGCCACCGGGCCAAAGCAGACGGAGTCTTGTTCAACTTTGTTCTGTACGATTTTCGACATACGTTTGCAACACGGCGTGCAACGGCAACCCAAGGCGACCGCTTTGACCTGGCGAGTTTGGCAGCCATCCTGGGGCATAGCTCACTTCGGATGATTCAGAAGTATGTTCACCCAACGGCAGAGCACCAGCGCGCGCTCATGCAGAAATACGACGAAATTTTGGCGGCCGCCGAACGATTGGCGCTCAGCGAAATGAAAAAGGCTTGAGTTGAAAATGGGAGCAAAAACCGTGTGACACCTTTTGTGCCACCCTCCAACCCAAACTGGCCCTATTTTCACTGATTGAGGACGAACGAGCACGAACAAAGAAAACGAGTTAAAGACAGTGGATTCAGGCAACTACAAGAAAGGATTGGAGGCGCGGGTGGGAATCGAACCCACGCATAAAGGTTTTGCAGACCTCTCCCTTACCACTTGGGTACCGCGCCTCGTCCGGTGGGCTACATCGAAAACCCTCGCGCGAGGGCGAGGGTCAAAATTCTGGAGCGGGAGACGGGGGTCGAACCCGCGACTTCGACCTTGGCAAGGTCGCACTCTACCACTGAGTTACTCCCGCTTGGCCCTTTAATTATAACGAAACATTGAAGAAAGCGGCAAATGAGGTGCGCCGCATCAATCGTGTTGCGCGTGGCTCCACTGCGGATCGCGCTCGGGTGGTACGATCGCTCCATCGCGCATATGGATGATGCGGTCGCCATACTCCGCGGCTTCGGGATTGTGCGTGATCATCAACACCGTCTGTCCGAGTTCCTTGTTCGACTGCCGCAGCATGTTGAGCACGATCGCTGAGTTCTCGGAGTCGAGGTTTCCTGTGGGCTCATCGGCAAGCACGATTGCAGGCTTATTGGCCAGGGCACGCGCCAGTGCCACCCGCTGCTGTTCGCCGCCGCTCATTTCCGAGGGACGATGGTCCATGCGCTTGTCGATGCCCAGCAACTGGGTGATGCGTTCGATGTGCTCGCGGTCGTGGCCGGCCTTAACCCCCGCAATGTCCTGCGCGATATCGATGTTGCCTTTCGCTGACAGGGTCGGCAGCAGGTTGAACTTCTGGAACACGAATCCAATCTTCTGCTTGCGTACGCGGGTGCGCGCCGCATCGGACAGGGACGTGAAATCCACGCCGTCGATCGACACTCGGCCAGTGTCGGCGTGCGTTAGGCCACCCAAGATATAGAAAAGGGTTGACTTACCGCTGCCGGACGGGCCCACGATGCTGACAAACTCGCCCTGCTCGACTTCGAGGGAAACCCCGCGCAGGGCCTGCACATCGACTTTGCCGATGCGGTAGGTCTTGCGCACATTCTCGGCTTGAATCATCACTGACATGCGAATCTTTAATCGTATACGATTCGCGTGACGCGCAGTCGGTTACAGGGTTTGTGCCCCTTGCCCCTCGACGTACAACGCATAGAGCGACTGGCTGGCGGCCATGAACAGGCGGTTGCGTTTGGCGCCGCCGAAGCACAGGTTGGCGCATGTCTCGGGCAGGTGGATCTTGCCGATCAGCTTGCCCTCAGGCGCGAAGACTTGTACGCCCTCAAAGCCGGGGCCACCCCAGCCAGTGCCGGCCCAGACGTTGCCGTCCGTATCGCAGCGGATGCCGTCGGCCGTGCACGAGCCGGTGTCAATGAAGACACGGCCGTTGGTGAGGCGTGTGCCGTCCACGACGTCATACACGCGAATGTGATGCGGGTACCCGGGATGATGCGACGCCCCGGTATCGACCACGTAGACCTTCTTCTCGTCAGGCGAGAAGCAGATGCCGTTGGGCTTCTCCATGTCGCCGGCGACAACGGTCAACTCGTGGCTCTTTGGGTCTATGCGATACACATTAGCGGGCAATTCGAACATAGCCTTGTGTCCTTCGTAGTTGCTTAGGATTCCGTAGCCCGGATCGGTGAACCACACCGCGCCGTCGGAGTGTACCGCCAGGTCGTTGGGAGCATTGAGTAGCTTTCCCTGAGAGCGATCGGCCAGCACCGTAATTGTGCCGTCGTACTCAGTACGGGTGACACGGCGTGAATCGTGCTCGCAGGTAACAAGCCTGCCCAGCCGGTCGCGCGTATTCCCGTTGCTGTAGTTCGAGGGATTGCGGAAGACACTGACCTCGCCAGTATCTTCCAGCCAACGCAGCATGCGGTTGTTGGGAATGTCGCTCCACAGCAGGTATCGGCCGTCGCCGAACCAGACCGGGCCTTCGGCCCAACGGCAGCCGGTATAGAGCCGCTCGATGGCGGCGTTGAACACCACGTACTTGGCGAAGCGTGGATCGATGATCTCGATGGCCGGATCGGGATAATGTACGGGCGCGTTCACGTCGGGATTGGCGGCGAAAGACGTGGGTTCGAGGGCCATGGTTGCAGCCGCAGTGGTGGCGAGGCTGAGGAAGTCGCGTCGTTGCATGGGTAGACTCGATTGCCGCAGAGGAGACGGCAAGGTCAACCATCGTACCACTGGTGCAGGAGGCGAGGAGCTAGTCCATCCGCAAGCCCATCCACTCGCGAACACTTTCCGTCACGTTCTCGGCCGACGGCGGATCGTAATTCGATAGCACGATCATCGTGTAGCCGCCGGGCATGCCGGCTTCCAATACGCCGTTGACGCCCGGTGATCCTCCGGCGATTCCGATGCCGCGCATGATCGCGAAGGGCTTGCCCGGTGCAATCGGCGCGCCCGCCTCAAAAGCGGGGTTCAGAATCTTACCGTCGGCCACGGCATTGGAGAACTTCAGCAGGTCGCCGGTGGTGGAATAGCCGCCCCCCGCCGATGAGCCACGCGCCGGTTGCAGATAGACATTTTCTCGCCAATCGACGGTCTCAACTGCGCCTCGTTTGGTGTAACCGGAAGCCCGATTGGCGACCACCGCGTCCACTTCGTAGAAGTCGGTATTCTCCATTCCCAGGGGATGGAAGATGTTTTGCCTCACGTAGTCGTAATAACTCTGGCCGGTTATCTTTTCGATCACCGCGCCCAGCACGATGTAGCCGCCGTTGGAGTATCTCCGCTGCGTGCCCGGCTCAAACTGCAAGGGCTCGGAGGCGAACAGCGGCAGGTAGTCGGAGATCGTCCGGAACTGGTCTTTAGCGGACTTCTCAAACTTGGGTCCGAAGAAATCGCCGATCCCCGACTGCATGGTCAGGATCTGCCGCAGCGTGATTCTCTCGGCGGCATCTTTATTGGGATAGTCAGGCAGATACCTGATCAGCTTGTCGTCAGCCGACGCGATCCTGCCCTGTTGAATGAGCTGGCCAATCGCAATCTTGGTGAAGATCTTGTCAATTGATCCCACGTTGAATTTGGTGTCGGTCCGGTTCGCAACGGCGTAGCTCTTACTTGCCAACCCGTAGGCTTTCTCGAAGATAGGCTTGCCGTCCTTCGCCAGCAGCACGGCTCCGGAAAACTGGTCGTCAGCCACCAACTTGTCCATGGCCGCAGATAGCTTCGCGATCAACTCGGCCTCGTTCACCAGCTTTACGGGAGCCGGGGGCTCTCGCATGATTTTGACCTGCGCAGATGCCAATCCGGAAAACAGCACGCAAAACACAATCCCCCACCCGAAAAGCCGGTTGTGCATGTCCCATTCCCCATTTCTTAGAAATTTAGTTGTTGATGCCACTGCGTTGGACGAAAGCCCAGCGCGATCCGTGAGCATGGTGCATTTAACATTTCTTTGTGAGGATTGACTCTCTCGTTTCCGGCGCGTAATCGTACGACGCCATGCTTGACGGCTCAGGTTAAACTGTTTGCATGGGAAACAAGAACGCACCAAAACGCGAAGTCAAGAAGCCGAAGAAGCCGAAAACCAAGTAACCTCCTAGTCTCCGGAGTCAAAAGATGGGTGCCCAGGTTCGCGCCGCGTCTTTCGGCGCTGGCCTGGGTACGATACGTCCATCCCTGCCACCATTCTGGCACTCCCCACCCGTGCCAATTCGCGTTACAACTGACACATGGGGAAGTCATTGTCCATCGCAGCCAGGCACGCGCAATTGGTTGCCCGAGCCACCGAATGGCTGCGCCGCAACTACAAATGCGGCATCATACTCGCCGAACAATATTGCGCCACTGGAGAAGTTCCCGACGTGATCGCGTGGAGGGGCTTCTGCAAATCCGTGCTGGTGGAGTGCAAGGTTTCGCGATCGGACTTTCTCGCCGACGCTCACAAGCCCTTTCGCCAGAAGTCCGAGGAAGGGCTGGGAAGCCAGCGTTTTTATATGGCTCCTGCGGGCATGATCCGAGCAGACGAATTGCCCAAGCATTGGGGATTGCTGGAATTGACGGGTCGCGAAGTCCGGATGACGGTGAAACCCGGTCGCGCCGACCTGCGCAGCGAAGTTGGCCTGATGAAAGAGATGAACTTGCTATTGGCGAGTTTGCGGCGCGTAGAAGTACGCATAGAGCCGCAGACCATCACCGATTTTCTGAAATGGAAAAACCGCCTCGCCGAATACAACGGCGGCCAACTTCCTGAAGGCATCACCGCGCCCGAAGAGGAACCCAACACCCACTTGGTGATCTAAAAACGGCCGCAAACCGAAGTCTGCGGGCGGTGTATCCAACTCCAATTTCCTGACTATGCTGCGGCCCGCTTGCGGGGCAGTCCCTTGATGGCGAAGAACACGATGTACAGGTAGCAAACCGCCGGCAGGAAGAACGCATGGTGGATGCCCACTCGATCGGCGATGAAGCCTTGCACCAGAGGAATGATCGCGCCACCAACAATGGCGGTGTTCAGCATTCCTGAACCTTCGCCCGTCAGCGGTCCCAAGCCTTCGATGCCCAGGGTGAAGATCGTGGGGAACATGATGGAGTTAAAGAAGCCGATGGCCAGGATGCTCACCATCGCAACATGTCCAGTACTCGCCATGGAAATGCAGACCAACGCAGCCGCGATAAACGCATTGGCCGCCAGTACCCTGCGCGGCGGCATGTGCCGGAGTACGTACGAGCCGATGAAGCGTCCTACCATTGCGCCTAGCCAATAGACGGAAAGGACTTTGGCAGCAGTTTCCAGGCTGAGATTGCCGATATTCGGCTCGTGCAGGTAATTCACCAGGAAGCTGCCGATAGCTACCTCGGCGCCGACATAGGTGAAGATGCCGATTGCGCCCAGCACCAGATTCGGATGTTTCCAGATGCTGTCATCTTTCACCACGGCGTGGCCGCCCTCGGCCTCGGGGATGTGGGGCAGCTTAAAGAGCCCGATGACGACGGCCAGCACCACCAACGCCACCGCTATTCCTATGTATGGCAACTTCACCGACGACGCTTGGTCGATACGGTAGGTCTGCAATTCAGCAGGCAGCATCTTGGCGATTTCTTCCGCCGCTTTTGGCGCAGTAGCCAGGATCAGGATGCCCCCGAACCAGGGTGCGATCGCCGTACCCAATGAATTAAACGCTTGCGTCAGCGTCAGGCGGGAAGATGCCGTCTTGGAGGGCCCGAGAAGCGCTACATATGGATTGGCCGCCACCTGCAACACGGTTATCCCACCGGCCAGAATGATGAGTGCTGCCAGAAACAGCGGGAACGACGGTACCATTGCTGCGGGCACAAACAGCAATGCCCCGGCTGCCATGGTCAGCAGCCCGGCAACCATCATTGGCTTGTAGCCCACCCGTTCGGTAATGAACCCTGCGGGAATGGAAAACACCGCATACGCCCCGAAGAAGGCGAGCTGCACCAGCATGACTTGGGCGTAATTCAGGTCGAAAATTGCTTTCAGGTGGGGAATGAGAATGTCGTTCAAGCAGGTAAGGAATCCCCACATGAAGAACAGCGTGGTCACCATGATCAGCGGGCCAGTGTAGTTCAGCCCAGTATCGGGGAGGTTCGACGTAGTCGTTCGTTGCTGCGCTCCGATTGCCATGTTCTCCTGTCTGCTTTGAAATGCTGCTGGGGCTTACTGTCGCTGCCCGGCTCGGACTCTCCGGGCACCAAGCATAAAGGCTCAATCCCGAATGCTAGTTGACTCGCGACTCAGGCGCAAGCGGCAAAATCGGTTCTTCCACAGGTTTGTAGCGGGGGTAACGGGTTGCGCTGCTGGCCCACATTTGGCTGCCATTGGTCCAGTCCCACGACATCCTTTACACTGCCGAGCTAATCAGTCTGTGTGATAGTCTGGCCGACAACTTCTAAAACCATCCACACTCCAAGGAGAGCAACGCGCCATGTTCGACGACGACGAGAATAAGTCTGACTCCGATTCTTCCTCCAGTGACGACAGTTCCAGTTCTTCAGCGTCGGTAGAGGGGAGCGAGCCGCCTCCGGCGGGCGACGAGACCGAACCAGCACCTGCCGGCGAGAGCTCTTCCAGCGACGATACGAGCGAAAAGCCGCTGGAGGACAACGAAGGCCACAGCGACAGCTCGGCCGAAACCGACAGCAGCGACAGTTCAAGCTCCGATTCGAAAAGCTCGAGCTCGTCTTCCGACGACAGCTCGAGTTCTGACTCAAGCAGTTCGTCGTCCAGCGACAGCTCCTCGGGCGACAAGTCTGTGCAGCCGCCGAGCGAAGACGATGTGAGCAGCTCGCTCACCCGCGCTCTTGAAGATCACAACGTCCCCATGGACGACTCCGTGAAGGTGACGTTGGATAGCGACCTGTACAAGCTCGCGGTTCGCCTGAGCAGCAGTTTTAATCCGTTACCGCAGGTGCATGACGATACCCAGAGCCTGCAAGACGGCAGCGTCCAGGGCGCCGCGTACCTGTTGCAGGGAGCGGTCCAGATCATCGGGGACCAGGTGCGCGTCACCATGCGGATCGTTTCGGTTGAGACCAGCGAGATCTTGCAGGCCTCGTCGGCCGACGGTTCCGGCTCCAGCTCAGTGCTGGATGCGATCACCGGGGCGGCCGGCGACGCGCTCGCGGGCTTGCCCGCGCTGAACGCGTCGTAGGAAGCTGGGAAACGGATTTCGTTTCCAAATCGCACCAGCGTCCTTGTATACACCACTATTTAATGATTTGGTGTATGATCGCGGTCATGAGCAGAACCAATATCGAGATTAACGAGGATTTGATCCGCAAGGCGCGCAAGCTCACCCGGCTCAAGACGAAGCGCCAAATCGTGGACCGCGCGCTGGAATTGCTGGTCCGCTCGGAGAGCCGAAAGGGCATTCTCCGCTACTACGGAACCGGAATATGGAAAGGTGATCTGAAGGCGTCGCGGAGAGATCGAGTTTGATCCTGGTGGACAGCTCCGTGTGGGTTGACTTTTTCAGCTCCACGCCCGGACGGGGCGGCGAGGAACTGCGCCGCATGATCGAGGACAGCGAACCCTTTGCCCTGACGGGAGTGGTGGTGGCGAAAGTCCTCCAAGGATTAACCCGCGATGCCGGCCGCGTCGAGGGGTTCCTGGCACAGTGGGACATGTTGGAACCGCAGGGATTTGAAACCTATCGGCAAGCCGCGGCAATGTACCGTGCCGCGCGGGCACGGGGGATTTCACTCACGACCATTGACACCCTCATTGCAGCCATTGCCCTGGAGCACGGCGCAAGCGTGTTTACCCTGGACCTGGATTTTTCCAGAATCGCGCGGATCACCGGCCTGGGACTTTACCGTTTCTGAGTTCGTGGTGCAAACTAAAACCCCCACCCCCTGTAAGTTTAATCACCGCAGTGAGTTAGCCGGGCGGGCACCCGCCGGACTGGCCGGCACCGGTCTTACCCGCACTTTATCTGTGCCCAGCAGGTTTCGCCGCTTTGGAAGCCGCAGCCTGCGCGCGAAGCTTTTCCGCCCAAGCGGTAAATGCCGCCAGGGTCGCTTCCCTCAGGGTCAAGCCCTGGCCCGCAGCCATCATCTTGATGTTGCGCTTTTCGTTTTCAGAAAGGCGAACCTGAAGCAGATTTCTTGCGGTTTTAGGAGCTTCTTCCTTCATTATTGTTTCATGCCTCTTTAGAATCAGCTGGTTACTGAGAAATTATTCGCAAGAGACTGATTTCAGATGACTTATATGTATCCATTTGAGCCATAATGGTTTAGGTGCGATTTGGAGCGTTTTTTAGGGCTAATTTGTCATATAATACATACAAATCATACACATGATTTGTCGTATTTCCCATACAAGTATGACAGATTTTGGTCATACATTCCATACAAATATGGCAAGGCCTTAACCGCGGTATGGGGGCACGCCGGGATTTCAAAGAACGGCTTCAGGTCCGCGGACTGGGCGCGGGCCGAGGCGAGACACACCAATCCCTCTCCTCGCAGCCATGGTTCACTCGATGGAGGCGGATGTGCAAGGGCACCGGTCACGGTAGGGTGTGATTAGCGGAAGTTGGCAGCGGTCGGTTGTCGGTTGTGAAGAAAACCCCACATATCCCAAAATCGGGGATATGTGGGCCACCGACCAACGAAAGACGGCCGCTCACATTCTGCACTCGTGAGAATTACTCCCTAGCAAGCTCCCCAGTGCTGAGTTACGATTTTAGCTATGCCAATCGATCCAGCAGCTGGCCTGGCGCTATTTAACGCAATCGCTACCGCCGGCAAGAACATTTATGAAATCGCTCAGGGTGTGTCCAAGATTGAAGTCAAGCAGCAGCTTATGGAGGTGTACGACACACTGATGAATTTGAAAGTCCAGGTCTCGGAGTTAGAAGACGAAAACCGAAACCTCCGGGATAATCTTCGATTCAAGGGCGATGAGTTTGTGTTCAATATGCCGTTCTGGTACGAGAAGAAGTTTCCTGACCGAGCATTGTGCCCGAAGTGCTTTTCACAAAAAGTTCTCGCCCCGATGGGACCCGTCACCGCAGCCGAAGGCGATCGATACCGAGATTGCTTAGTTTGTGGTGCCGTGTTCAACGTAAGTCGCTCGAGAATTTCCGGTAATGAGTTTCCTGGCGGCGGAAGTGCCGGCTGGACGTCTTACTAAACTGAAATACGGCAAGGAAAGACAACCCGGTCAGCAATGAATTGGAGTAATCCTCAGTTCGTGGAGGCGAGAATCACCCGATTGACGCGCGAAATCGCGGAGATCGACGACGTCTTCTATAGGCTCAACGAAACCACGGATCGTGTCCTATATGCCGGTATGCTCGAACGCAAGCGCGACGACATGATTCGATCCGCTGTCTTGCAGATGCATACTGCCATCGAAGACCTTCTGAACTCGCAAATAATTTGTCGCATTCTGAACGTGAAGCCGGAAGATCGTGCCCGTAGGATGCGTAGTAAATCAGCGCAGGCGTTACGAGGCATGCTTGTTGGTCCCAGGAGCCTCGGCTTCGAGATGAAGCTCAACTTTGCGGTCGTGCTCGGACTCGTTAGGACAGGAACGAAAGACAGACTTACCGAACTGAATACCCTGCGGAACAAGTGCAGTCATAATTGGCTCCTGAAGGCGCCGGTGAGACGCGGAAAACGACCGAAGCAAAAGAAGCCGCCCCTGCTCCTGTACAGAGGACGAGATCTCCACAATGTCGATGTCCTCGAAGAATTTCTAGCCGAGTATAGCCCTATTTATTACAAGCTGTTCGGCAAGTATCTAGATCTGTAGTCCTGGGTCTGACATTCGCCCCACAATTGCCAACATCAGGCAATTGTGGGCCACGCATTATAAAAGGGCGCCCCTTTCGAAGTAGGCTATGGCTGCTGTGTGAAGCAGTAAGCCAAGCCTGACGAAAGGAACACCCGATGAATAG
>Ga0097691_1000267_pt1 | contig 49093 bp, 46 predicted proteins | sample NGESurdeep072012_8_FD_72858 | JGI IMG/M metagenome (GOLD analysis project Ga0097691, IMG submission 72858) | Arctic peat soil microbial communities from Barrow, Alaska - NGEE Surface sample 210-1 deep-072012 | ecosystem: Environmental > Terrestrial > Soil > Wetlands > Peat ... | reverse complement strand
AGGACGCCGTGCCGCTCACCGTCGGGCAGGAGTTTGGCGGCTGGGCCAGCCTGCTCGATCGCGACGTCACACGCCTGGAGCAGGTGCTCGACGGCCTTTACGACCTCGCGATTGGCGGGACCGCAGTCGGTACGGGCCTGAACACGCATCCGGAATTCGCCGAGCGTGCGGCCAGGAAGATCGCCGAGTTGACCGGGCTTCCCTTCCGCTCGCATCCCAACAAGTTTGCGGCGCTCTCGGCGCACGACGAACTGGTGTTCGCGCAGGGCGCGCTGGAAACTCTCGCCGCCTCGCTGATGAAGATTGCCAACGATATCCGCTGGCTTGCCTGCGGTCCGCGCTGCGGGCTGGGCGAACTGGTGATTCCGGAGAACGAGCCCGGATCGTCGATCATGCCCGGCAAGGTGAACCCGACGCAATGCGAAGCCATGACCATGGTGTGCGTGCAGGTGCACGGCGCCACCGCGGCCGTCGGTTTCGCCGGTTCGCAGGGCAACTTCGAGCTCAACGTCTTCAAGCCGGTCATCATTTACAACTTCCTGCACTCGGTCACGCTCATCACCGACGCGTGCCGCGGCTTCGTCGAGTTCATGGTGAGCGGCATTGAACTGGACCGCGACCAGATCGATCGCTACGTGAAGAACTCGCTGATGCTGGTAACCGCGCTGGCCCCCAAGATCGGCTACGACAGGGCCGCCCAGGTGGCGCATAAGGCCCACGTCGAACACAGCAACCTGCGCGACGCTGCGCTCAAGCTCGGATTCCTAACCGGCGAGGAGTTCGACGCGCTGGTGAAACCGGAAACAATGACCCACCCGTAAGGACGTGGGCCGCTGATGCACGCTGATATTGGAACAAACAACAAAACGCGCCCGACATTCGGGCGCGTTTGCGTTTTCTTGATCTGCGTGTATCAGCGTCAATCAGCGGCTATTTCTTCTTCGGCGGTGCCCAAAGCTCGATCTTGTTCCCCTCCGGGTCCATGATCCACGCGAAGCGTCCATACTCATCGTCCTGGCGGCCGAGGATTTTGATTCCTTCCGCCTCCAGTGCGCTCACCACCGCGTCCATGTCGGCCACGCGGTAATTGATCATGAACGACGACGTGCTCGGCTCCAGGTACTTCGTGTCCTGCTTGAACAGCGACCAGTAAGTGTGAGCGTCTTCGCCCGTCTCCGCGTCCTTCCACGGGAAGTCCACCACCGGTTCGTGCTTCATCCCGAGATGCTTTTCGTACCAGGCATACATCGCCTTCGGGTCCTTCGCCTTGAAGAAAATCCCGCCAACCCCGGTTACGCGTTTCCCCATCCGTCGCCTCCTAAACAAACGCCCGCTCTCTCGCGGGCCTCGTTCTTTAACTAGCAACTGACAACTGGCAACTTGCAACTGCTTCTAGAACGCCCACCTCAACAGCGTCACCCCGGTTGTGAACCCCGCGCCCACCGACGCCAGCATTACCAGGCTTCCCTTCTTCAGCTTTCCTTCTTCGATCGCCGTATGCATCGCCAGTGGAATGGTGCCGGCCGTGGTATTGCCGTAACGGTCGATGTTGATGATGGTCGCGTCCGGACGTAGCCCCAGCCGGTCGCCACTGGCGGTGATGATGCGCTTATTGGCCTGGTGCGGGATAAAGCAATCGATGTCGCTGCCCTTCAGGTTGTTGCGGCTGAGCACGCGCTCGCAGGCCATCGCCATGTTTCGGACGGCGTATTTGAACACCGCCTGCCCGTCCTGGTGGACGTAATGCATTTTCTTGTCGACCGTCTCGTGCGTCGAAGGATTCAGGCTGCCGCCGCCGGGCATGTAAAGCGCGCAGCCGCCGGAGCCGTCGATGTAGTGCTCGTAGTCGATCAGCCCGGCATCTTCGCCGTCCGCAGCGGGCTCCAGTAGCACCGCGCCCGCCCCGTCGCCGAAGATCACACAGGTCGCGCGGTCGGTGTAGTCGATGATCGACGACATGGTGTCCGCGCCGATCACCAGCACCTTCTTGTGCGCTCCGCTGACGATGAACTGCGCCCCCGCCTGCAACGCGTACACGAACGCCGAGCACGCGGCCGACACGTCGAACCCCCACGCTTTCGGCGCACCCAGTTTGTGCTGCACCAGGCAGGCGGTGGCGGGAAAGAACATGTCCGGTGAGACGGTGCCTACAATGATTACCTCGACCTCTTCCGGCCCGATTCCCCGTTGCTTCAGCGCCAACTTCGCGGCTTCCGTAGCCAGGTCGCTGGTGGCCACACCTTTGTCGACGATGTGGCGCTCGCGAATGCCGGTGCGCTCCATGATCCATTGGTCGGTGGTCTCGACCATTTTTTCCAGGTCGGTGTTGGTGAGGAGCCGCGGAGGTACGTAAGTCCCAAGGGCCGTGATCTTCGCCCGTTTAACAGTGCTCAAGGTTGAGTCCTTATCGGAGGATTAAACGAACTATTGTGCGGGATGCGGTTGTCACTTAGCAATTGAAAGCGCTCCGGGAACGGCGCTGTCTCGATAACCGCCTGCCGCCGCGCCTGGCGGCTGTGCTCATCTGGTAAAATTGCCGGTGTCGGGCATCGGCCCCGCGCGACGTATTCCCGCCAACCCCGCCAGGTCCGGAAGGAAGCAACGGTAACGGGCGCTTGCGTGCGCAGCGGGTTCACCGGTGTCCGGCTTTTGTTTTGTATTAATGAATTCAAGTATATACAGGCACTCCTGAAAGTAGAACATCGCTTCGCGCGAACCAGATGGTGCTCAGTGCAGAGTGCGCAGTGCTCAGCATCCGATCCTGTTTCACGGTTTCCTGAGCACTGAGCACTTGGCACTGAGCACTACTTCCTGAACCCTCGACACTTGCGCTACCCTTAGCGAATCGTGTCCGCCTCCGCGAAATTCGAACTGACTCCGCCGCGGACCCACGCACCGTCCTTCAAGGGTGCAATCGATCGTTTCTTCGACTTCTCGCTCTACCTGCTGATCGTCACCGGCTTCGGCACCCTGGCCTCCACCGGACGCCTCGACCCGCTTTCGATCATTGCCGGATGGACGGCGCTGATCGTCCGCGGCTACCTGCTTCTGCGCGGCCGCACGGTCACGATCCCGGAGCGATGGACGTCGTATCTGACGATTCTCTACGCGCTGTTTTACGCGACTGACTTTCTTTTCCTGTCGGGCAGTTTCGTGACCGCGACCGTCCACCTGGTGCTGTTCGTCATGGTGGTGAAGATTTTCAGCGTACAGCGCGAGCGCGACCACATTTACCTGGTGGTCCTGAGTTTTCTGGAAGTGCTGGCGGCGGCGATTCTCACCGTGGATACCCTATTCCTCGCTGCCTTCTGCGTTTTCACCATTCTCGCGGTGGCGACATTCATCAGCATGGAGATGCGCCGCTCGGCCGCCGGCGCCGACCCGGTGCCGGCGCCTCCGATTGCGCATCCCCAGCGCAGGTTGGCGCGGTCGTTGTCGTTTACCGCCGTCACGCTGATGCTCGCCATCGTGGTTGGGGCCGGCGGCATTTTCTTCATCCTGCCCCGCCTTTCCGCCGGATACCTGAGCAATTTTGCGCCGCACAACGACTTCGTTACCGGCTTCAGCGATACCGTGCAATTGGGCGCAATCGGCCGCATCAAGCAGTCCGATCAGGTCGTGATGCACATCCAGATCGAGAACGACCACGGCGGCTACGCCAGCCTGAAGTGGCGCGGCACGGCGCTGGCAGGTTTCGACGGGCGCTCCTGGACGAATACCAGCGAGTCCCGCGAATCCCACATCGGGCTGGGCCGATTCCCTATCGCAGACGCGCAAGAACGGCTCGGCAATCTCGTGCACGAGACGATGTACGTAAGCACAAGGCGCCTTATGTATCACGTCACCATGGAGCCGATCGGCACCAATGTTCTGTTCCTTGCCCCGGTCCCAACGCTGATCACGGGACGCTTACGCGAGATTTCGATTGACGAGATGGGCGCCGTCTGGAACGAGGACCACTCGCGGCTGCTGGAGGGCTACACCGCAGTTTCGGTGTTGCAGAATGCGATGGCTTCGCGAAGCACCGCCGCTGCCGACGTTCGACACCTCGATGCCGCCTTTCTTCGCGTCCAAAACGTGGATCCGCGCATAGTCGACCTCGCCCGCCAAATTACCGCCAACACTACTCAGCCGTACGACCAGGCCAATGCCATCGAGCTCTACCTGCGCACCCGCTTCGGCTACACGCTGGAAATGCCATCGACTCCGCCGGCAGACCCGATCGCCGACTTCCTCTTCGTCCGCAAGGAAGGCCACTGCGAGTATTTCGCTTCGGCGATGGCAATCATGCTGCGCACCATCGGCATTCCCTCGCGCGTCGTCAACGGCTTCCGCAACGGCGAGTACAACGACGTCACTGGCAGCTACATCGTCCGCGGCAGGGACGCGCACTCCTGGGTCGAAGCCTACATTCCCGGCGCCGGCTGGACCGAGTTCGATCCCACCCCGGCCGATCCCAAGCCCGACTTCGGCAGCCTGCACCGGCTGTCGCTCTACATGGACGCCGCGCGCGAATTCTGGCGGGAGTGGGTGATCAATTACGACTTCCTCCACCAGCAGAACCTGACCATCTCGGCGATGCTGAAGGGCCGTTCGGCCGGCGACAGATTCCGGCTATGGGTGCGGCAAAGATATGTGCGGCTGCTGGCCGGAGCGAAACACAGCTACGAGCGAGGAAGGAACGCGTCGCGGCGCGACATCGGAACCGCCATTCTTGCCTTTTCCCTTCTGCTGCTCATCTTGCGCGCGGGCCCGATCCTGCGGCATTGGCGCGAGCGAAGACTGGCGCGCAATCCACAGCGCGCGCCCCACCTGGCGGCCAGCATCTGGTATGCGCGATTGCTGAAGCGTCTCTCGCGCCGAGGTTGGCACAAGCGTCCCGCACAAACGCCGGAGGAATTCGTCGCTTCCATCGACGACCCGGCGCTGCGGCTGTCCGTTGAACGCTTCACCGCACGTTACGAGAGCGCGCGCTTCGGACGCTCGGCGGAAGACGCACAGCGCCTGCCGGAGCTGTTCGAGGAGATTACGCGGAAGTAGCCGCGCTATGCGTGTGATCCGTGTGGCGTGCCGTTTCCGCCCCGCCCAGAAACGGCGATGCGCCCAACACCAGCGGCACGGCGGGTATTGCTACCCAACTCAGCAGCATCGCGCCAAATCCCACCCAGTTCGCCGCGTGCCTCAGATCGCCGATGATGATGGCAGGGATGCTGAGGGCGGCAAACGTCGCCATCAGCAGCCACGCAGGGGCCAGCGCAGCGATCACGCGTCGGAACGGAGAAGCTCCTGATCTACGCGCAATGTAGGCGCCGGTCGCACCGGCCAGCGGCAAGGCAACCAGCCATGGCCATTGAAAGACAACCGCCGTATTGCTGGTGGGAAAAACAAAAGTGCGCAGGCCGAGGAAATAACAGCCGACCTGTATGGCGCCCGAAACAGCCATTGCTGCCGTCGCCGGAATCATGATCTGTTTCATGCGATCCATGGCATTCTCCTTCGCACGTCGAATCTGGAAACCGAATCGGCCCCAGGGAACGGCATTACATGCGCCTTCTGGCTCTCGGCCATCGTCTGCGCAATCTTCCAGATAAGAGGCCAGCTCGGCGATGACTTCGGCTTCCCGCTCGCGGCCGAGCCACAGTTTGGGCAGACGGCATCGGATGACAGCTTCGAAGTCAGGCACGGCCCACCCCCGCCAACTGGTCGAGCGCATGGAAAAACATCTTCCATTGCTGGCGCAGCGGGACCAGCTTCGCCTTGCCCGTGCTCGTCAGTTTGTAGCAGCGGCGCCGGCGTCCGTTTTTCACCGTCTCCCAGTCGCCGCGGATCCATCCCCGCTTCTCCAGCCGGTACAACATCGGGTAGAGCGACGCCATGTCGAACTTGAGCACGCCGCCGGTCTGCTCCTCGATCTGCTTCGCGACTTCATAGCCGTGGAGGGCTCCGTCGGACAGTACCGAGAGCACGGCCAGCTCCGCGCTCCCCCGCTTGATCTGAGAATCGATAGTCGCCATTGCCTCTCCAGAGTTCCTGTATATAGGAACTCTATATACAGCGACGCTCCTGTCATGTCAACCCCGTTATTCCTGAGTTATCAGTTACAATCGTTGCAGTTCATGTCAGACCGTACCTCCGTTCCTACCCTCGAAAAACCAGAACCTGCCGGCAGCCCCAAGGCGCCACGCAAGGTGGGATTTGTGTCCCTGGGCTGCCCCAAGAACCTGGTCGATAGCGAAGTCATGATGGGCATGCTGGCGCAGGCGGGCGCCGAAATCACGCCGCACGCCGAGGACGCCGACATCATCGTCGTCAATACCTGCTCCTTCATCGACACGGCGCAGCAGGAGTCGGTCAACGCCATTCTCGAGATGGTGAAGCACAAGACCGGGGGCCGCGCGCAGAAGCTGGTCGTAGCCGGATGCCTGGTCGAGCGCTTCCGCAACGACATTCAGAAAGACATTCCCGAAGTCGACGCCGTGGTCGGAACCGGCGAATTACAGAACATCATCGCCGCTGCAGGATTCGACGTTGTAGCCCGGCTGCCCTCATCCGGGTTGGTCGCGATTACTTCGCGCGCCGAAGGCGATGCCCGTGAACAGAGCGGCCGTTTCTCGCGCGACGAATGGCACGGCGCCGTCTCGGACCTTCCGAATTACCTCTACGACGAGAACACGCCGCGCCTGCTGGCGACACCGCGCTCCTCGGCCTACATCAAGATCGCCGAGGGCTGCGATCACCCGTGCGCGTTCTGCATCATCCCGCAACTGCGCGGCAAGTTCCGCTCGCGGCGCTTCGAGTCGGTAATCCTCGAAGCCGAACGACTGGCCCACCAGGGCATCCGCGAAATCACGCTTATCGGCCAGGACACCACCTGCTACGGCGAAGACCTCGGCATCAAGGACGGCCTGGCGCTCCTGCTCGACCGTCTGGCGAAGATCGACGATCTGAAGTGGGTGCGTTTCCTCTACGCGTATCCAAACAAGATCACCGGACGCCTGTTGGAGACGATCGCTGCCCACGAAAAGATCCCGTCTTACATTGACGTCCCGCTGCAACACGCATCGGCGGACGTGCTCAAGCGCATGAAGCGCGGCGGGTCCAGCGATATCTTCCTCAAGCAGATCGAACGCATGCGCCGCATCATGCCCGACGTCACGCTGCGCACTTCGTTCATCGTCGGCTTCCCCGGCGAAACCGAGCGCGACTTCGAAGAACTCTGTGGCTTCGTGCGCGCAGCACAGTTCGACTGGCTCGGTGTCTTTGGCTACTCCGACCAGGAAGGAGCGGGCGCGTTCTCTCTCGACGAGAAAGTAGAACCACGCGAAATCGAGCGCCGCCGCAAGAAGCTGATGCAGATCCAGAAGCCGATCAGCCGCCGCAAAAAGAAGGCGCTCGTCGGCCAATCGTTCGATCTGCTCGTGGAAGGCGAATCCGACGAATCCGAGTTGCTCTGGGAGGGCCGCACCGCCATGCACGCGCCGGAAATCGACGGCAAGGTGTACATCGCCGACTTCGCCGACGAGCGTGAACTCGAACCCGGCGCCTTCCATCGCTGCGAAATCACCGAAGCCCACGACTACGACCTCGTCGCAAAGCTGCTTTGATCGTAGGTCGCAAGTCGTAGGTTGTAAGTCGGAAGGGGTTTCCCACGGCCTGCCACCCACGGCCTACCTTGCCCAGCGATTAGAATTATCGTGATGCCGAAAAAGGTCCGCAGCCTCCGTTGCCCCACCTGCCGCAAGATCGTGCTGCGCGACGAGCTCGACTTCCCTTTTTGTTCCGAACGCTGCCGCCTGATCGATCTCGGCAAGTGGGCCAGCGGCGCCTACGTGATTTCCAGTCCGATCCAGGAATCCGACTCATTAGGTGACGTGGACGGCTACACTGACACCGACGCGCCCTTCGGTCAGCCTCCCCATGGCAAACACGACAAGCACTGAGCCGGCAGTCCGCGCAAAAGCGCCGCTGTGGGCATCGCTCACGGCGACGTTTTTCAATATCGGTTACGGCAAGCCCGGCCCCGGCACCTGGGCTTCCGTTGCCACGGTGCTCCTTTGGTTCGGCCTTGCCCGTTACGCGGCTCCTCCCGACCAGCTTATCGCGGCGATCGCAACGTCGATCGCCGTCACGCTGATCGGCATTCCCGCCGCCACCCGCATGGCCCGCGCGCTTGGACGGGTCGACCCGTCTGTGGTCGTGATTGACGAAGTTGCCGGGCAGATGATCGCTCTGATTGGCGCTGCGCTCGATTGGAAGTCGATGCTGGCGGCACTTATACTGTTTCGGGTATTCGACATCGCCAAGCCGTTCCCGCTGCGCCGCCTCGAACACGCGCCGGAAGGGCTGGGAATCATGCTCGACGATGTCGGCGCCGGCCTTTATGCGCTGGCACTGATGCAATTGGCGCGGCACCTGGGCTGGCTGGCGTAAGTTGCTTCCACAACGGCAGCGCTGCATCTAAGTAGACGACATGGGTATTTCGGACCGCTTGCTGGGCAAGAAAAACGTGAACGGCCATCCGCACATCGAGGCGGTGGAGCCGCCCGCTGCCCTGCCCGGAGGCGAAGTCCGGATTCTTGGCTCCGGTCTGCGTCCAAAAGAAATGCGCCGCCCAAAAGTGCGCTTCGCCGGCGATGTGGAGGGAGCGGTCGTCATCAGCGCCGACCAGTTTCTCATTGCGCGGGTGCCGGAGGGTGCGCACTCGGGCCCGATCATCGTTTCCGCCGGAGACCACGCCAGCAATCCCGCTGAGGTGCGCATCGGCGTGCCCATCGCCGAGAACCTGCACCCCATCACCAATCCCGCGCTCGACCTGGAAGGCAACATCTACGTCACCTTCTCCGGCTCGCGCGGACAAAAAGTCCCGGTTGCCATCTACAAGATTGACACCAACTACGACGTGAAGCCCTACCTGGCCGAGATGATGAACGCCAGCGCCATTGCCTTTGACCGCGAAGCGCAGATGTATGTTTCCTCGCGCCACGACGGCACGGTGTACCGCGTGGCGCCCAATGGGACCATGTCGGCCTACGCGGAAGGCATGGGGGTGGCGACCGGCTTGGCCTTCGATCGCGAGCAGAATCTCTACGTCGGCGATCGCAGTGGGACCATCTGGCGCATCGACCGCGACCGCCAGATTTGCGTCTTCGCAACACTGGAGCCGAGCGTCTCGGCCTACCACATCGCCTTCAGTCCCTCCGGCTCGCTCTTTGTGACCGGACCCACGATATCCAGCTTCGACGCCGTGTACGAGGTCGATCCGCACGGCGCCGTGTCGGTCTTCTTTCGCGGACTGGGGCGCCCGCAAGGTCTGGCGTTCGACGTGGAAGGAAATTTATACGTGGCGGCGTCGCTGCGCGGAAAGCGCGGCGTGGTGCGCATTACCCCCGACAGGCAGGCCCGCCTGGTGGTCGCCGCACAGAATCTGGTTGGCCTGGCGTTCGCGCCCGGGCGCTCGGTCGTCCTCGCCACTAGGGACGCGGTCCACCACCTGAGCTGGGACATCCAGGGGCTCCCGCTGATTCCGGTCGAAGAATTTCACGCGTGAGGGCCAACCTGCGGCCTGCCACTTCTGACCTACCATCCGACCTGTCGCGTCCTTTACTATGAATCTGTGATTGCCGAGATCATCGCCATCGGCTCGGAACTCCTTACTCCTTTTTTCCAGGACACCAATTCCCTTTACCTCACCGGGAAACTCAACCAGATCGGCGTCGAAGTCGGATTCAAGACCGTGGTCGGCGACAATCCCGATCACCTGACCTCCGCGGCGCGCAACGCCATAGCCCGCGCCGACATCGTCATCTTCATGGGCGGCCTCGGTCCCACCGAGGACGACCTGACGCGCGAGTGCGTGGCCGCCGCGCTCGGCCGCGAACTGCACCGCGATCCGCAACTCATCACCGAGCTCTATACCCGCTTTGCCGCTTGGCGCCGCAAGATGCCGGAGAACAACGAAAAGCAGGCGGACGTGATTGAGGGCGGTGTCGCACTTCCAAATCCTCTTGGCAGCGCTCCCGGACAATGGGTGGACGCGGAACACGAAGGCGCGCCGCGTTACATCATGCTGCTGCCCGGGCCTCCGTTCGAAATCAAGCCGATGTTCGACCAGCAGTGCCTGCCGCGGCTGAAGGAAAAACTCCCGCCGCAGTTCATCGCCACCAAGCTGCTGCGCATCGCGATGCTGGGCGAATCAGCCTGCGACCAGCGTGTCGCGCCCATCTACAAGAAGTATGAAGACGTGCAGACCACCATCCTCGCCGGCGCGGGCGACATCCAGCTTCATTTCCGCTGCCGCAAGGAGACGCTGGAAGAGGCGCAGGCGCGGGTGGACGCCGTCGCCGGCGAAGTCGAGGACGAGCTTGGCGACTACGTTTACTCCAGCAACGGCGAGACGCTGGAGGAAATCGTCGGCCTCTTCCTGCAAATGCGCGGGGCGACGCTGGCCGTAGCCGAGTCGTGTACCGGCGGCATGCTGGGCCAGCGCATTTCCAGCGTCAGTGGCAGCTCGCGCCACTTTCTCGGCGGCGCCATTGTCTACGCCAACGACATGAAGAACCTCTTCGCCAACGTCCCGCCCATGCTCATCGAGGCGCACGGCGCCGTCAGCCGCGAAGTGGCACAGGCCATGGCCGACGGCATCCGCGACGAGTGTCGCGCTTCCATCGGCGTTGGCATCACCGGCATCGCCGGACCCACCGGGGGCACGCCAGAAAAGCCGGTCGGGCTGGTGTATGTCGCCGTCAGCGATGGGAAGAAGACCGAAGTCGTCGAGCGCCAGTTCCCCGGCGACCGCGAACGCATCCGCGTCTACGCCACGCAACAGGCATTGGACTTGGTTCGCAGGTTCCTGATGTAATTCCAAGTACTTGTCATCCTGAGCGAAGCGAAGGATCTATGTTTTTAATTCTTCATTCTTAATTCTTAATCCTTCATTTGCATGCGCGTATTTGTTGGTCTCGACATTCCGGATCAGATTCGCGCCGCCATCGCGCGCTACACGGACGGCCTGCGCAACTTCGCGCCCGACGTGCGCTGGGTCCGCCCCGAATCGTTCCACGTCACGCTCAAATTCATCGGCGAGCAGAAGCTGGAAGCAGTCGAGCAGATCAAGCGAGAACTCGCGACCGCAAAGGCCACGCCCTTCGACATCGCCTTTCGCGGCACCGGTTTCTTCCCGAGTACCAAAAACCCGCGCGTCTTCTGGGTCGGCATTCACGCTTCGGACGCGCTGCCAAAGCTTGCGGCCAGTGTTGACGACTCTGTCTCGCGCACCGGTATTCCGCGCGAAACCAACCCCTACAAACCGCACCTGACGCTCGCGCGCGCAGGTTCCGGCCGTCCGCATCCGCAGCCCGGAGACCGTCCCAACAACAAACTGGCGCGGCTGGCCGATAAATTGGAGTCCTTGCCGCAACCCGACTTCGGTACAATGACCGCGCACGAATTTGTTCTGTATGAAAGCAAGCTCGGCCCCAGCGGCGCGCGTTATTCGAAGATTGCCGCGTTTCCGCTGGAGCCGTAGCCGACCTTAAGGAATTGTCATTCTGAGCGAGGATGCGCGCGAAAACCAGCAGGCCCGTTGTTGGCCTGCGGGTTCGCGCATCCGAGTCGAAGAACCTTATTGTTTAGGTTTTGATGATGGGTGGCCCACCCTAGCCGGGTTTGCTAGGGTGGGGAACGAGGAACCTGCATTTTCCATGGCCATCTACATTATCGTCGCCGCCATCGCTTATCTCCTCGGCTCCATCCCCTTCGGCTATATCCTGCTGCGCGTCTTCCGCGGCGAGGACGTCCGCCAGCACGGCAGCGGCAACATCGGCGCCACCAATGTTGCCCGAAAAGCCCCGGGGCTAGGAATTGCGACGCTGGTTCTCGACGCGCTGAAAGGCTATGCCGCCGTCGCCGTCGGTATGCAACTCGCGAACGTATCGCTGACGCACACGGGAATCACCGGAACACGCGAACAAGTGGAGGCGGTACTACGGGCGCAAGGGGCTTCCATACAGGGCGCGTATTTGGTCGCGGCAATCGCAGCTGTCTTCGCCATCCTTGGCCATGTCTTTCCCATCTGGCTGAAATTCAAGGGCGGTAAAGGTGCCGCCACCGGCGTAGGCGCATTCGTCGCGCTCGCACCCAAAGCCGTACTAGTTGTTCTTGTGATTTTCGCTGTGCTCGTCGCGGTCTTTCGCTACATCAGCCTCGGCTCGATCGTTGCCACCGCGGCTTTTCCGGTGTGCGCATGGCTGCTCTATCGAAATCAGGCATCGCCTGCGGTATTCGCTGCGATGGTCGCCGCCGCAGCCATTATCATTCTCAAGCACCAGCAGAACATCCGGCGTCTGTTGGCCGGTACCGAACAAAGGTTTGAATTGAAACATCGTACTGAGCACTGAGCACTTGGCACTGAGCACTCCATGAACATCTCCGTCATCGGCGCAGGCGCGTGGGGCACGGCAATCGCCATCGTTGTCGGACGCAAGGGTTCGCACCGTGTCCGCTTGTGGGCCTTCGAAAAAGAGGTCGTCGAATCCATCACCGCCCGCCGCACCAATGACCTCTTCCTCCCGACCGCTCCGATTCCCGACCGCGTCGAGCCCACCAACAGCTTTGAAGACGCCTTGCGCGGCGCTGAGATCGTCGTCAGCGTCATGCCTTCGCACCACACCCGGCGGCTGTTCACGCAAATGGCGCCGCACCTCACGCGCGACATACTCTTCGTCAGCGCCACCAAGGGTGTCGAGAACGACTCCCTGCTGCGTATGAACGAAGTGATCGCCGAAGTTCTCGGCAAAATCGGAATCAATGACCCACGCCTAGGCGCCCTCAGCGGCCCATCATTCGCCAAGGAAGTCGCGCGCGGCGATCCGACGGCCATCACCATCGCTTCGAAGGACAAGGACCTCGCCGCCACCGTGCAGCGCGAGTTCAGCGAACCCTCCTTCCGCGTTTACACCAACGACGACGTGGTGGGTGTGGAGTTGGGCGGCGCGCTGAAGAACGTGATCGCCATCGCAGCCGGTGTATGCGACGGACTCGGTCTCGGCCACAACACCGCCGCCGCGCTCATCACCCGTGGGCTCGCCGAAATCACGCGCCTCACCATCGCCTGCGGCGGACGCTCGGAAACCATGGCGGGACTGGCCGGCCTCGGCGATTTGGTCCTCACCTGCACCGGCGGCCTCTCACGCAATCGCACTGTCGGCGTGGAACTGGGCAAAGGACGCAAGCTCGACGACATCATCGCCGGCATGCATGGCATGGTTGCCGAAGGCGTACTGACCACCAACGCTGCCGTCGGGCTCGCGCACAAGTTCAAAGTCGAGATGCCCATCACCGAGCAGATGTACGCGATCCTCACCCAAGGCAAGTCGCCGCGCGACGCCATCCACGAGCTGATGACGCGACGCGGAACCAGTGAAGTGCAGGCTCTCGGTTCGTAAGGCATACGAAATTAACCACGGATCTTCACGGATTATCACTGATCTGATGAGGAGAACCCCTGATCCGTGTCTATCCGTGAGAATCCGTGGTTAATCGTCTTTAGTATGGCTGGATTATTCTGCTTTAGTATGGCTGGATTATTCCGCCCATCGCCCGTGTCTTCGGCTGCTGCGCCTTGTTCTTCTCCTGCCACGCGGCGATCACGTCGATGTACTTCAGCCCTGATCCGGTATTGAACAGCACGACCTTGTCGCTTTCTTTGAAGAATCCCGACTTCCTCAGCTTTTGGTACGCCACCAGCGACGCTGCTCCCTCCGGCGCCGCGAACACCCCTTCTTCGCGCGCCCACTGCTGAAACGCCAGCATGATCTCATCGTCGGTGGCTTCCACGGCCGTGCCGCCGCTCTGCTTCAGGATGTCGAGAATGATGTAGTCGCCGTACGCCTTGGGCACGCGCAGTCCGGCCGCGATCGTCGACGCGTTCTTCCACGCCTCCGACACCGCCTTATGCTCTTCCCAGGCTTTCGGAATGGGCGCGCATCCGCTGGCCTGCACCACGATCATCTTCGGGCGTTTGCCGCTCACCCAGCCCAATTGCTCCATCTCTTCGAACGCCTTCCACATCCCAATCAGTCCCACTCCGCCGCCCGTCGGATAGATGATGCCGTCGGGCAGCTTCCATCCGAGTTGCTCCGCGACTTCGTATCCCATGGTCTTTTTGCCCTCGATGCGGAACGGTTCCTTGAGCGTCGAAATGTCAAACCAGCCCTCCTGCTGCTTGCGTTCGCCGATGATGCGTGCGCAGTCGGAGATCAGCCCATCCACTAGCGTGACGTTGGCTCCGTAACTGGTGCACTCGATGTAGTTCGCCTGCGGTACGTCCTTGGGCATGAAGATGTGCGCCTCCACGCCCGCCGCCGCCGCGTACGCCGCCAGCGCGCTCGCCGCGTTTCCGGCCGATGGGATTGCGACCTTCTTCACGCCATAGTGGCGCACCATGGTCACCGCCGCCGACAATCCGCGCGCCTTGAACGACCCGGTGGGATTGATGCCTTCGTCCTTGATGTACACGCCCGGGGTGCGGCGGCTCTCCAGCATCGGCGTGAACCCTTCGCCAAGCGTCACTGGCTCCGCGTCCGGCAGCACCGCCGCATACCGCCACATGCTCGCCGGTTTTCCCGCCAGCGATTCACGCGTGAATGTCTTCTTCAGGAGTTCCAGGTCGTAGCGGACGTACAACGATCCGGCATCTTTGGGGCAGAGGGTCTGCGGCGTGTCGGCGCTGACGCGCTCGCCGCACTTGGAACATTCCAGGTAAGTGATCTTGGCCATGGCCCAGAGATTTAATCACACTGGGCCCGCCGTGTGTCGTGATGCGACTCACAGGCGAAGGTTGGCGGCAGCGATCGTCCGGACCGCTGCCGTCCGGCGTGGTCACTCCATTTTGACGTTCATTTTCAATTCGCTGACCTGCTGCCCACCGGCGATGATTTCCTTTTCGGCCGCCGACGTCGGCATCTGGAATCCCAGGTGCCTCGTCCATAGCTGGTACAGGAAGTGCTTGTCGCCGTTCTTGTGGAAGATGAGCGTGGTGTGCGCCTTGTCCGCCGGGTTCTCCGGCGGCAGCGAACTCGTCGGAATCAATTGCCTTTCACCCTTGCCGCCCCGCACCAGCATGCGGTCGTTGCGCGTTTCCTGAGTAAAGGTGTACGCACCCGGCTCGAACTTTTGTTCGCCCATCTGGAACGCGAATGGAATGTTGACTTTCAGATTGTTAAATTGTGCCGCGGCCGGCAGGCACGCCAGCAGCAACAAAGCCGCAATAACCAACAGGTGAGCTTTTCGCACGATTATCCTCCAACGGTGAACATGCCGGATGAAGGGCCCCCACAAGATTGAGGCATTGTACTCCGATTGTCTGGAATGGGATGCTACAGCTTGCTGCGCAGCAGGCTGATGATGTCGTCGGCGGTGATTACGCCCGTCAGTTTTCCCGATTCATCGACCACTGGCAGGGTCAGCAGGTTGTATTTGTCGAACAGCTCGGCGACTTCCTTTTCGCCCACGCCGGCGTGCGTGGAGATCAGTGGTTCCACCGCAAGCTGTGCCAGCGCCGTATCGTGCGTGGCCAGCACCAGCTTCGATAGCGGCACCGCTCCGACCAGCTTTTCGTCGGGCTCGATCAGGTAAATGGTGCTCAGGCTTTCGATGCCGCCCTCGAAGTTGCGCAGCATCTCGATGGCGTCGTTCGCCGTGGAGCGCTTGTCAATCGCCATGTACTCGGTCGTCATGCGGCCGGCGGCGGTGTTCTCTTGGAACCCCAGCAGCTCGCTGACTTCGTCACGCTGCTCCTGCTCCATCTCCCCCAGGATCTCGGCGGAAGTCTCCGCCGACAGGTCGCCCAGCAAGTCCGCCGCGGCGTCGGGGTCCATTTCTTCGACGATGTCGGCCGCGCGGTCCGAATCCAGCGACTCCACGATCGAGCGCTGTAGTTTCGGCGTGATCTCTTCCAGCGCGTCGGCGGCCACTTCTTCGTCGAGCGTTTCGAAGACGGCCTCGCGTTCCGCCGGCGCCAGCTCTTCGATGATGTCCGCGATGTCGGCCGGGTGCAGTTTGGCCAGGAGCTCATGGCTGATCTTCAGCTTCACCCGGCGCGCCGGATCGGTTTCGATCAGGTCCACGAACTCCCACGGGATCATGCGCGGCGGGATCTTCTTGAGCAGCGCCCGCAACGCCGGGGCCGGCACCAATCCTCGGAGCAGCCGCCGCACCGCACCGCGCGCGCCCACATCCACCGACGCCATGCGCAGTGCCACGTGCCCTTCAAAGGGCTCCTCGTTCAGATCGACATCGTTGACCCGGACCACCTTGCGGCCATGGACGTCGATGATCTGCTGGTCCAGCAGGTCGCGCGTCAGCAGCAGCATGCCTTCCGAACCGACAAATGGCGGCCACTCGGACACCGCGGTCCGTGCCTTGATCCCGCCATTGATCGAGGCGATTTGTCCCAATCCAAGCAGGCGATCGCCGCTGCTGGTCCGCACAATGAGCGCGGAAACCCGGGCCGCGTCGTCTTGCGGACAGAACGCCACTTCGCGCACACGCCCGGCGATGCTGCCGCCGGGGTCCTGCACCGGAACTCTTAACAGTTCTGTAAGCGCGAAGTTCACTGCCTGTTCCCTGCCTTGAAAACGGTCGTACCCGTGAGCATACCCATGCTGGCTTTCGAAGCCAACCCCTGAAATGCTGGCGTACGATATTTTTCGGCGCGGCGGTGTGGCGACCGGGCTGGCTGGTCCAACCACTTTGCGGCGCTCGAACAGCTTCATTGACACAAACGCTGTGCAAAGGGCAAACTACCCGTTCCCGAGCGAAGTATCCGCCGGAACAAACGGAACGCGGCGGTCGGCCCCGAGCTACGAACAGATGACGGACATGACCGCCATGCGGGTCTCTCACAGCCTGGAATCGACCCTCGACAGCGTGAACAGGGCCGAAGAGGTCGCTACCGAGTTCGCGACCAAGCTGGGCTTCGACGAAGAAACCGTGAATCGCATCTCCATGGCCGTACGCGAGGCCGCGGTGAATGCGGTCTTGCACGGCAACCATTACGATCCCACCAAGAAAATGACGGTGGGATTCGAGAACACCGGCAAGTCGCTGGTGATCACGGTGGCCGATGAGGGTAAAGGGCTTCATCTCGAAAGGATTCCCAACCCGCTGGCGCCGGAAAATCTTCTCAAGCAGTCGGGCCGCGGCATTTTTCTCATCCGTGCTTTCATGGACGACGTTCGCATTCGCAACCTGGAGCCGGGTACAGAAATAACCATGATCAAGAACGTCCAAGGCGAATCCGCCGAGGGCAAGGAGGAGACCAAGTGACAATGAAATCGAGCACCCGCCAGGTGGATGGCATCACTATCGTCGATCTGAGCGGCCGCATCACCTTGGGCGAGGGCAGCGTGGTCCTGCGCGACCTGGTTCGAGACCTGCTCGGCAAGGGCAGCAACAAAATTCTGCTCAACCTGGGCGACGTGACCTACATCGACAGCTCTGGCATCGGCGAGCTGGTCAGCGCTTACACCACCGTCCGCAACGGCGGCGGTGAACTTAAGCTGCTGAACCTGACCAAGAAGGTCCACGACCTGCTCCAGATCACGAAGCTGTATACCGTTTTCGACATTAAGGACGACGAGGCACAAGCTGTCGCGTCGTTCGGGAAGTAAGCCACCGGCATTTTCTCCTGCCCAAGAGCATTCGTGTCTGTGACCCGGGACGGCGCAAGCCGCTCCGGGTTTCGCTTTTCGTTACCAGAACGGAACTCACAAATCCCATCTCTGGGCCACTTCGCCCGCTGTGTCTCGCACCGCTGGCGTTACACTGTTCCCGCAAGGACGGCACGACATGAAACCACTACTCGTCCTAATCCTCTTGTCCACCACCGCCGCCGCCGATTGCATCCCCTTCACCGAAGCCCCCGATCACCTCGGCGAAACCCGCTGCGTCAAGGGCAAGGTCGTCAACATCGGTGAAAGCAATGGCGGCTCTCTCTACCTGAATTTTTGCGACGACTACACGAAGTGCGCCTTCTCCGTCGTCGTCTTCGCCAGCGCGCTCAAAGACGTCGGCGACGTGCGCCACCTCAAGGACAAGGACATCGAGATTTACGGCAAGATCACCGACTGGCACGGCCGGACGGAGATGCTCCTGCGCGAACTGCGCCAGCTCAAAGGCGAAGCCGGCAAAATTCCACCCATCCCGAAAGATTACGACGTACAGAAAAAAGGAAAGTTCAGCGCCGGTGAATTCAAGAAGAAATAATCATCTTTTAGAACTGTCATTCCGAGCGGAGATGCGCTGATAAGTGAGCGCCCGGGGTTGGCGCGAACAAGGCGCATCGGAGTCGAGGAACCTGCATTCTCCATGGGCCAAACAATCCCTTCACACCCATCCCCTTCTCAGCTCCTCCAGCGAATACCGCGTTCCCCTCCAGACCACTCCCCGGTGTCTCGCCGCATGCGCCATCGACCTCAGCAGCGTGAACGCCATCAGCAGCGCGCTGATCGGGTAGAAGAAAAACGTCCACGCCGGCACCTGCGTGCGCTTGCTCATCCCGACGTGAATCCCGGCGATGCACGTCAGCGCGAACGCGTATGGGACTTTCGCCCATCCCGGCGCCCAGATCGCTCCCGCCACCGGCATGAAGTTAATCGCCAGCAGCAGCAACAGCGCACCGATGGACTTCCCCCAGCGGAACTGCAGCAGTGAAAACATGTTCTTGGTCAAATTGCGGCTGATGCCCATCGCGCCCTTGCCCCAGCGCCACGGCACCAGCCCCGGTCCAAAGACGTTGCGCTGCGCCAGCCGGTGCTTCTTTACCAGTTTGCCCAGCTTCATGTCTTCGATCACTTCCATCTTCAGCGCTTCCCACGTGCCGATCTGGTCGTATGCCCTGCGCCGAATCAGGTTGAACGGCCCCAGCCCCATGAAGTCGTCGGCGTCCGGATCTGCGACCTTCCACGGACGGTGCCCCAGCGCGAATAGTATCTGGAAACCCGCCATGAACACTTTCTCGCCCGCGCTCTCCAGCGCGTGCGCTGGAAACAGCACCAGGTGATCGGCGCGCTCGGCCTCCGCGTAGGCAATGGCGCGGCGCAGGGCGTCCGGACGAAACTCAACGTCGGCATCGGTGAAAAGCAGCCATTCTCCGCTCGCCTGCTGCGCCGCCAGCCACATCGCGTGCTGCTTGCCCATCCATCCCGCGGGCAATTCGCGCACGTGCAGCACGCGCAGACACGACGAGCTTCCCTGCTCCGCCGCGACCCTCTCCATCAGCTCGCCCGTGTTGTCGGTCGATCGGTCGTCGACTGCGATTATTTCGTAATTGGGATATTCGAGTTTCTGCAGCGATGCCAGCCCGCGCACTACCGCATCGCCTTCATTTCGGGCTGGAACGATGACGCTGAGCCTGGGCGCGGGCGCCGGTATGCGGTCCCACTCGGGGGTGGCGATGTCGGCGACCGTCGGCATGCCGCGCCAGCCATCGCGCAGGCGCTCCCCCCAGAACCACGCCATCAGCAGTCCGAAGAACCACCCGGCCGCGATCACGTACCCGGCTCCGTCACGCGCACCGGCGGCGCAAACTTCGCCCCGTAGAACAGCACGGCCGCGCCCGCCAGCGTCGCCACCACTGCCGCCAGGAACCCGGTCTGCAGCGAGCTGTGCGTTGATATCAGCCCAATGATCGCCGGCGAAAATGCGTCGCCCAGCAGGTGGATGACGAACAGGTTCAATGCCACCGCCTTCGCCCGGATGTGCGGGCCGACCGACGTGACCAGTGCCGCATTCAGCGGCCCGGTATTCAGCAGCAGCAGGAACGCAGCCACGAAAATCGCCGGAAACATCAGTGCGCCTCTGCCTGAGATGGCGAGCAGCATCGCCGGCGCGCCGATCAGCAGGCTCCACGCCGACAGCCGGTAGTGCGCTCCCGGATCATGGCGCAGCCGGTAATCGCTCAACCATCCGCCCAGTAGTGTGGCCGTAATTCCCGTCGTCAACACGATGACGCCGAAGACCAGGTTCGCCCGGTCCAGCGGCACCCCGCGTACGCGGCTGAGGAAGGTCGGCATCCATACCTGGAGGCCGCCCAGCGCGAAGGTCACCATCGCCAGCCCCAGGGTTGCCGTCCAGAATGCCCGGTTGTGCAGCAGCCCGAGCACGGTTCCGCGTTCGGCAGTTTCCTGGAGCGTGTCGGAAGCCCCGCGCGGAGGCTCGGGAATCATCGCCAGCAGCAAGGCCAGCACGAATCCCGGAATCGCGGCGACGTAAAACGGAGCGCGCCACCCGTGCCGATGTCCCAGGTATCCCCCGACGATGTAGCCCAGCGCGCTGCCAACGGGAATCGCGAAATACAAAACCGCCATCATGCGCCCGCGCCGTTCTTCGGTGTAATAGTCGGCCAGAAATCCGGGCGCCACGGTCCCGAAGGTTGCCTCGCCTATGCCGACGATCACGTGCCGGATGAGCAGGGTGCGGAAATCGAAGGTGACGGCCGTCAGCAGCGTGGCTGCGCTCCACACCAGCGCGCCCGCGACCATGATCCACTTGCGCGGCCAGCGGTCGGCGGCGATCCCGATCACCGGCGCCGTGAACATGTAGCACCAGAAAAAAGCGCTGGTGAGCAGCGCAATTTTCACGTCGCTGACGCCGAATTCCGCCTGGATCATCGGCTGCACGGCAAACAGCACGTTGCGGTCGATGTAGTTGAACAGGTTCAGCGCGGTCAGGATGACCAGCGCGGCAAGGGCTTGGTTTGGGCGGGAGACGGGCAAGCAGAGCGGAATATATCAGACGGGAGCAAGGCTCATGGCGAATGGCTCAATGCAGGTAGGCCACGCGCCTTGCGCCATAAGCCATGCGCCTAGCTTTTCGGCCTTGGCCACCGAGCCTCGACCGTCGTCCCGATTCCGCCCCTCGCATGGAACTCACCCTTCACCGCCGCCCACTTCGGACGCGCCGCTTTCACCACGTCTTCCAGCACGCGGTTCACGATGTTCTCCTGAAAGATTCCCAGGTTGCGGTATTCGAGCAGGTATTCCTTCAGCGACTTCAGTTCCAGGCAGCGCTTGTCCGGCATGTAGCGGATGGTCAGCACGCCGAAATCCGGCAGCCCCGTCTTCGGACAGACGGAGGTAAACTCGGGAATATCGATCACGATCTCGTAGGCCGGAAACTGGTTGGGCCAGGTCTCGATGTCCGGGAACTTCTTTTCCAGCCCCGCCGCAGCGTGCTCGTCGGTGTAGCGCGTTTGCTTCTTAGCCATTGCCGCAATTGTAACTTGCGTCCCCAGTGACCGGCGACCGGTAGCCAACGGCCTGAAATCCATGCTTTGCGTCCACACCAGTCCCTTCAACATCGAATGATCGGGCGCTGTGCTGGAGCAACTCTCAGACCCGGCCCGGGTCTTAACCAGTAACGTCCGATATCGCGGCTCACGATGAGTTCCGCCGGGTATCCGATCTGGTTCGGGAACTCCGTGAGAGCATTGGACTTACGGTATACTGCTCAATAGAACCTTATGGCCCGACAGCAACCGGAAGCGACCGGCGGTAAGCGAATCTGGATCATCGTCGGCGGCATTGTGCTCGCCGTGCTGCTCCTGGCGGCGTTTATGTCGCGCCGTCGCGACGTCTCTGTGCGCGCCGGTATAGCCGAGAAGTCTACCGTCACCGCCAGTGTTCAGACCAACGGCAAGATCGAGCCCATCAACGGCTTCGAGGCCCACGCTCCCTACCCGACGACCGTGAAAAAGGTCTATGTGCAGCAGGGAGCGCATGTGAAGGCCGGCCAATTACTTCTTCAGCTCGAGGACGCCGATGCCCTTGCCCGCGCCGCCACCGCCGCCGCCCAGATCGCCAATGCCGATGCCAACGTCAACGCCATCAAGCAAGGTGGCACGCGCGAAGAGGTCCTGACCACGCAGGCCGACCTGACCCGGGCGCACGCTGACCGCGACGCTGCCCAGCGTAACCTCGATTCCATGCGCCGCCTCCAGCAGAAGGGCGCCGCCTCGGCCGGTGAAGTCGCCGATGCCGAGAACCGCTTCAAGACCTTCCAGGCGCAGGTGGACTTGCTGGAAAAGAAGCTCGGCTCTCGATACTCCAAATCCGAAGTCGCCAAGGTGCAGGCGCAGGCCGGCGAAGCGCGCGCTTCCCTGGCTGCCGCAAATGTCGTTGTCGAGAAGGCGAACATCCGCTCCCCGCGCGACGGTATGGTTTATTTCCTGCCGGTGCATGAGGGCCAGTTCGTCAACGGCGGCGAGCTCCTGGCCCAGGTCGCCGACATTTCTCAGATTCAGCTCCGCGCCTTCGTGGACGAGCCCGATATCGGCAAGCTCCAGGCCGGGCAGAATGTGCGCGTCACATGGGACGCCCAGCCGGGCAAGGCCTGGGAAGGAAAGGTCACCCAGGTACCCACCACGGTGGTTACCCGCGGCACTCGCAATGTAGGTGAATTCACTTGTATTGTGACCAACACCGAAGAAAAACTGCTGCCCAATGTAAATGTGAATGTAAACATCATCATCGCGCAGCATGAGAACGCTTTGACCGTGCCGCGCGAGGCCATTCACCAGGATGACGGTCGCCGCTACGTTTACCAGATCGCGAATGGCGAATTGAAACGGCGCGACGTGCAGACGTCGCTGTCGGACCTTACCAGGATGGAGATTACGCAGGGACTCGATCCGAACGCCCAGGTGGCGCTTGGTGCGGTCAACGGCCAGCCTTTGAAGAACGGGTTGGGCGTACGCGTGGTAGAGGAATGACCCGCAGGCTACTCGCAATCACGATGATTCTGATGTTCGCAGTGGCGGCCCTGGCCGTCCCGCCCGACGTTGGCCTGAAGTCTGCCACCGACCTGCTCAATGCCGGCCACGCCGACGAAGCCATCGTTCTCCTCGATTCTCGCATCAAGGCAAAGCCGCAGGATGCCGAAGCCTATAACCTGCTGGGCCGCACTTACTACGCGCTGGGTCTCTGGGATGATGCCGCCTCCGCCGGCGAGAAGGCGGTTGCACTCGACCCCGGAAACAGCGCGTATCACATGTGGCTGGGCCGTATTTATGGCGAGAAGGCCGACCACGCCAGCTTCGTCACCGCCGCCGGCCTGGTCAAGAAGATCCGCACCGAATTTGAGCGCGCCGTCGAACTTGACGCGAAAAACCTCGACGCTCGTTCCGATCTGGCCGAGTTTTACCTGGAAGCTCCCGGATTCATGGGTGGCGGCAAGGACAAGGCGCGCCAGCAGGCCGATGCGATGGCACGCCAGGATGCCGCTGCCGCGCACTGGTTGGAAGCTCGCATCGCCGAGAAGGACAAGCGCCCCGCCGATGCCGAGCGCGAGTATAAGGCCGCCATCGAGACGAGCGGACACCAGGCCCGCTACTGGCTGAACCTGGCTTCGTTCTTCAAGCGCCAGCGCCGCTACAACGAAATGGAATCCGCCATCTCCAGTGCCGTTAATTCCGACCGCAAGAAGCCGGCGAACTACCTGGACGCCGCTACCCTGCTGGTCGGCGCCGGCCGCAATTTCATCGGCGCGGCCCAACTCGTCCGCAAATACCTCACCGGTGGCACGACGACCGAAGAAGCGCCCACCTTCGAAGCCCACTACGTGCTCGGCGAGATTCTGGAAAAACAGGGCGACAAGACCGGTGCCGCCGACGAGTACCGCGCCGCTCTCCAGTTTGCCAAGGACTACGCCAAGGCCAAGGAAGGCCTCGCCCGCGTTCAGCGCTAACCGTCCTCATTGACAACAGATGATCCGAGAGGCTCTGGATATTCATCCAGCGCCATAGGCGAGGCATTTCATGCCGGAGATGCAGGTTCCTCGACTCCGCTCGGAATGACACGCCCTCGAAAGATTTCACTTCCTGGGAAGGACATCGCGGCGGAGAAGGAGGCAGTCGCACTCTATCGGAATCAGGGTGTGGGGGTCGCGGACGACGGGCACGAGAGAACACAGGATGAACCCGGCGGCGTCGTATTCGGCGAGGGCGTCGGTGAAATGGGGCATGCCCTGGTAGATGGGGACCATGGAGAGTTCCGACTGCAGGACGTCGATGCGCGGGAGGAGAGCGGCGGCGCCGGCGAAGACGTCGAGATCGAAGCCCTGGGTGTCGAGCTTGAGGAAGATGTGCCGGGAGGAGTCCAGTGGCGGGATCGAGCGAGCGAGGGAGTCGAGGCGGCGGACGGAGACGGATTCGGTGCGGAGGATTTCGTTGCGTCCGGCGGACTTTGAAGGCTGCTCGGGCGTGGGCGCGAGGAAAGAGCTGAATTCGGAACGCCGCATGACATGGATGTCGCGCGTGCTGTCGGCGGAGCCAAGGGCTTCGGGGCGGACGTGCCAGTTGGGATCGGAGGCGGCGTGGGCGGAGAGCGCGCGGAATGGTTCGGCAACCGGTTCGAAGGAGACGATAGGGCCGCGGTATCCGTTGGCGCGCAGGGAGGCGGCGAATTGGCCCTGATTGGCGCCGACGTCGAGGACGCAGTCGATGGAGTAGCGGTCGAGGACGGAGTGGAGCAGCGACGCGTGCACGTGCTGTGCGGCGCGCTGGGCGGCGGCGGCCGAGAGACGGGCGTCGAGGCGGAAGAGTCCGGCGCGGGCGAGGAGCTTCTGGAGGACGGGCGCTAAAAAGAGGCGATCGAGGAGTGGCATGGGAAGGCCGGGGGGATTTTAATGTATTTCCGCCCTCGTCCGCCGCTGCATGAACCCAACCACTCCTCCCGCGACCAGGATCACGATCAGCGGATCAATCGGGTGACGGTAATCCATTCCCGGGTGGGTTACGTAATAAACGAGCGGAAAGAACGCCAGGGCGATGACATACGGCGCCACCCACTCCTTCCGCATCCTCCACAGCCGCCGCAATCCGACGAGCGCCAACAACGTCACCGATGTGCAGAAGAAAGTATTCGGGAACTGGAATGGCTCGTTCTTCATGTACACCGGATTCAGGCTCCAGAATCCAGTCCATGTGAACACGACCCGCTTTACCGTCAGCCATGCATACTCGCCGGGATTCTCTCGGACGAATGTTGTCGCCAGTTTGCGCGTCCGCGCCATGTATGCCGATTCCCCAAGTTGCCGGTACAGTGCGAGTTCCTCGTCGTTTCTCGCGGGATGCGCCGAGTCCTGGTATACGTCCGTAATGTCCCCTGTATTGCCCACCCGCACTTCCATCCAGAAATTATTGCGCAGCGGAATGAAGTGTCCGAAGGTGTTGTAATTCCGGATTTGCCAGGGCGCGAGAAATAGAAGGAACAGGATGGCCCCGATCGCCGCACCCCCCAGCCAGCGTTCTCCCCTGCGAAAGCGGCGCCATGCGATCCACAGCGCCAGCAGCGGGAGCAGCGCGCAAGTGCTGGCATTGGTCAGCGCGGTCAGCGCCCACAACGATCCATAGCCCGCCCAGAGCAACCGCGTCGCACGCTTCTCGAGCACCAGCGTGTACCACACCAGTACAGTCAGCAGGAAAGTAGTGAGAGCGTTTTCCCAGATCCGTCCGGCGGAAATATAAATCGCGTACGGAAACAGCGCCCAGATCCACGTGGCCCAGCGCGCCTGGCGCTCGCCCATGGTCTGCCGCGCAATCAGAAATATCGGGATACAGGTGAGGACCGAGAATATGGAATTGAGTGTCAGCAGCGCGATCGCCGACGCTGCCGTAAACAGCCCGAACGTCTTGAAAGCTCCGGCGATCACTGCCGGATACACCGGCCCCAGCCATGCGGTCGCGCCGGTATCGGGCGGAAAGGGCGAGGAGAATCCCTTCCCCGTTGCCAGGGAGCGCGCGACCATCCCCATTTCCCACGCGAAGTGCCAGTGCCCGCGCCATGGGTCGAGCCGGTCGGGGTACAGGAACATCATCGTCGCAAGCCGCACCGCGAGTCCCGCTGCCATGGCATAAGCCACGTTGGGTAGCGAAGATTTCTTGTTGGATTCCCGGGCCGCTGGGACGATTGTCAGCCGAGCCAGGTTCTTCCGCTGGCTCTCCAGTTGCTTCGGAATCGTGACCGTCGTGCGACTTGCCATTTCGCTCGAAAATCCTCCTGTCCGGTTTGCGCAAACCGGTAGTCTTGGCCTCAAAAACTCTTTCGATGTTGAAGATCCCACCCCGGTTAGCCGGCCAGGACGCGCCGGCTACTCGTAGTGCAGCGCTTCGGTCGGCATCAGCCGCGCGGCACGCCGGGCGGGCAGGAAGCCAAACAGGATTCCCACACTGCACGACACCGTGAGTGACACAACGACCGACAGCCACGAGATAGGTAGATAAACAGCGTCGAGGATAAAAAGTTGCAGAGCAACGGGAATTGCCACCGCGATGATCACCCCGGTCACGGCGCCAAGCCCGCTGATAATGAACGCTTCAATCAGGAACTGCCACTCGATTTCCTGCCGCCGCGCGCCGATGGCCATACGCACGCCAACCTCACGCGTGCGCTCGGTGACCGTCACCAGCATGATGTTCATGATGCCGATGCCGCTGATGATGAGCGTGACCGACGCAATGATCAGCAGCACCACCGTGAGCGCGTTCGAGATGCTATGGGCCGCCGCCAGCAGTGACGAGAGGTTTTGCACGTTGTACGCCGTGCCCGGCCGGTGCCGGCTTGCCAGCACGTCCTGGATCTCGCGCGTCACCCTGGGCACCTCGTCCGGATTGCTTGCTTGCGCATAAATCGTCTTCAGGAACGGCTCGGGCACGTAGTTCCGCATCAGCGAAATCGGCACCACCACGGTCTCGTCGGTGATCTCCGATTGCCCAAATGTCGCCACCCGTTCCTTGAATATCCCGACAATCGTCAACTCGATTCCACCGACCTTGACTGTCTGCCCTACGGGTTTGTCGTAGGGCAGCAGCTTGGCCAGCCCTTCGGTGATAACGGCCGCGCGCGCCGAGGTTTCGATGTCGATATTGTCGAGGAATCGGCCCTTGACGACGTCGAGATTGCGCACCTGGTTGAAATCATCCGTGACCCCGACCACCTGGATGGTGCGCTCCTTGCCGTTCGTCGTGATCGACATTTGGGTGTCGAATTCGCCGGCCGCGTGCGCCACCACTGGCGACACCCGGACCGCCGCCAGGTCGGCGAGCGAGACTTCATCGGCGATCGGCCGCGCCTCCGCCGGCCCGCTGGCCACGTGCCATCCGTAAACCAGGTTCGCGCCGACGCCCTCGATTTGCAGCAGGATGTACCGCTTCCCGGTCAGTCCGACGGTTACCACCAGCACCAGGCAGGCGCTTCCGATCACCACGCCCAGCATGGTGAGGAACGCCTTGAACTTGTTCGACCGCAGCGCTTCCACCGCCGTCTGAAATGTCTCGCCTCGTATCATGATCTAGTTGCCAGTTCCCAGTTGCCAGTTGTCAGTTGCCTGTTTCTAGGGCACTCCTAGGATAACAGCGGTATGCTTCGTCGCCGCGATCTCCAGATCTCCAGATTTCAAGATGTCCCGATCGCCAGATTTTCAGCTGCCAACTGGCGACTGATGACCGGCGCCTGGGTTGTTATACTCGCCCGTTCACTTCCGATGCACTTCAAGGTGATGTGATGAAAGCCTTTTTGAGGCCTGTCTCGTTCGCCCTCGCGTTCACGGTTCTCGCCGTCTCCGCGCCCGCGCAGCAGTTGACTTTCAAGCGCGCCATGGAACTCGCTCTCCAGCGTGCTTCGGCATCGACGGCCGCCGCCGACCAGCAGCGCGCCCACGCCGCCTACCAGGAAGCCAGGAGCATGTTCCTGCCGCAGCTTGTCGTCGGCTCCGGCCTCGGCAAAAGCTTCGGTTATCCGATGAGCATCGAAGGCGCCGCGCCGTCCGTATTCCAGGTGAATTACCAGTCTTTCCTGTATAACCCGGCGCAGAACGAATTTATTCGCTCCGCCAGGCAGGCATGGATGGCCAGCGCTTCCACCACCCAGGACCACCGCGCCGCCACCCTGCTGGAAGCCGCACTCACCTACATTCAGCTCGACACGATTTCCAGCCGCTCCCATCTGCTTCGCACCCAGCAGCAGGAAGCCGAGCGTCTCGTCCAGATCGTCTCCGACCGCGTCCGCGAGGGCATTGATAGCGAAATCGATCTCACCCGGGCCAGGCTCGACGCGGCCCGCGTCCGCATGCGCGCCGCCGATACCGCCGGCGCCACCGACGTCCTGCGCGAACGCCTCGCGCAGCTCACCGGGTTACCTGCCGCGTCTATTGAGACCGTCACCGAATCGATCCCCAACGTCCCCGACGTCAGCCGCGAGCAGGGTCTGATCGACGATATCGTCAAGAGCCATCCCATCGTGAAGGCGGCCGATCTGCAAGCTTCCGCACAGGAATTTCGCGCCAAGGGCGAGCACCGCGCCCTGCTTCCCGCCTTTGATCTGGTCGGTGATTATGGCTATTTCACTCGCTACAACAATTTCGACAAGTACTTCAACCGCTTCCAGCACAACAATGCCACCGTCGGCGTCGCCATCCGCTTTCCGTTCCTGAATTTCCCGCAACGCGCCCGCGCCGAGCAGGCTGACGCCGATGCACTCCGTGCCCGCCGCCAGGCCGAAGTCACGAAGAACCAGGTTTCGACCGAAACCCTCCGCCTGGCACGGGCTGTCCAGCAGCTCGCTGCCGCCGACGAGGTTGCCAAATTGGATTACGAACTCACCCAAGCTGAGTCCGGCGCCCTTGAGACTCGCGTCCAGGCAGCCGCTCCGGGTGCTCCTGCCGGGCAGGGCGCTCCCGCTCCCGGCCCCCGCGACGTCCAGGCGGCCCGCATCCAGACCAACGATAAGTACTCCGTCTATCTCGACACGTCTTTCGAGCTTCAAAAAGCCAAGCTGCAATTACTGCGAGCGTCAGGAAGGCTGGAATCCTGGGCTACGGGAGGAGCAACTCCGTAGCGCAACCGGTGTTTATATTGCAGATACTAGGTATCAAGAACGGCTGCGCGAATTTAAAGAGTTATTTCCCCGTCTGGCGCGTCTAAGTTACCATCCAGCCCGGGACAATTTGGCTTCCAGCAGTTTTCTGATAACTTGGCTCGATTCTGTCTTCTACGGCCTATTGCAGGGTAAATGGACTTCGGCGTGACCGCGTGCCTGCCGGTGCCGCGGACATTGTGTGAAGGGGTGTTACGATAGCTACTATTAACCGCATGCCGCTGAAAACGCTTTTCCTCAACCCTCCCTCGTTCGAGAACTTCGACGGTGGCGCCGGTTCTCGCTGGCCCGCTGTCCGCGAAATCGAGTCCTATTGGTACCCGGTCTGGCTGGCCTACCCGGCCGGCATGCTCGAGGGCTCGCGCTTGCTCGATGCTTCGCCGCACCATGTCTCGGGCGAAGAGACAATCAAGATCGCAAGCGATTACGAATTCCTGGTGCTCTTTACCAGCACCCCCGGCTTCCCCGGCGACATCCGCCTCGCCACGAAAATCAAGGAAGTCAATCCCGCTATCAAGATCTGTTTCGTCGGCCCTCACGTTTCCGTTCTGCCCGACCGCTCGCTCGAGGAGTGTCCGGCGATTGACTTCGTTGTCCGCCGCGAATTCGATTTCGCCACCGTGGACTTCGCCAACGGCAAGCCGCTGTCGGAAATTCCCAACGTTACCTGGCGCGACGCTCAAGGCCGCCTCGTTCACAATCCCGACGGCCCGCAGATCACCGATCTCGACGCCCTGCCCGACGTCACCGACGTTTACAAGCGCGACCTCGACGTCCGCCGCTACAACGTCCCGTTCCTGCTCTACCCGTTCGTTTCTCTTTACACCACGCGCGGCTGCCCGGCGCAATGCACCTTCTGCCTCTGGCCGCAGACGCTCAGTGGACATCCCTGGCGCAAGCGGTCTGCCGACTCTGTCGCGCGCGAAATGGTTAAGGCCAAAGAACACTGGCCGTGGGTGAAGGAATTCTTTTTCGACGACGACACCTTCAACATCCAGAAGGCGCGCACCATCGAGCTGTGCGAGAAGCTCAAGCCGCTCAAGCTGACCTGGTCCTGCACCTCGCGTGTCACCACCGACTACGAGACGCTCAAGGCGATGAAAGAAGCCGGCTGCCGCCTGCTCATCGTCGGCTACGAATCCGGCGACGCGCAGATTCTGAAAAACGTCAAGAAGGGCGCCACGCTCGAGCGCGCCCGCCAGTTCACCAAGGATTGCCACAAACTCGGTCTTAAGGTCCACGGTGACTTTATCCTTGGGCTGCCGGGTGAAACGCGCGAGACCATCCGTCGCACCATCGACTTCGCCAAGGAGCTCGACGTCGAGACCATCCAGGTTTCCATGGCGCATGCCTATCCCGGTACCGAACTCTACGATTTTGTCGTCAAGAATGGCTTCCTGAACAAGCACAAGATGGTGGACGACAGCGGCCAGCAGCTTGCCCACATCGAGTACCCCGGCCTGCCCGCCGATGAAGTCATGGATTCGGTCCACGCGTTTTACGACGAGTATTACTTCCGTCCCAAGGCCGTCTACCGCATCGTCAGGAAGGCGTTCTTCAATTCGGGAGAGCGCAAGCGGCTCTACGTTGAAGCCAAGGCGTTCCTCAAGACCCGCTCGAACCGCAAGAAGTGGGCGCAGGACCAGCGCCAACAACAATCGCTGAATCCGCCGGCTCCGCCCAGCGTCACTCCCGATGGCGAGACGCAGCCCGAAGTCGAGCCCGTCAACGCCTGAGTCAACCGCGTGTCGTTTAGAAAGCATGCCATCCTCGCCGGGGTCATCTTCTTTGGTGCCCTCGGCGATATTGCTTTGTCCCGCGGCATGAAGGAAGTCGGCCAGCTTTCGCTCGCCAACTGGACCCATGTCATCGCCGCCATCTTTACCCCCTGGGTCGGCGTCGGTATCCTACTGCTGATTGCATTCTTCGCCAGCTACCTCACCGCCCTCTCCTTCGCCGACCTCACCTACGTTTTGCCCGCGACCTCCGTCGGCTACATCCTTTTGGCCCTGCTTTCCCGCTTCTTCCTCCATGAGCACATCTCGCCCTATCGCTGGGCCGGTATTGCCCTGATTGCCCTGGGAGTCGGTTTTGTGACCCAAGGTCCCGCCAAGACCGACGATGCCCGCGGAACCAGGCATGCTCCAGCGGGTGGCCCACCCTTCCGCCCGGGTTTGGCGGAGGGTAGGGATGAGCGAGGAGTCCGCCGATGAGACTTGGCTACACCTGGGGAAGCATCCTGGTGGTTGTCGCCGCCTCGGTCACTGGCGACATCCTGGTCTCTCTGGCGATGAAGCAGGTCGGCGATCTGGGCCACGTTTACCGCGAGCGCGGCTTTTGGTGCACCGTCAAGGCCGTCATGGGAAACGGCACGCTGTGGGCGGGCGTCTGCTTCATGGCGCTGGCGTTTTTCGCGTTACTGTTCGCGCTTTCCTGGGCCGACGTCAGCCTTGTCGCCCCTGCATCCGCCGCTCTAACGTATGTTGGCAACGCACTGACGGCAAAGGTGTTCCTTCGCGAGAACGTGGACCGTCGCCGCTGGATCGCCGCCCTCCTGGTCGCCGCCGGCGTCGTGCTGGTTGCCGGCTAGAACCATCAAGAGATGGTTGTCATCCCGAGCGAGGACCACTTAGATGTGGTTGTCATCCCGAGCGAGGACGTAAGCGGGGTCCCCATGACGCGCCGGTTTTGCGCGTCATGGGGTGCTCGTCAGTCCGAGTCGAGGGACCTTTTGTCTAGTTTCCCAGCGATTCGTCAATAGCTATGGGAAAGCTCTGACCATCCACCCTTGCGCGCTCCAGCGCGAGCACAGCGAGCCCGGTACGGTTTGTTAGCCCAAGGCGCCAGCCTTGGGTTTGCAGCGAACTTGACCGCCAGCCCGAGCGCAGCGAGGCCGACACGCCGTTCTCGAGGCCGTCAGCCCGAGATTACCCCACCAACGCCATGAGCCCCCGCGCCGCCATATCCGGCACTATGAACTTCTTTCCCGCCAGCGCCTCCGCCGCCAGATAGCCGCTACGCACCGCGCCTTCCATCGTCGCCGGCCATCCCGTCTGCGTGTAATCGCCTGCCAGGAATACGCGCGGCCATGGCGTCACCTGCGCTGGACGATGCGCGTCCGTTCCCGGCAGCGGTGCGTACGTGGCATGTACTTCCTTAATGACCGTCGCCTTCAGGACCTTCGCCTCGCGCACCGCCGGAAAAAACTCACCCAACTCCTTCAGCGCAAGATCGAGAATCTCCTGCCGCGACTTATCCACCAGCTCCTTGGACGAACTGACCACCAGTTCGACGTAACTTCCCTCGCCGGCGCGACCGTGAATCCGCGACTTGTGGAACATCCACTGGATCGTTCGCTCCAGCAGCACCGCGTGGTCCAGGTCGGATATCTCGCGGTCAAACCAGAGGTGGACGCCCGTGATCGGAGACGTCTCAAATCTCTCCAGGAACTTCCTCAGCTCGCCGCCGGCCGCGTCGTTCGGCAGCATCGCACCCAGCACCTGGAACGGCACCGCCAGCACCGCCGCGTCGAAGCGTTCCTCTGTCCCGCCGATACTCAGTCGCACATCCCTATGATCTGGCACAAACGACTGCACTCCGACGCGCATCCGCACTTCCCCACCCCGCGCGCGGATGTAATCACCGGCGGCGTCGTACAACTCCGTCAGCGGCACCGCCGGCAATCCCATCTCGCCCGCCGGCGCGGATTTCAAGAACGAATCGCGAAACACCAGTGCTGCATAGTGCGACGAGATGCGCTCCAGGTCTTCATTCAGCGCGCTCACCAGCACCGGCTTCCAGAAGCGTTCCACGGCTCGCGCTGTTTGCCCATGCTCCCGCAGCCATGCGGAGAATGGCGGCGCGTTGTCCGCCGGTAGCTCGCCCGCCAGCGCCAGCATTGCGCGCGCAATCGCCAGCTTGTCGCCCACGGAAAGGAACGATGCCCGCAGGAACGACCACGAGGCATGCAGCGGCGCCGGCAACCCGCCCGCTTCGATCACGCTCTGCCGTCCACCCGGCTCGACGAACACCAGGCCCCGGTACCAGCGGATTTTGTCTTCCACTCCGATTCGCCGGTAGAAGTCGCGCAGGTTGGTGCAACAGCCCAGCAGCACGTGCTGGCAGTTGTCCACCACTTCGCCGGTCCCCGGATGTTCGTAGGAAGAAGCGCGGCCGCCCAGGTAAGGACGCCGCTCCAGCAGCGTGACGCGGTAGCCCGCCTCCGCCAGCGCGCATGCTGCGGCCAACCCCGCCAGCCCGCCGCCGACTACAGCAACAGACATTTCCTGGGCGGTTGCCCCACCCTTATCGCTCCCGGTTTTGGAGCGATCGGGTGGGGGTGTTCCTGAGGTTGTCGAAGCATCCGCGCTCATTCGACGATCCGCCGCCACAGGCCCTGCGCCAGTATTTTCGTCTTCTCCGCCGTGGTCAGCCGTGCTCGCTCGTTGAGCACGTCGTAATTCCGCGATGCGATCTTCTCCAGCAGACGCCGGTAAATCGTCATCAGCGTCCACAGCGCGGGCTGGCTTTCATGCTCGATCAGCGGCAGCAGTTTGTCTCCGTCGGCGTAGAACTCGCGCGCTCGCTGTGCCTCCAGCTCCAGCACCGGTTTCAGCGCCGCTGCATTGCCCTCCGCAATCGCATTCATCGATACGCCGTAAAGCTGCAGGTCCTGCGCCGGCAGGTAGATGCGCCCCATCGCCGCATCTTCCTTCACGTCGCGGATGATGTTCGTGAGTTGGAACGCCACCCCCAGGTGCTCGGCCAGCTTTTCCGCCTGCGCATCGCGATAGCCGAATATCTTGATGCAGACCAGCCCCACCACCGACGCGACGTGATAGCAGTAGTTGTACAGCTCGTCGAAGGTTCGGTAGAGCACCACCGCGCCCTCCGTCGACCGGCGCTCCTCGACGCCTTCCTGGCAATCCATCGCCGTGCCATACACCAGCTTCTCCAGCAAATCGACCGGGATCTCGAACTTCCTTTGTGCATCGGCCAGCGCCATCAGCACCGGATCGTCCGTATGCTCACCCGCTACCACGCGATGCAGCGCGCTCAGCCATCCTTCCAGTTTCTCCCGCTTCTGTTCGGCCGGAAGCCGCGGGTCGTCGCTGATATCGTCGGCGTGCCGCATGAACGCGTACACCGCGCTGATCGCATCCCGCTTGCGCCGCGGCAGCACCAGGAATCCGTAATAGAAGTTCTTCGCCGCCGAGCGCGCCGTGTGCCGGCAAATGCCGTATGCGGTTCGCAACTGCAGCGGGTGCGACGTCGCCCTCGCTTCGGTTTGTACGACAGAACTCATTCCTACCGTCTCTGGATTCCCGATCACCAGATTCTTCTTACCGCGGATCGCGCCACCAGCCCCAGCTTCTTCGCTCTCGAAATCCTCGGCCTCGCCCGCAACACGTCGTACCCCTGCCGCTCAATCGCGTTCAGGATCTCCTGCCCGCCGCGCGTGAACAGTTCGATATCGATCGCCAGTTGCTTGTCCACCATTCTTGCCAGCGGCGCACCCCGCTCGAACCACTCCCGCGCCCGCTCGACCTCGAACTTCATCAACTCCAGAAACTGCGGCGTCGCTCGCCGCTGTGCGATGTCCTCTTCGCTGACGCCGAACCTGCGCATATCCTCCAGCGGTATGTATATGCGGTTCTTCCCGTAATCCGGCCCAACGTCCTGCCAGAAATTTGCCAGTTGCAGCGCCGTACACGTGGAGTCGGATAGCGTCTGGCGGCTCTCGTCCCCGTAGCCACACGTATACAGCACCAGCCGCCCCACCGGGTTTGCCGAGTATCGGCAGTACGCAAGCACGTCCTCAAACGTCTCGTACCGGCCCACCCGCTGGTCTTGGCGGAATGCCTTCAGCAGGTCGGCGAATGGGTCGCGCGGTATGTCGCACTCGCGGATCGTCTCCCGCAGCGCGATGAACACCGGGTGCCGCGGCCCCTGGTATCGCAGCGGCGGATCGGCCTGGAGTTTCTCCACGTCCGCACGAACATTGATCGGCGGGCGCTCGACCAGGCTCAGGTAGGTCGCGTTCAACTCCCCTTCCCACTCCTCCAGCAGCCGCAGCGACTCCTGCGGGTCCCCGACTTCGTCGCCCAGGTCGTCCGAAATCCGGCAATACGCATACACGCTGTAAAAGTGCGGACGCATTCGCTCCGGCAGGAACCACGTCGCCACCGAGAAGTTCTCGTAGTGCGCTTCCGCCAGGCGCCGGCAGTACGCCTGCGCTTCCGCCAGCGACGGCGCCACCTCCGGAATCGCATACTCCGGCGGCAGCCCCGCAAACGGCGCGGAATTGGGTGTGGCGGTCAATCGTCAGAAGTATCAAGTAATAAGTAATAAGTAACAAGTACTGCGCAAAGCCGAATGAGAGGGGCCTCACCAGGAATCTTATTACTTATTACTTGATACTTATTACTCCCTCATGCGCAAACAGAAAACCAGATTGCCTCGCGACAATCTGGTTTGCTAACGATCTGTCTTGCGACTCCTCAGTGTCCCGGGATGATCGCTGTCTTGATGTCGCCATTGCGATTCATCATGTGCTTCAGCACCTGCTGCAGGCGCGACAGGGGAGCTTCGCCGGTAATGTAATCGGAGCCGCGAATCTTCTTTTCCGCGATCAGCGCGAACGCCTTCCGTACTGTCTCCGGCGTGTGGTGGAAGGTCGCCTTGAGCGTAATCTCCGAGTAATGCAGGCGGTTTGTGTCCAGGTTGACCTTGGTCCCGCTGGCGCAACCGCCAAAGAAGTTCACCGTGCCGCCCTTGCGCACCATGTCAATGGACCACTCCCATGCCTCCGGGCGTCCCACCGCTTCGATCACTACGTCCGCTCCGCGTCGCTCCGGCGTGAGCGCGCGCACCGCTTCCGCAGCGTCCGCTGCATGCGAAATCTGTACCACCTCATCCGCTCCCAGCCGCTTTGCCGCTGCTGCCTGCGAATCGCGCTTGACTACTGCAATCACGTTGCACCCGCTCAGCTTTGCCACCTGCAGGAACATCAATCCGATCGGCCCGGCGCCGATTACGACGATGGTATCGCCGATCTCCAGCTTCGTCTCATGCAGCCCGCGCAGGACGCACGCCAGCGGCTCCACCATCGCGGCTTCTTCGAAGCTGACGTTGCTGGGGATGGCAAGCATGTTGGTCTCGACGATGCGCCGTGGGATCTTGATGTATTCCGCGTAGGCGCCGTTATTGAACAGAAGGTCCTCGCACAGGTTTTCCTGGTGTTTGGAGCAGTAGAAGCACATGCCGCAGGGGGCCGAGTTCAGCGCCACCACCCGCATCCCTGTCTTAAAGCTCTTCACCCCCGGACCGATTTCGTGGATGATCCCCGCCAGTTCGTGGCCGAATAGTGCCGGGGGAACGATCATGCGCGCGTGGTAGCCGCGCTGGTACACCTTAAGGTCGGTTCCGCACGTTAGAGCGACTTGGACCTTGACGAGGGCCTCTCCATGCCCCACCCGCGGAATCGGTACCCTTTCAATTTTGACGTCCTCTTTTCCGTAGAGGACCGCCGCTGTCATTGTCTGTCCACTCACTCGGTTGTCCCTTTCCTGTAGCCGCGTTTTGTCGGACCCGGTTCTCTCCTGCTTCGAACGTGAATCCTAGGCTGCACGTCTCTGCGTCTTGCCTTGCATCACGTTTCCGGTTCCAATCCCGGCTGGATAACCACTTTCATGGATTCCGGTCGGGGATGAGCAGCCAGTTCCAGTGCCTCCACCGCGTTATCTAACGAGTAACGATGCGAAATCAGCCGCTCCAGATTCATTTCCCGGCGGCATACGAAATCCACCGCTTCCTGCTGCAACTCTATGGAAGCACTATAGGAACCCAACAGACTTTTCTCATCCACACAAACTGCGGCTGGATCAATGACGGCCTCTCCGCGTGCCGTCTGGGCGAATAACATGATCCGGCCGCCTGGCCTTGCTGCCTCCATGGCGGCTGGAATCAATTTGGTCCCGGCCACCGCCAGAACCACGGCATCGGCCCCACGCCCCTCGGTCCATTCCCGCGTCTTTTCAACGGTGTCTGCCTGTGACGCGTTAATCGACCGACTCAAGCCAAAACCAGCGCTAATTGTAAGCCTCTGGACGTACAAATCGGAAGTTATTACCTTTGCACCCGCCCTAAGTGCCAGTACTCCCAACATGATACCAATCGGGCCCTGTCCAATCACCAGCACTGTTTCGCCCCGCTCCAAGCGCAACGTCTCGATTCCCTTCATACACGTATTGACCGGTTCGATGAACGACGCCTGCTCGAACGAGCAGTCATCGGGCAGCTTGACCGCCCCGCCCCGCTCCAGAATCCAGTCCGATACCCGCACGTACTCCGAGAACCCGCCCCCGCTCGGCTCGAAACCCGCGCTGCAACCCACCTTCTTGTAAACGGGACATTGTGCAAAAACTTTGTGCCGGCAGTAGTAGCACTCTCCACAAGGAATGTGATGGAAAACGGATACCCGGTCCCCAACTGCATACCCCTTCACATTTGCCCCGACCAGCGCCACCGTCCCCGAAGTTTCGTGTCCGAAAATCCTGGGCGCTGAATGTGAACCAGTCGCAATCTTCTTCAGGTCGGTCCCGCAGATGCCGCAGGTGTGGACCTTGATCAGCAACTCCCCCGCGCCGATTTCGGGCACGCAAACGGTCTCCACGCGCACGTCGTTCACGCCGCGATATACCGCCGCCTTCATCGTGGACGGGATCGTCCCCACCCCACTGCCCAGTCCGTTTTGTAAAGCTACCGGCATACACCTTACGCAACCCTATCGAAGTGTCATTCCGAGTGCAGATGCGACCGTAAGCGCTGGCCGGGTTTGCCGGCGCACGTCGCATCGGAATCGAGGAACCTGCATTTTCTCAACTCGCGCTTGAAACTCCGCATCCGGCAATGGTCTTTTCCAGCTCTCCTGCGAGCACCTCCGCCGCCACCTTGCCGTTTCTCCGCAGCGCACCCAACACTGGCCATACGTTGGGCCTGACAGAAGCCCAGCCTATCAACTTTAACAAATTCAGACGCCCGTTCGAATCAATAAATTGGTCCATCGGCGGCATCTCAAAATCCAGCGTATCCGAGATCGCCTTCACCGCCAGGAACGGCACCCCGGCCGCGCGTGCAATCTCGGCCACCACCGCGGCTTCCATGTCCACCGCGTCCGCGCCGAACTGCTGCGCCATCTGTTCTTTTGCTTTGCGAGATATAACCGACGCTGCGGTTACTAACACTCCCCGCGCCGCAACGTCGCGCACCGTCTCGTACCTTTCGCCTGCCGCCGCGTCGATCACTTGCGCCGGCCGTAGCACCTTCCCAATTGCCAGTTGTTGATTCAACGCGCCGGCGAGTCCCGCTGAAATCATGAGATCCGGCTCGTAATAATCCAGGGCGGCGCGTGCTGCCATGGCTGCTGGCTTCCGCCCAATCCCGGCGCACAGTATGAGAACACCGTCGCACCGATACGAGCTCTTCGCCGCCGCATGACCCGGCCCGTCCCAGTGCTCGACTTTCTTGCCCGCTCGTTTCCATTTGCGCAGCAGCGGCGCCACCTCCATCTCCATCGCCACGATGATGGCGACGCGGCGGGGCCCCCGCGGCGCGCCGGTTTTGCGCGGCGTGGGGTCGCTAGACATATCCATTCGCCTGGAACCATTCGCACGCCCGCCGCAGCGCATCCTCTACCGGCACGACCTTGTATCCCAACTCGCGTTCCGCCTTCGACGACCGCACCCACATCTTCTTGCGACCCATGCGCACCGCATCAATCGTGACTCGCGGTTCCTTGCCCCGCAACTGGCCCGTGAATACCGTGTCAAAAACGCCCGCCGCCAGCGCGAACACGTACGGCAGCTTGACCTTGGGCGCGGGAATGCCCGTAGTCGCCGAAAGTTTGTCTAGGATCTGCTTGAGCGTCAGGTTCTCGCCGCCCAGAATGTAGCGCTCGCCCGGCTTTCCCCGCTCGTACGCCAGCACATGCCCTCGTGCGACTTCCCGCACGTCCACCACGTTCAAACCGGTGTCCACGTACGCCGGAAATTTCTTCTTCAGGAAATCGACGATGATTCTTCCCGTCGGCGTCGGCTTCACGTCCTGCTCGCCCACCGGCGCGCTCGGGTTCACGATCACGACGTCGTCGCCCTTTTTCCCGGCCTCCAGTGCCACCTGCTCGGCGACGAACTTCGACCGCTTGTAGTGCCCGATCATCTCCTCCAGCGTCACCGGCGTCTCTTCATCCACCACCGAGCCGTCGCTCCGGAATCCCATCGTCGCCACGCTCGAGCAATACACGATCCGCTTCACTCCCGCCTGCCGCGCCGCATCGATGAGTCCGCGTGTTCCCTCGACATTCGACCGGTACATCTCCATCGCGTCGGCTGCATTGCGGGTCCAAAGACGGTAATCCGCCGCGACGTGGAACACCGCCTCGCACCCGCGCAGCGCCTGCTTGTAAGTGGACGCATCGCGCAGGTCCCCGGTCACGATCTCCGCATTCTTCAGCGTGGAAATGAGCTTGGTGGGACTGGTGGACCGTGCCAGCAGGCGCAGCTCCGCCCCCGCCACCTCCAGCGCTTGCGCAACGTGGCTGCCAACGAAACCCGTAGCTCCCGTGACGAAAGCTTTCACTGTGGGATAAATGCTACTCGATTGACGTGTTCGTGAGTGTTATCGAGTGGTAGGCCCCGGCGCCGTGATTCTCCTGACGGTTTGGGTAGGCCCCGGCGCCCTCGCCGGGGCTGCATCGAACATGACCCCAAAATTACGCGGCACCGGCCGCCCTCGGCCGGTGCGAACTAAACTCTGTATTGACTGTCACCCGGAGCAAAGCACGCTTCAACTGACAACTGACAACTGACAACTGCTACTCCAGCTCCTCCGGCATTAGCCCGAAGCCCTTCTCTCCCGCCGCCTTCTTTTCCCAGTACTGACGCACCCAGTTCTCCCAGCTCTTCCCCGCCGCCATATCGCGCCCGGTAAACGCCAGCGCCGCAATCTCCGCATAGCTCACCGACGTCTTCGGACCGCCATCTTTCGGCAGTAACCGCACGCGCGAATCGGCCATAGTCTTTCCCGGCCGCCGGTCGAATATGTATCCCTCTACCTTCGTCCCGTCTTTCCTGGTGATCAGCACGTCCCCGCGATAGTCGAAGGCATGCTCCAGCGCCTCGCGCAGCTCGTCTTCCTGGGCGAGCTCCGGGACCCAGCCTTCCAATTGTTCTCGTTTTGCTCCCGGGACAACTTCAAGAGCGTTGGGATCGACGTGGTGACCAGATTCTTTCCCTGTCAAACCCGCGTCTCCTGCGGCGTATTGGAAGAATCTTCGATCTGTACCAGCGGATTGAATTCGTGCACCGGATGCACCGGCTCATCCAACAAATGCTCGGCGTCGGGATCAATGTAGTGGCTGAACATCGCCTTCGCCGTCGACAACAATCCCGACAGCGAGCTGAAGGTGTGGTTCACGGCCGACGCCTCGTATCCGCTGTGCACCATGCAATTCGCGCACTTCGGATTGCCCGACTCGGTCCCGTACTTTTCCCACTCCGTCGTTTCCAGTAATTCCTGGTACGTATCGGCGTAGCCGTCCTGTAGCAGGTAGCATGGCTTCTGCCAGCCGAACACGTTGTACGTCGGCATGCCCCACGGGGTACACGGATAAGTGCGCTTGCCCATCAGGAACTCGAGAAACAGCGGCGACATATTGAAGCGCCAATTCTCTTTCCGGTTCGACAGGATCGCCCGGAACAGCCGCCGCGTCCGCGCGCGACCCAGGAAATGCTGCTGGTCCGGCGCCTTCTCGTAGGAGTAGCCCGGTGAGAGCATCATGCCCTCGACGCCGAGTTTCATCATCTCGTCGAAGAACTCGCGCACGCTCTTCGGATCCGCGCCGTCGAACAGCGTCGTGTTCGTCGTCACCCGGAAACCGCGGTCCAGGGCTTCTTTCACGCCCTCCACCGCCTTCTCGTACCCGCCCTCGAGGCATACCGACATATCGTGGTGTTCTTTTTGCCCATCGAGGTGCACCGAGAACGTCAGAAACTTGCTCGGCGTGAACTCGGCGATTTTCTGCTTCAGCAGCAGCGCGTTGGTGCACAGGTAGATGTACTTCTTGCGCGCGACCAGCCCTTTGACGATCTCCCCGATCTGCGGATGCAGCAGCGGCTCTCCGCCCGGGATTGCGATCGTCGGCGCGCCGCATTCGTCCACCGCCTTAAAGCATTCTTCCGGGGTGAGCTGCATCTTCAGCACGTGCCCCGGGTACTGGATCTTCCCGCACCCGGCGCACGCCAGGTTGCAGCGGAACAACGGCTCCAGCATCAGGACGAGCGGATACTGCTTGCGCCCCATCAGCTTCTGCTTCAGGACGTAAGTCGCTACCGTCCACGCCTGTGATACCGGAACTGGCATTCCTGAAATCCTTCCGTCTTCGGGTGCCCCGTCCTAGCCCGGTTTTGGCCAGGCCGGGGGTGTTCCTTTACTCCGCTCTCCCCATAGTTTTCGCGTACACCGTCAGCGCCAACAATGGGAAGTACTCCCGATACATGTGGTACTTCAGATAAAACACCTTCGGGAATCCCGTTCCCGTAAACGGCGTTTCATCCCACGATCCATTTTTCTTCTGATCGTTCAACAGGAACTCGACTCCCCGCCGCACCGAATCGCTGCGCGTATCTCCCGCCGCGAGCAGCCCAATGACCGCCCACGCCGTTTGCGATGCCGTGCTTGGACCCACGCCCCGCGTCGCCGGATTGTCGTATGACCCGCAGCTTTCGCCCCAGCCGCCGTCGGGGTTCTGCACCATGCGCAGCCACTCCGCCGCCTGCTGCACGTGCGGCTCATGATGGTCCACGCCGATCGCTTCCAGCCCGCGCAGCACGCACATGGTGCCGTAGATGTAATTCACGCCCCAGCGTCCGAACCAGCTTCCGTCCGGCTCCTGCTCTTTCCGGATGTACCCGATTGCCCGCTTCACCGCCGGATCGTCCTGTGTGTAACCGTACGCGGCCAGCATCTCCAGCACCCGGCCGGTGATGTCCACCGTGGGCGGATCGAGCATGGCGTTATGGTCGGCAAAGGGCACGTACTGGAAGACCATCCGCGTGTTGTCCTTATCGAACGACGCCCATCCGCCTTCCTTGCACTGCATCGCCAACACCCAATGGATCGCCCGCCGTGCCGACTCGCCCAGGAAGCGCTCGCTCGGCAGCTCCACCTGGGTCAGCGCCAGCAGCACCATCGCGGTATCGTCCACGTCGGGATAGAACTCGTTGTTGAACTCGAAGTACCACCCCGCCGGCGCCACGTTCTTGACCTTCACGGCCCAATCGCCCGGACGCGTCACCTGCTTGTCGAGCATCCACTCCGCCGCGGCCCTCATGCGCGGATCGCTTTGTGGAACGCCCGCTTCACCCAGCGCGAACATCGCATACGCCGTGTCCCAAATCGGAGACTTGCACGGCTGCATGCGGAAAGTCTCGTCTTCTTCGATACCCAGCGCCTCGAACTCGTCCATGGCGCGAATCAATTGCGGATCGTCCAGCGAGTATCCCAGGCAGCGCAGCGCGATAATCGAATTCATCACGCCCGGATAAATCGCGCCCAGCCCATCGCTCTGCTCCAGGCGCTTCAGCATCCACTTCTCCGCCGCCTTGATCGCCACCGACCGCAGCGGACGCACGTGCACCCGCTCGAACCAGTGCGTCAGCCGGTCCACCACCAGGAAGAAATTCCGCCAACTGACCAGCTTCTTGTCCCAGTGCAGGTGCAGGCGCGTGTTGTGCATTCCCTGCGGGAACAGCTCCTGGATTCCCTCCTCCGGCGCAATTTTCTTGAACGGCTTTTTCGCATACGCGATCGACAGTGGCACCAGGATGGCGCGCGACCACGACGAAATTTCGTAGATGTTGAACCAGAACCAGTTCGGAAACAGCACGATCTCCGGCGGCACCGCCGGCACCGCGTCATAGTCGTACTGTCCGAAGAAGCACAGATAGATCTTGGTGAAGGTATTAATCTCGGTCACGCCGCCCAGCGCGAAAATGCGCTCGCGTGCCTTCACCAGCGCCGCATGGTCCTTGTCGTACCCGGCCAGCTTCAGCCCGAAGTATGCCTTTACCGTCGCGCTGATATTCGCGGGCCCGCCTTCGTGGATGGGCCAGCCGCCGTCCGCATTCTGATGATCGAGGATCCAGCGCGCGCCCTTGGCGATCTTGCGCTCGTCGGCCGTGCCCAGCAGCCGGTGCAGCAAAATGTAATCGGATTCCAGCGTGGTGTCGGCTTCCAGTTCGCCGCACCAGTAACCGTCTTCGTGTTGTTCAATGAACAGGCACTTCCGCGCGGCGTCCACCGCCACCGTCACCCGCGCGAGTATCTCGTTAACTTTCCCTGTTCTCATGCTTTCTCTAAGTACCTGTCATTCCGAGCGAGGATGCGCCGTAAAGTGAGCGGCCGGTTTTGCCGCGAACAAGGCGCATCCGAGTCGAGGAACCTGCATTTCCCCGACCTACGACCTACCGCCTACGCTACTGCGCCGGCGCTGCCTCAATCGCTTCCACGATCTCCGGCGGCAACCCGAAGCGCACGTTTTCCGGCATGACTTCGACTTCCTGCACTTTTGCGAAGCCCTTGCCGCGCAGGAACTTGACCACTTCTTCCACCAGGCACTCCGGCGCCGACGCACCCGCAGTCAGGGCGACGGTGTTCACGCCTTCCAGCCACTCCGGCCGGATCGCCTTGAAATTCTCGATCAGGTGCGACGAGCGCCCCAGGTTTCGCGCCACTTCCACCAGCCGGTTCGAATTTGAGCTGTTGTCCGACCCGACCACCAGCAGCAGGTCCACTTCATTGGCAATATGCTTCACCGCGACCTGCCGGTTCTCGGTCGCGTAGCAGATGTCCTGCGCCGCCGGTCCCTGCACGTTCGGATACTTCTTCGTCAGCGCCTCGATGATGCCACCCGTCTCGTCCAGGCTGAGCGTCGTCTGCGTCAGGTACGCTACGCGGTCCGGATCGGGCACGTTGAGTTCCTCGACCTCTTCCGCCGATCCCACCACTTGCGTCACGGCCGGCGCCTCGCCCAGCGTGCCGATGACCTCGTCGTGATCGTGATGCCCAATCAGGATCAGCGAATATCCCTGCTTGGCGAACTTGACGGCCTCGACGTGCACCTTGGTCACCAGCGGACAAGTGGCGTCAATCACCCGCAGCTTACGGATGTGGCTGCCGTCTCTGACCTCGGGCGCCACGCCGTGCGCGGAATAAATCACGCGCTCGCCCTCGGGCACTTCCTCGATCTCGTCGACAAAGATCGCGCCCTTGGCCTGGAGCTCCTCCACCACGTAGCGGTTGTGGACGATCTCCTTGCGCACGTAGATGGGCGGCCCGAAGGTCTCCAGGGCAATCCGCACGACGTCGATGGCCCGCACCACGCCGGCGCAGAACCCTCGCGGTTTCAATAACAAAAGCTTCTTTTCAGCCATCCTGGTTACCCGGACACACCCCGCCCGGCGAGTCTCCTGTTCATCAGTATATAGGATGAAAAGCTACCCCGCCCCGATGCGTACCGTCAACGTAAACCCCTGAAACTCAGCCAATTACCCCTGACCGGCACATTTCCGCAGGTGAACGGGACGGGCTTTGACTTGGTTAGCCCCGAAGGGGCGACTCGCTGGTAGCCCAGAGCCTGCCCTGAGCGAAGCCGAAGGGACGAAGTCCTGGGAAGCGGCTCGCCCAAATCTCGCCGAGCCCCGTAGGGGCGGCGCGTCTTGTTCCCATACGCCGCATACCGTACGCCGCCTTTGCCAAACTACGGCGTCCTCCCTGCCTTCAACATCGCCTCCGCGTGTTTCAACGACGCATCCGTCACCCGCGCCCCGCTCATCATGCGCGCCAGTTCTTCCTTCCGCTCCGCCGCGTCCAAACGCCGCACGCTCGTCTTCGTCCGCCCACCAACCTCTTTCTTCTCGATCACGTAATGCTGGTCCGCGAACGACGCGATCTGCGGCAGATGCGTGATGCACAGCACCTGGCTCGTCCCCGCCAGCGCCTTCAGCTTCTTGCCCACCGCCTCCGCCGCGCTTCCGCCGATTCCAGTATCAATTTCGTCGAACACCAGCGTCCGCTGTAGTCGACGGCGGGTGCCCGGTCGGGTGCCCCGGTCTAGCCCGGTTTTGGCTAGGCCGGGGGTGTTCCCTTCCACCGTCGCCTTCAGCGCTAGCATCACGCGTGACAACTCGCCGCCGCTCGCGATCTTCTCCACCGGACGCAGCGGCTCCCCCGCATTGGTCGCAATCATGTACCGCACCCGGTCGAATCCGGCGGCCGTCCAATTCTCTTCCGCATCCGTTCCGTCAATCTCGATTCGGAAGCGCGCCTTCATCGCCAGATCGTTGATCTCCGCCTCGACGATTTTCTCCAGCTTTCGTCCCGCAGCCGCCCGCTGCTGCGACACCGCCCGTGCCGCCTGCAAATAACGCGTACCAGCCGCAGCCAACTCCGAGCGCAGTTTCTTCAGCACGTCGTCCTTGTTTTCCAGCTCGTTCAGCTTGCGCGCGACCTCTTCCCCGAACGCGATCACCTCGCCCAGCGTCTGCCCATACTTTCGCTTCAGACGGTCGAGCGCCGCCAGCCGTTCCTCGATCTCCGCCAGACGCTCCGGCGACGCATTCACTCCCGCCGCATAATCCCGCAGCGTGACTCCCACATCCTCGGCCGCCAGCCGCGCCGACTCCAGTTGCACCGCGTGCTCCCGCCACTTCTCGTCATAGCGCGCCAGCTCTTCCAGTTGCCGCGACGCCGCCCGCAGCGAACTCGCCGCGCTTCCCTCGCCTTCATACAGCAGGTCGTACGCGCTCATCGCCGCCGCATAAATCTTCTCCGCGTTGGCGAGCACGCGCTTTTTGGCTTCCAGCGTTTCGTCTTCGCCCGCCACCAACCGCGCCGCCTCGATTTCTTTTTTCTGAAAACTCCACAGGTCGAGCATGCGCAACCGGTCCTGCTCGTCGCGTTCCAACTCCGCGATGCGCTGCGCCAACTGCTTCCACGCGCGATACGTCTCCGCCACCGGTGCGCCGTCCACGCCCGCGTACGCGTCCAGCAATTCCAGCCGCGCCGCTGCATCGAACCCGAGGATCGCCTCGTTCTGCGCGTGCACCGACGCCAGCACCGGCGCCAACTGCTTCAGCACCGCCACCGTCGCCGGCTGGTTATTGACAAACACCCGCCCGCGCCCGCCGGCAGCAATCTCCCGCCGCACGATGACCTCGCCGTTTTCGGCGTCAATTCCGTTTTCTTCCAGCACCCGCTCGGCGGCCTTGCCTTCCACCTCGAACACCGCCGACACCACCGCCTTCTCCGCGCCATGGCGGACGACCTCGCTGCTCGCCTTGTCTCCCAGCAGCAGCGCCAGCGCATCGATCAGGATGGATTTGCCCGCGCCCGTCTCGCCCGTCAGCAGGTTCAGCCCCGCCGCGAACTCCACGGCGACGTGGTCAATGACGGCGTAGTTCTCGACCCGCAGTTCGATCAGCACAGAACAGTCCCGTACGGAATCTCGCGCAGAATATCACGAAAAAACTTAACCTCCTGTCATCCTGAGCGAGGATGCGCCGTCAGACCCGCACTCGCCCGGGCGGGGTCCCCGGCGCGCGCCGATTTTGCGCGTGACGGGGTGCTTGGGCGACGTGCGGGCTGACGCTGCGCATCCGAGTCGAAGAGCCTGCCCTGAGCGAAGCGAATGGGACCTTTTGTTCTCCTTTGCGTCCCTTTGCGCCCTTTGCGGTGAATATCTTTCCGTTGACTAACTGGCGACTGCCCACCGGCGACTGGCGACTGATGCTCTATAATTTCCCTGAACGATGTCTAACACTGCGTTGTTTTCCTCCGTCGTAGGCGGCGAGATCGCGAATCTCCTCTGGCTGACCGGACCGGTGGCCAAGGTTGTTCTCGTCATTCTGTTGTTCTTTAGCGTCTATTCCTGGTCCATCATCATTGCCCGCTACAACCTGCTGCGCCGCGCGCGTGTGCAGAGCGGACGTTTTCTGCGCGCCTTCCGCAAGGCCCAGCGCTTTCAGGACATCTCCGCCGTCGCCGAGCAGTTCCGGCCCAGTCCGCTCGTCGACGTCTTTGAACGCGGATACGAAGAGTACAAGCGCCGGGGATCGCCCATGGCCGTCCAGCGCGCCATGCAGATCGCCGCTTCCGAAGCGCTGACCCGCTTCGAGCGCCGCCTGCCCTGGCTCGCCATCACCGCCGCCGCCACGCCGTTCATCGGCCTGTTCGGCACCGTCTGGGGCATCATCGACGCCTTCCACGGTCTCGGCACCGCCGGCGCCGCCACTCTGCGCGCCGTCGCGCCCGGTGTTTCGGAAGCTCTTATCACCACCGCCGCCGGACTGTTTGCCGCCATCCCCGCGCTCATCGCCTACAACCTGTTCGGCAACGATATCCGCGAGTTCGCCGCGCGCATGGACGACTTCTCCCTCGAGATGCTCAACACCCTGGAGCGCGCCGCGCAGCCCGCGCCGGCCTCGGAGTTGCGCTAGATGGCTTTCACCGACACGAACGGCCGCACGCGTTCGTCGCTCGCCGACATCAATATCACTCCCCTCGTCGACGTTGTCCTCGTCCTCCTGATCATCTTCATGATCACCGCGCCCGTTCTCCAGTCGGGCATCGACGTGGACGTGCCCAAGACCAGGACCGTCAGGGAAATCACCGAAGAGCGGATCGTCATCAGCGTCGACAGCAAGCAACGCCTGTTCATCGGCAACGAGCCGGTGAATATCCACGAGCTCGGCGCCCGTCTTCACCAGAAGATCCGCGACCCCGAGAACCAGTCGATTTATGTTCGCTGCGACAAGGAAGTGCCCTACGGCGTCCTCGCCGCGGTCATGGACGAAACCAAGGCGGCCGGCTTCACCAAGGTCGCCCTCGTTACGCAGCCGTTTACGGAAAATGCCAGCAAGAATTGATATTTGGGAGAAGAGCGAGGACTGGCAGCAGCCCGTGGCGTGGTCTGTCGCCCTGCACACGTTCCTCTTCGGCGGCATCCTGATGTACGCCGCCATCCTCGGCAGTATGCACGGCGAAAATTGGGGCGGCGCCGGCGGCGGTGGCTCGATCGGCGTCGAACTGGTAAGCAATATTCCCTTGCCGCGTCCGGCCACCGCGACCGAAAACATCCTCGCCAACGAATCCAAGGGCCTGACGGAATCGGAACCGCGCAAAATCGAGGAAACGCCCGACGCCATTCCCATTCCCGACAAGGGCACAAAGATTCGCCCCGAGCCTCGCCCGCGCGCCTCCGAAACCAGGGCCCGCGAGGTACCTCCGCCTCCTCCGACTAACGTTGTTCCCTTCGGACAGGGCGGTCCCATCAGCGCCGGCATGTACGGTACCTTCAACGCCGCGGGCGCCAAGGGTGGCTTCGGATTCACCGGCGGCGGTGGCGATTTCGGCGCCCGCTACGGCTGGTACGTGAAAGTCGTTCGCGACAAGGTTGCCGAGAACTGGCTGAAGTACGAAGTCGATCCCGGTATTCACGATGCCCGGCGCGTCTACCTCACCTTCGACATCACCCGCACCGGCCAGCCGGCGAATATCCAGATTGAGCAGTCCAGCGGCGTGCCCTCACTCGACCAGTCGGCCACCCGCGCCCTGCAACGCATCGATTCCTTCGGCCCCTTGCCCAACGACTACGCCGGCAACCGCGTCTCGGTGGAGTTTTGGTTTGATTACCGTCGGTAGAGAGAAAACTCTCGGGATGTCATCCACTCTCTTAAGGACTGTCCTCCTGAGCGAAGCGAAGGATCTATGCATCGGTTCAGAAGCAGGACGAAATCTAAGGTACTGTCATCCTGAGCGAGGATGCGGCAGTTAGCGCGCCGCTTTTGCGCGCACGCCGCATCCGAGTCGAAGGACCTTTTGTTTTGGAGTGTCCCGTATTCTAGGTGCTGCCCTCCTGAGCGAAGCGAAGGATCTATGCATCTGTTCAGAAGCAGGACGGAATCTAAACGTACTGTCATCCTGAGCGAGGATGCGGCAGTTAGCGCGCCGCTTTTGCGCGCACGCCGCATCCGAGTCGAAGGACCTTTTGTTTTGGAGTGTCCCGTATTCTAGGTGCTGTCCTCCTGAGCGCAGCGAAGGATCTATGC
>Ga0097691_1000266_pt1 | contig 49122 bp, 49 predicted proteins | sample NGESurdeep072012_8_FD_72858 | JGI IMG/M metagenome (GOLD analysis project Ga0097691, IMG submission 72858) | Arctic peat soil microbial communities from Barrow, Alaska - NGEE Surface sample 210-1 deep-072012 | ecosystem: Environmental > Terrestrial > Soil > Wetlands > Peat ... | reverse complement strand
GAGATGGGCTTGCCGGTGTTGTTGATCACCATGCCGCGGCGCAGACCGTCGGAGGCGCCGAGCGCGATGGTGCGGACGATGCCGTCGCCGAGCTGCTGCTGCACCTCGAGCGTGAGGGCGGAGCCTTCCATCTTCAGCGCGTCGTAGATCCTCGGCATCGCGTTGCGCTGAAACTCCACGTCGACGACGGCGCCGATGCACTGGACGATCTTGCCTTGCGCGACGGCGGCGGTTTGCATGTCAGCCATGTTCGATTCTTCCTTCAACTTCAAATGTCATCCTGAGCGCCAGCGAAGGATCTCGGCCTTCGCAAGTGGAGATCCTTCGCTTCGCTCAGGATGACAGCCATCACACAGCGGCGGCACCGGCGACGATCTCTGAAAGCTCTTTGGTGATCGCCGCCTGCCGCGTCTTGTTGTAGACGAGCTTGAGCTCGCCGATCACGCTGCCGGCGTTGTCGGTCGCCGATTTCATCGCCACCATGCGTGCCGACTGCTCCGAGGCCATGTTCTCGGCGGTCGCCTGGTAGACCAGCGCCTCGATGTAGCGCACCAGCAGCTCGTCGATCACGACCTTGGCGTCGGGCTCGTAGATGTAGTCCCAGCCGTGCTTGCCTTCATCCTTGCTCATCTGCTCGTCGGAGAGCGGCAGCAGCTGCTGGATCACCGGCTCCTGGCGCATCGTGTTGATGAAGCGCGTGTAGCAGAGGTAGACGGCGTTCAGCTGGCCGGCGGCGTAGGCATCGAGCAGCACCTTGACCGGGCCGATCAGCTTTTCGAGCAACGGCCGGTCGCCCAGGTGGGTCGCGTGCGAGACGACCTTGGCGCCGATCCGGTTCAGGAAGCCCAGGCCCTTGTTGCCGATCGCGACCGCCTCCGCCCTCACGCCCTGGCTTTCGAGCTCCTTGAGCTTGACCGTCGTCGCCCGCAGCACGTTGGTGTTGAGGCCGCCGCACAGGCCCTTGTCGGTCGTGACGACGATGAAGCCGGCGACCTTCGCCTCGGCATTGGCGATCATGAACGGATGCTTGTACTCGGGCGTCGCGTGCGAGAGGTTGGCGGCGAGGCTGCGCACGCGCTCGGCGTACGGGCGCGCCGCGCGCATGCGCTCCTGCGCCTTCCTCATCTTCGACGCGGCGACCATCTCCATTGCCTTGGTGATCTTCTTGGTGTTCTCGACACTCTTGATCTTGCCGCGAATCTCTTTGCCGGCTGCCATGGATGTTCCTTGCTGCGCCTTGGCTCAGTGCTTCAGGCGAACGACTTCTTGAACGCGCCGACGGCGGCGGACAGCTCCGCCTCGGCGTCCTTGTCGAGCGCCTTCGAATCCTCGATCTTCTTCAGCAGCGCCGCGTGGCTCGTCTTCAGATGGGTGTGCAGGCCGCTTTCGAAAGCCAGCACCTTCTTGACGTCGATGTCGTCCATGAAGCCCTTGTTCACGGCGAACAGCGACGCGCCCATCAGCGAGATCGGCAGCGGCGAGTACTGGTTCTGCTTCAGGAGCTCGGTGACACGGGCGCCGCGGTCCAATTGCTTCCGGGTCGATTCGTCGAGGTCGGAGGCGAACTGGGCGAACGCGGCGAGCTCGCGGTATTGCGCGAGGTCGGTACGGATGCCACCCGACTGCGCCTTGATCACCTTGGTCTGCGCGGCCGAGCCCACGCGCGACACCGAGATGCCGGCGTTGATGGCCGGCCGGATGCCGGCGTTGAAGAGCGAGGTCTCGAGGAAGATCTGGCCGTCGGTGATCGAGATCACGTTGGTCGGCACGAACGCCGAGACGTCGCCCGCCTGGGTCTCGATGATCGGCAGCGCGGTCAGCGATCCGGTCTTGCCCTTGACGGCGCCCTTGGTGAAGTCTTCGACGTACTTCTCGTTGACGCGCGCGGCGCGCTCGAGCAGGCGCGAGTGAAGATAGAACACGTCGCCGGGATAGGCTTCGCGCCCCGGTGGCCGGCGCAGCAGCAGCGACACCTGGCGATACGCGACGGCCTGCTTGGACAGGTCGTCGTAGATGATCAGCGCGTCTTCGCCGCGGTCGCGGAAGTACTCGCCCATCGTGCAGCCCGAGTAGGCCGAGACGTACTGCATGGCCGCCGACTCGGCGGCCGTGGCGGCGACGACGATCGTGTATTCCATCGCACCGCTCGCCTCGAGGGCACGCACCACGTTCTTCACCGACGACGCCTTCTGGCCAATGGCGACGTAGATGCAGGTCATGTCCTGACCCTTCTGGTTGATGATCGTGTCGATCGCCACCGCGGTCTTGCCGGTCTGGCGGTCGCCGATGATCAGTTCGCGCTGGCCGCGGCCGATCGGCACCATGGAGTCGATCGACTTCAGGCCGGTCTGCACCGGCTGCGATACCGATTTGCGCTCGATCACGCCCGGCGCCACTTTTTCGATCACGTCCGTCATCTTGGCGTTGACCGGGCCCTTGCCGTCGATCGGCTGGCCGAGCGAATTGACCACGCGGCCGATGAGTTCCGGGCCGACCGGCACGTCCAGAATGCGGCCGGTACACTTGACCGTGTCGCCCTCGGAGATGTGCTCGTAGGGCCCCAGCACCACCGCGCCGACCGAGTCGCGCTCGAGGTTGAGCGCGAGGCCGAAGGTGTTCTTGGGGAATTCCAGCATCTCGCCCGCCATCACGTCGGAGAGGCCGTGGATGCGGCAAATGCCGTCGGTCACCGACACCACCGTGCCCTGGGTGCGGACGTCGACGGACAGCGCAAGATTCTGGATCTTGCTCTTGATCAGCTCGCTGATCTCGGACGGATTCAACTGTTGCATGCTATCTCCTGAACCTTAAGTATTTTTCGCGCTGCGGTCAGCTCGCGAGCAGTCCCGCCGCCATTGCGTCGAGCTTGCCGCGCACCGAGCCGTCGATGACTTCGTCGCCGACCACCACGCGCACGCCGCCGATGAGATCGCGGTCGATGCTCACCTGGGGATTGATTTTGCGTTTGAAGCGTTTTTCCAGATCGGCCACCAGGCTCGCGAGCTGCGCGCCCTCCAGCTCAAAGGCGGTGGTGATCTGGGCGTCGACCACGCCTTCGCGCTCGTTCTTGAGCGTCTCGAACTGCGTGAAGATTTCGGGCAGCAGCGTCAGGCGGTCGTATTCGATCAGCAGCTGGATGAATTTTTTCGCTTCGGCCGAGAGGTCGCCGGGGCACAGCGACAGGAACAGGTCCTGCAACTGGACCGCGGTCAGATCGAACTTCGCCAGGCATTCCTGCATGTCCGGATGCGCGGCCACCTGCGCCAGGGTGCGCAGCGTGCCCGACCACGCGGCGAGCGTGCCGCCCGCGTCGGCGAGGCGGAACACCGCCTCGGCGTAGGGCCGCGCGAGAGTAGCGGTCTCGGCCATAAGAGTTTACAACTCTCGCTTGAGCTGGTTAAGCAGCTCGGCGTGGGCCTGGGCGTTGACTTCGCGCTGCAGGATTTTTTCGGCGCCGCTGACCACCAGGGTCACCACCTGTTCGCGCAGCGCTTCCTTGGCGCTCGAAACTTCCTGCTGGATCTCGGACTTCGCGCCGGCGATCAGGCGATCGCCCTCGGCCTTGGCCGAGTTCTTGGCTTCCTCGATCATCTGCAGCCCGCGCTTTTCGGCGTGGGCGATGATCTCGGCGGCGCGCGCGCGCGCCTTGACCAGTTCCTCGCTCGCGAGCTTGCCGGAGGCCTCGAGCTGCTGCTTGCCCTGCTCGCCGGCAGCCAGGCCGTCAGCGATCTGCTTCTGGCGCTCTTCGATCGCTTTCATCAGCGGCGGCCAGACGAACTTGACCGTAAACAGAATGAAAAGCGCGAACGAAATCGCCTGTGCGATCAATGTCAAGTTGATGTTCATGTTCGAATTCCCTGGCGGGTCTGGTCCAGTGCGACAGGACCAGCGGTGCGGTCAAGTTACTTAGGGATGACGGCGAGCAGCGGATTACCGAACGCGAACAGCATCGCAATGCCGACGCCGATAATGAACGAGGCGTCGATCAGGCCGAGCAGCAGGAACACTTTGGCCTGCAGTTGCGGGATCAACTCGGGCTGGCGCGCCGCGCCCTCGAGGAAGCGGCTGCACATCAGGGCCACGCCGATGCAGGCGCCCATGGCGCCCAGTCCGATCATCAGGCCGATGCCGATGCCGGTGTAGGCCTGAATCATGGCCAAGGCTTGAAGTTTGTCCATCGTAGTGTCCTTTCTTGAACGAAGTGAAGTGTTATCGGGGTTAATGGGAAATTAATGGGTTTCATGCGCCATCGAGATGTAGACAATGGTGAGCATCATGAATATGTACGCCTGCAGCACTACGATCAGGATGTGGAATATCGACCAGCCGACGCCGAGTACGGCGCCGAAGAACGCGCCGCTCAAGCTGGTCGCGGCCCACAGCCACAGCAGCAGGAAAATGATCTCGCCGGCATACATGTTGCCGTACAGCCGCAGCGAGTGCGACAGCGGTTTGGACACGTACTCGACCAGGTTGAACAGGAAATTGAACGGCCACAGGATGGGATGCGCGCCGAAGGGCGCGCAGAACAGCTCGTGGATCCAGCCGCGCAGGCCTTTGACCGCGATGGAAAAATAAATCATCAGCAGCAACACCGACAGCGACAGGGCGAAGGTGGTGTTGACGTCGGCGGTAGGGACAATGCGGAATTCGTGCTGGTGGAACACGTGCGTCAGAATCCAGGCCATGATGTCGGCCGGCAGGAAGTCCATCGCGTTCATCAGCAGCACCCAGACGAAGACGGTGAGTGCGGTTGGCGCGATGAAGTCGCGCTTGCCGTAGAATATGCCCTTCACCTGGTCGTCGACGAAACCGAACAGGAGTTCGACGAAGGCCTGGCGTTTGTTGGGCACGCCCGAGGTCGCGCCGCGCACCACCCACCACATCAAGGCGGTGGCAACGATGCCGAGGACTGCGCCGATTACCAGCGAATCGACATTCAGCGTCCAGAACGGATGGTCCCCGACCGACTGGGCGTTGAAGCTCAGGTGGTGCTGAATGTAGCTTGTTGCGGTAAGTTCTTGCTCGGCAGCCATTCTGTCTAGTCTGATTTATCCATGTCCAAGGGCGCGCTACGTCTTGTCGCCGGCAAATAGCGCCATACTGAAAATCAAGATCGAAACGACAAACGATGCTATCAGCCCGACCACGACGACTTCTTGATAGAGCGCCAGCACGAGCAAAAGCAGCGAAATTGCCAGGAAAAGCTTCGCCGCTTCAGCCTTGAAGGCGACGAGCAGGACCTCCCCCGCGGATCTTACTTTGTTTCTTGCAGTCAGCAGCACAAACACCAGCCCGGCGATGATGCTGATCAGGCCGCCCAGGACCGCCGAAATCGCGCCGTGTAAGCCCGCAATCCAGGCGGCGATCGACGCGATGATTATCGTGGCCAGTATTTGCGACCCGATTACCGGGCGGAACTTTCGCCACACTCGCCGCTATCCTCGCTGCAAAACAGGAAAATTATAACGGCTTTGACCAAGCACGGTCAATTCAGAATTCCGCAATTATGGGTGCAATGCCTTGATCCACATCAATATGAACAGCCCGAGTTGAAGGTATTCGGGCATGGTCTGAACAAGGGGCGGGGTCCCTTGTAAATCCCCAAGGCGGGGGCGGCTCCCGCATCCGGCCGCGCTCTATTCGAGCTGCTTCGCCGGCGGAACGGAGGACGCCGCCTGCATACAAGATGACAAAAGCGGGTTGGCAAACTAGACTGAAAATCATGGCTTTCAAAATGAAGCGGCGTCCGATCCTGCGCACGCTGGGGCTGGTCGCCGCACTCGCCGGCGGCGGCGCCCAAGCGCAGGATCCGTACGCGCGCGAGCGCGCGGCGCTGCTGCAGGAGATTGCCGCCATGGCGAGGGATACCGGCGCGGAAACCGGCCGCCCGGTGTTCAGCGCGCGCGTGATGGCGGCCATGGCCAAAGTGCCGCGTCACCGCTTCGTCCCTGTGACCTACGGCGCGCTGGCCTACGCCAACCGGCCTCTGCCTATCGGACACGGCCAGACCATTTCCCAGCCCTACATCGTCGCGCTCATGACCGAACTGCTCGACTCCAAAGCGGGCGATGCCGTGCTGGAAATCGGCACCGGCTCGGGCTATCAGGCGGCGGTGTTGGCCGAACTGGTCGCTAACGTATATTCGATCGAAATCGTCGAGCCGGTCGGAAAAAATGCAGCAGCATTGCTGCAGCAACTGGGCTACGCGAACATCCACACCAGGATAGGCGACGGCTACAACGGCTGGCCGGAACGCGCGCCCTTCGATGCCATCATCGTCACCGCCGCCGCCGCGCAGGTCCCGCCGGCCCTCGCCGCTCAGTTGAAACCCGGCGGTCGCATGGTGATTCCGGTCGGCGGGCAGGGCGAAGTGCAATTTCTGCAGGTGATGGTGAAGCAGCCCGACGGCTCGATCTCGACCCAACGCAGCCTGCCGGTGCGCTTCGTGCCGCTGACCCGCAGCAACTGATTGCCGGCCTGCTAAGAATCTGTTGCCAACAGGGCCGGGGGGAAAGAACGGGGACTGCCCCTTCCTCGGGCCCCCTTTCATATCCTCCGGATCAGAACGCCGTTGCGATGATTCTGCAACAGCTTCCAGGCGCCCGTTTCAGCCCTTGAATTTCGACAGCAGGTCGTCCAGGTGCTCGTGGCTGGCATAGCTGATCACCAGCTTGCCCGCGCCCTTCTTGCCGGGCTTGATCTCGACCTTGGTGCCGAATTTTTCCGACAGTTCTTCTTCGAAGCGCAGGATGTCGCGGCTGGTCTTGAGCTTGCCCGGCTTCTTCTGCTTCGGGTTGAGAATGTCCTGCACCAGCTTCTCGGTTTCGCGCACCGACAGTCCGCGCTCCGCAACCCTCTTCGCCAACTCTTCCTGGCGCCGGCCTTCCAGCGCGAGCAGGGCGCGCGCATGGCCCATGTCGATATTGCCGTCGTAGAGCAGTGCCTGCACGGATTGCGGCAGGTTCAACAAGCGCAGCAGATTCGAGGTCGCGGCGCGCGAGCGGCCCACGGCCTCGGCCGCCTCCTGGTGGGTCATCTTGAATTCGTTGATCAGGCGGTGGATGCCGGTCGCCTCTTCCAGCGGATTCAGATTCTCGCGCTGGATGTTCTCGATCAACGCCATCGCCAGCGCCGCCGAATCGGGCACCTCGCGGATCACGACCGGAATTTCGCGCAGGCCCGCTATTTTCGCCGCACGCCAGCGCCGCTCGCCGGCGATGATCTCGTAGCGCCCCTTGCCGAGCGTGCGCGCCAGAATGGGCTGCATCACGCCCTGGGCCTTGAGCGAGCGCGCCAGCTCTTCCAGCGACGCCTGGTCCATGCGCGTGCGCGGCTGGTATTTGCCCGGCTGAAGCTCTTCGAGCTTCACCGTTTTCAGGGTTTCGCCGCCTGAGGCTTCTTCGTCCTTGCCCAACAGCGCGTCCAGCCCGCGTCCCAGTCCTTTCATCGTTGTTTCCTTTTCCAGGCTAGGCGACCGCGACGGCCGAGCGCGACAGCAACTCGGCCGCCAGCGCCAGGTAAGCCTGCGAACCCTTGCACGCCTTGTCCAGGCTCACTGCCGGCGCGCCGTAGCTTGGCGCCTCGGCCAGGCGCACATTGCGCGGAATGATGGTCGCGTACAGCTTGTCGCCGAAATGCTGTTGCAGCTGCGCCGAGACCTGCTGCGCGAGCGAGTTGCGCGGATCGTACATGGTGCGCAGCAAGCCCTCGATCTCGAGCCGCGGATTGAGGTGCTTGCGCACCTTGCGTATGGTCTCTACCAGGTCGCTCAAGCCTTCCAGCGCGTAGTACTCGCATTGCATCGGAATCATCACCGCCTCGGCCGCGACCAGGCCGTTGAGCGTGAGCAGATTGAGCGCCGGCGGGCAGTCGAGCAGAATGAAGTCGTATTCCGCCGCGATCGTGCCCAATGCCGACTTGAGCCGCGTCTCGCGGTTCTCCAGGGCTACCATTTCGACCTCGGCTCCGGCGAGTTCGCGGTTGGCCGGCACCATGTCGTAACCGCCGGATTCGGACTTTTGCCGCACTGACTGCACCGTCGTCAGCCCGAGCAGCACTTGGTATACGGAGCGCTCCAGATGGCGCTTGTCGATGCCGCTGCCCATGGTGGCGTTGCCCTGCGGATCGAGGTCGACCAGGAGCACGCGCTTGCCGGCGCCGGCAAGGCTGGCGGCAAGATTGACGCTGGTTGTGGTCTTGCCCACCCCGCCCTTCTGGTTGGCGACGGCGAGGATGCGGGGCATCACTGAATTGCTCCCCGAGGGGGCGCGCACCCTTGGGAATCCCCCAAGGCGGAAGGTGATGCAAAGGGGTGCGCGTTTCCACGCCGGGCTTTGCCAATGGCCATGTGGTCGATTTGCATCACCCTGCCTGTTCGTCTTGTCCGATCAACACCAAGTACCGCGCGCCCTCGAGGCCGGGGATTGCAAGCGGCAGCACCTGCTGCACTTTGCAGCCTGGCGGCAGTTTGTCTATTTCCTCATACGGATGCAGGCCTTTCATCGCCGCGAACATCCCGCCGGGCGCGAGCAGATGGCGGGTGATGCGCACGAACTCGCCCATGTCGGAAAAGGCGCGCGAAATGATCACGTCGAACCTGTTCTGCGTCTGCCAGGACTCGACGCGCTCGCTGCATACCTCGGCGTTTTTCAGCTTCAGTTCGATCACCGCCTGATTCAGAAACGCGGCCTTCTTGTGATTGCTGTCGAGCAGGGTCACATGCGTGTCGGGCTTGGCGAGCGCGAGCGGAATGCCGGGCAGCCCGGCGCCGCTGCCCACATCGAGCAGGCGCTTGGCGTGCAGATGCGGCGCCACGGCGAGGCTGTCGAGCAGGTGACGGCTCACCATTTTTTCCGGCTCGCGTATCGCGGTGAGGTTGTATACCCGGTTCCATTTTTCGATCAGCGCGATGTAGTCGAGCAGACGCTGCTGGATGTCCCGGTCCAGCGTCAATCCGAGCGCAATGAGCCCGCGCTTCAGTTGATCGGCCGCGCTCATGCTGCGGGCCGCTGCTCGCGCGCATCGTCCGAAAGGCTGTCACCCTGATCTGCGTCATCGGCGTTGGACTGGAGAGCGCGAGGGGACGCATTGCCGCGCCTGGCCGTGGTCTCGAATCCCCGCTTCAGGTGCACCAGAAGCAGGGAAATAGCAGCCGGCGTGAGGCCCGAGATGCGCGAGGCCTGACCCAGGGTCTCGGGTCTGTGCTGGTTGAGCTTTTGCTGCACTTCCTTGGACAACCCGCGCACCGCGCGGTAATCGAGATCGCGCGGCAACGCGGTCGCCTCGTATTGCTCGCGCCGCAGAACTTCGTCGTGCTGGCGCGCGATGTAGCCGTCGTACTTGATCTGGATCTCGACCTGCTCGGCCACTACCGGGTCGACGACGGCCTCGCCGGTGCCCGGCAGGGACATGAGGCTGGCGTAGCTCACGTCCGGGCGCCGCAGCAGATCAGTAAGTGCATACTCTCGTTCAATGCCTTTACCTAAAACCCTCTCCGCATCTATTTGTGGCAACAGTCGGGGGTTGATCCAGGTCGATTTAAGCCGCTCGAGTTCCCTCGCAACCGCCTCGCGCTTGCGCTCGAAGGCGACCCAGCGGACGTCATCGACCAGGCCCAGGCTGCGCCCCATCTCGGTCAGGCGCATGTCTGCGTTGTCCTCGCGCAGCATCAGCCGGTACTCGGCGCGGCTGGTAAACATGCGATAGGGCTCGGACACGCCGCGGGTGATCAGATCGTCCACCAGCACGCCGATGTAGGCTTGGTCGCGGCGCGGACACCAAGCTTCCCGGCCTTGCACCTGCAGGGCCGCGTTGATGCCGGCGAGCAAACCCTGGGCAGCGGCTTCTTCGTAGCCGGTGGTGCCGTTGATCTGGCCGGCGAAAAACAATCCGGAAATCGCCTTCGTTTCCAGCGAAGCCCTGAGGCCGCGCGGATCGAAGTAGTCGTACTCGATGGCGTAACCGGGGCGCAGAATATGCGCGCGCTCGAGGCCCTTGATCGAGCGCACCAGTTCGAGTTGCACATCGAAAGGCAGGCTGGTCGAGATGCCGTTGGGATAGAACTCGTTGGTGGAAAGGCCTTCGGGCTCGAGGAAAATCTGATGGCTCGCCTTGCCCGCGAAGCGGTGGATCTTGTCTTCAATCGACGGGCAGTAGCGCGGGCCGATGCCTTCGATCACGCCGGTATACATGGGCGAGCGGTCGAGGCCGCCGCGGATGATCTCATGCGTGCGCGCGTTGGTGTGGGTGATCCAGCAGGGCAGTTGCCGCGGGTGCATGGCACGGTTGCCGAGGTAGGAGAACACCGGCGCCGGCTCGTCGCCCGGCTGCTCCTGCGTCGCCGAAAAATCGATCGAGCGGCCGTCTATGCGCGGCGGCGTGCCGGTTTTCAGGCGGCCGACCGGAAGCTTCAGCTCGCGCAGCCGCGCCGCCAGGCTGATCGAGGACGGGTCGCCGGCCCTCCCCGCCTGGTAATTGACCATGCCGACGTGGATCAGGCCGGAAAGAAAAGTGCCTGTGGTCAGGACCACCGCGCGCCCGGTGAAACGGATACCCAGCTGCGTCACCACGCCACTGACCCGGTCGCCCTCGAGCGTGAGGTCATCCACCGCCTGCTGAAACAAAGTGAGATTGGGCTGATTTTCCAGGCGCGAACGGATCGCCTTCTTGTACAGCAATCGGTCCGCCTGGGCGCGGGTGGCGCGCACCGCCGCCCCCTTGCTCGAATTAAGGATGCGAAACTGGATGCCGGCCTCGTCCGTGGCGATTGCCATGGCGCCGCCCAGCGCGTCGACTTCCTTGACCAGATGCCCCTTGCCGATGCCGCCGATCGAAGGATTGCAGGACATCTGCCCCAGGGTCTCGATATTGTGCGTGAGCAGCAGGGTGTTACACCCGGCGCGGGCCGCGGCCAGCGCAGCCTCGGTCCCGGCGTGCCCGCCGCCAACCACGATCACGTCGAATTCGGTAGGAAAATGCATATGCCCGCTGCCGTTCCAAAGAGGCGCGATTTTACGCTGTTTTCCCTCAAACCGTAATCCGTTGTTCCACGTGGAACAACGTGGCCGAGTCTCGGTTGGCGTGCTTTTATCCGAAGTCGTCGATTTCATGCGGATGGTTTCTATCCGCATGAAATCGAGGACTCAATGCGGCGCATGTACTGAGGCAGATCGGAACAGTAGGAACGACGGTGGTATATCGAAGGCCGCATTCAACCGTGTTTTCTGTACGGATACAAACCATCCGTACAGAAAACACGGTTATGGATAAAAGCCCCCCAGGCAGAGCCCTGCCACACTGTTCCACGTGGAACAATCAGGCAGCCTTGCCCGAAACCAGACCGAGATAGCTTTCGATCACGCGCGGATTGGATGCGAGCTCGGCGCTTGAACCTTCCAGGACGATTTCGCCGGTTTCCAGCACGTAGCCATAATCGGCCACCTGCAGCGCCGCGCGGGCGTTCTGCTCCACCAGCAGGATGGAGACCCCGGTTTCGCGCAGGCCGGCGATGACGTGGAAGATATCGCGTACGATCAGCGGCGCCAGGCCCAGGCTGGGCTCGTCCAGCATCAGCAGCCGCGGACGGCTCATAAGGGCGCGGCCCAGCGCCAGCATCTGGCGCTCGCCGCCGGAAAGCGTGCCGGCCAACTGCCGGCGGCGTTCCTTCAGACGCGGAAACAACCGGTAGACCAGTTCGAAATCGGCAGCGATGGTTTTGTCGCGTTTGCGATAGCGGTGAAAGGCGCCGAGCACCAGGTTGTCCTCGACCGTCATGGCGGCAAACAGTTCGCGCCGCTCCGGCACCAGACACAGACCCCGGCTCACGCGCTGCTCCGGTTCCACGCGCGTGATTTCCTGGCCGGCATAGCTGACGCTGCCGCGTGCAGTCAGCATTCCCATGAGAGCAGCCAGAAGCGTAGTCTTGCCCGCGCCGTTGGGACCGATGACCGTGACTATCCTGCCCTCTTCCACGCGCAGCCCGGCCTGGTGCACGGCTTCGACCTTGCCGTAGGCCACGCACAGACCGCGCACTTCCAGGAGCGCGCTCATTTGACGCCCCCGAGATAAGCTTCAAGCACCACCGGGTTTGCCTGGATCTCCTGCGGCAGGCCCTCGGCCAGTTTTTCGCCGAAGTCCATCACCACCAGCCGGTCCACCAGCTTCATCACGAAATCCATGTCGTGCTCGACCAGCAGGATGCTCATGCCCTCGGACTTGAGCCTGCGCAGGAGGTCGGCCAGCGCGCGCTTTTCCTGGTAACGCAGCCCGGCCGCGGGCTCGTCGAGAAGCAGCAGCACCGGATCGGCGCAGAGCGCGCGCGCGATTTCGAGAATGCGCTGCTGGCCCAGCGCCAGGCTGCCCGCCGGTTCGTGGACGCTGGCTCCGAGTCCGACGCGCTCGAGCTGGCGCACCGCCTCCGCGAGCAGCTTCGCCTCCTCCGAACGCTCCAGGTGCAGCGCGGCGCTGACCACGCCTCTCGCGCCGCGCAGGTGCGCCCCGATCGCTACGTTCTCGAGCACGCTCATGGTTGGCAACAGGTGCACCTGCTGGAAAGTGCGCGCCAGGCCGCGCAGGACGATGGCGCGCGCGGACAAGGCGTCGATGCGCTCGCCGCGGAAATGCACCTCGCCACCCGTGGGTGGCAGCACGCCCGTGACCAGATTGAACACGGTGCTCTTGCCGGCGCCGTTGGGGCCGATCAACCCCAGAATCTCGCCGCTGTCCATGACAAAGGACAGGTCGTTTACGGCCACCAGGCCGCCGAATGCCTTGCGCGCCGCCTTTACCTCCAACAGGGTTTCGCCCACAGCGGGTCGCGCGCGCTGCGTCAGCGCCTCGGTCGCCGCCGGCAGCGGCTTGTCCGGCCCGGGAAAATGGCGCACGGCGAGGGGCATGATGCCGTCTCGCGCGCGTTGCAGCAGGACCACCAGCAGCACGCCGAAGACGATCATCTCGAAGTTGCCGCTTTGCCCGAGTAGCTTGGGCAGCAGGTCCTGCAGCCACTGCTTGAGTATGGTCAGGATCCCCGCTCCGACCACTGCGCCCCAGACCGAGGCGGCGCCGCCGACTACGGCCATGAACAGGTACTCGATGCCGGCGTTGATCGAAAACGGCGTGGGATTGACGAACCGGAGCAGGTGCGCGTAGAGCCAGCCCGACAGACTGGCGAGCAGCGCGGCATAGACGAAAATGACGATTTTCATCCGGGCCGTATCTACGCCAAAGCTCTCTGCCATCAATCCCCCTCCTTTCAGGGCGCGGATAGCCCGGCCGGAGCGCGAATCGAGCAGATTGTGTATGGACAGCAGTGCCAGCAAGACCAGCGTCCAGATGAGGTAATGGAACTTGCGGCCGGAATCGAGCACCAGACCGAAAAGATTAATTGCAGGCAGGCTGGAGATGCCGGTATAGCCGCCGAGAAACTCCATATTGCCGAACAGATAGTACAGGCTGATACCCCAGGCGATGGTTCCCAGTGGCAGGTAATGACCCGAAAGCCGCAGGCTAATGAACCCAAGGAAAAGGGATATAGCGAAAGTGAGCGCCAACCCTCCAAGTAAGGTGATCCACGGCGACAGGCCATAGGCTGTAGTCAGATAGGCGGTGGTATAAGCGCCCAGGCCGACAAAAGCCGCCTGCCCGAAAGAGGTCAACCCGCCAACCCCGGTGAGCAGCACCAGACCCAGCGCCACAATGCTATACAGGCCGATGTAGTTCAGCAGGGTGACATGGAACTCGGGTAGCACCAGCGGCGCCACTAGTATGAAAGCGAGGAACACCCCTAGGACGAAGCGCGCCCGGGTCACGCCGCCGCGGCTCATTCCTCGTCTTCCTCGATATGGTGGGTGGTGAGCGAGCGCCACACCAGCACTGGAATGATCAGGGTGAAGACGATTACTTCCTTGTAGGCGCTGGCCCAAAACGAGGCATAGGCTTCGAGCATCCCGACCAGCAGCGCGCCTGCGGCGGCGATGGGATAGCTCACCATACCACCCATGATGGCGCCGACGAAACCCTTCAGCCCCACCAGAAAACCCGAGTCGTAGTAGATGGTGGTGATGGGTGCGACCAGGATCCCGGAAAGAACCCCGATCAGCGCCGCGAGCGTGAAGCTCAATTTGCCCGCCATCGCCGGGGACACGCCTACCAATCGCGCGCCCACGCGGTTGATGGCTGTGGCGCGCAGCGCTTTGCCGTAAATAGTGCGCTCGAAGAAAAGAAACAGCGCCACGATCAGCGCCAGGCTCGCGCCTATCACCCACAGGCTCTGCCCGGAAATATTGAGCACTCCCAGTTTCCATTGCGCGTCGGAGAAAGGCGGTGTGCGCGAACCCTCGGCACCGAAGAACACCAACCCCAGGCCGGTCATGGCGAAGTGCACCGCGACCGAAATGATGAGCAGCACCAGCACCGATGCATTGGCGAGCGGCTGGTAGGCCAAACGATAGACCATCGGCCCGAGCGGCACCACCAGGGCGAGCGCCAGCAGAACCTGCAGTGTGAGCGCTGGCTTCTGTGGCGCGCCCCACCAGGCAAGCCACAGCAGGGCGGCTGGGATGATGATGTATTTGAAAACGATGGCTGGAATGCGCTGCGCTGCGCCCAAGCGCAGCGCTTGCACCAGTTCCACGGCCGCGACAGCCAGGCCGGCGCACAACAGCAGCCAGGCCGTTCCTGGCAGCTTGCCCAGTTGCAGGCTGGCGAGCGTAAGCGCGCCGTAGGTCACAAATTCGCCTTGCGGGATAAATATCACCCGCGTCACCGCGAATACCAGCACCAGGGCCAGGGCCAGCAGCGCGTAGATCGCGCCATTGGTCAGGCCGTCCTGGATCAGAAAAAGGGCGATCTCGGCGTTCAAGTTTGCAGCTTAGTCAGAAATGGCGAAGGCCGCGCTGGCGACAAAAGAAGGTGGCCTTTGCGCCCACGCCTAGTGCCGCACCCCGCATCGCCGCCGTTGCTCACGCCTTATTATTGAGTTTGGTCGATCAACAGCGCGCAGTCTACCCGCTTGCCGTTCAAACCGCAGCAGCAGCCTGGCGCCGGCGCTGCGCCGAAGCCCCCGCCGCCGGCACCATCCACGCGGGGCCAGGCAAAGAGAACTTGCAAATATCACCGCGCATTATTTCATCAATCCCAGTTCCCTGAAGTACCGGATCGCCCCGGGATGAAAAGGCACAGTGTTGCCTACCAGCATTAACTCTTTGGTGGTGTTAGCTACCGCCGGGTGCAACAGCTTGAATTCCTCGAAATTGTCGAACACCGCCTTGGTGACGAGATAAGCCATTGGTTCCGGCAGATCCGCACTCACCACCATTGTAGCGAGCGCGCGAGCTTGTCCACTACCTCGTCCAGTTGCGCCTCGCTGATGATGTAAGGCGGGGCGAGCACCACATGGTCGCCGGCCACTCCATCGAGCGAACCACCCATGGGATGTATCCCCTCATTTTGTAACGCGCTCTCAGGGTACGAGGCGCGCCTCCAGCAACTGGCGTTCGAGCGCCAGGGGCTGCGGCAGCCTGTCCTTGAGCTTGGCGAACAGTTCGTCATGCAGCTTCAGTTCGCGCCCCCAAGCGGCGCGGTCTATGCTGGTGACGCTGGCGTACTTGTCGGCGCCGAATTCCAGCCCCTGCCAGTGCAAATCATCGAACTCCGACATCCAGCCCAGCGGCGTCTCGATGGCGTGGGCCTGTCCCTGGCAGCGCCCGACGATCCAACTGAGCACGCGCATGTTTTCGCCGAATCCGGGCCAGAGGAACTTACCCGTAGCATCCTTGCGGAACCAGTTGACCTGAAAGATGTGCGGCGGCCGTTTCACTTTCTTGCCTACGGCCAGCCAGTGCTTGAAATAATCACCCATGTGGTAGCCGCAAAAGGCGATCATGGCGAAAGGGTCGCGGCGCACCACGCCGACCTGACCGACGATGGCGGCGGTGGTTTCGGAACCCATGGTCGCGGCCTTGTACACCCCGTCCTCCCAGTTGAAGGCTTCGACCACCAGCGGCGCGGTGTCGGAACGCCGCCCGCCGAACAGGAAGGCCGAGATCGGCAAGCCGTTCGGGTCGTCCCAAGCCGGATCGAGCGAGGGGCACTGCGTCGCCGGGACGGTAAAGCGCGAATTAGGGTGCGCCGCGTTGCGTCCGCATCCCGGGGTCCATGCCTGTCCGGTCCAGTCGGTGAGCTTGGCCGGCGGCGCATCGGTCATGCCTTCCCACCACACGTCGCCCTCGGGCGTCTCGGCGACGTTGGTGAAAATGGTGCCGCGCTCGATCGACTTCATGCAGTTGGGGTTGCTGTGGACATTGGTGCCCGGAGCAACGCCGAAATAACCGGCCTCGGGGTTGATCGCGTAGAACTTGCCGTCCTCGTGTGGCTTGATCCAGGCGATGTCCTCGCCTACGGTCTCCACCTTCCAGCCTTCAAAGCCTTTGGGTGGAACCAGCATCGCAAGGTTGGTCTTGCCGCAGGCGCTGGGGAAGGCGGCCGCGATATAGTTTTTCTGCCCCTGCGGATTGGTGATGCCCAGGATCAGCATGTGTTCGGCCAACCACCCCTGGTCACGCGCCATCACCGAGGCAATGCGCAGCGCCAGGCATTTCTTGCCCAGCAGCGCATTGCCGCCGTAGCCCGAGCCGTAGGACCAGATCTCGCGCGTCTCGGGAAAATGGACGATCCACTTTTCGGCGTTGCAAGGCCAGCGCCCGGATTTTTCGCCGGCTGCCAGGGGCATGCCCACCGAGTGCATGCAGGGAACAAAATTTCCGTCCTCCCCAAGCACGTCATACACCGCCCGTCCCATGCGGGTCATGATTTTCATGCTCACCACCACATAGGGCGAATCCGAGAGTTCAACGCCGATGTGGGCGATGGGCGAACCCAGCGGCCCCATCGAGAACGGCACCACGTACATGGTGCGCCCGCGCATGCAACCGTCGAACAGGCGGCCGAGGGTGCCGCGCATTTCCGCCGGCGCGATCCAGTTGTTGGTGGGGCCCGCGTCATCCTGCTTTTCGCTGCAGATGAAGGTGCGCTCCTCGACCCGCGCAACGTCGGACGGATCCGACAGCGCCAGATAGCTGTTCGGGCGCAGCTTGGGATTGAGGCGCCGCAGCATTCCGGAGGCGACCATTTCCTGGCACAGGCACTCGTATTCGTCCTGTGAGCCGTCGCACCAGAGGATGCGATCCGGCTTGGCGAGCTGCGCCATGTGCGCGACCCATTCCCGCACGCCGCGGTGTCTGACAAACTCGGGCACGTTTGAAACCGCGGTGTTCTTGGCAATGGGTCGGTTCATGTTTTGCCTGCCTGGTTGTTAACGAAATGTCCCGCAGCCTTGCGCGCCAAGGTCTGGTAACGCGGCGGACCGGCGGAAAAAATGTTTCGCATTCTACAACGAACCCCCGCCTGGGCGGGCTAGAGCACCGCCACGATAAACAGGCGCCGGAAAGGAAACAGGGTTTTACCGTCCGGCTGGCGTGGATAGGCCTGCGCGACACGCTGCCGATATTCGGATTCGAAGGCTGCACGCCGGCGGCTTTCGGCGCGCTGATCCACAGCGAAACCGAGAAATGGGCAAAGGTCGTGAGACAAGCGGGGATCCGCCCGGAATAGGGGGTCCGCTAGTTCAAGCTCAAATCACCGAGGAGGCGCAGAGGACGCCGGGAAATATTTGGGAAACAAGAGATGGCCTCTGCGTTCCGTGCGCCTCTGCAGTGAAATGAAGTTCAACTTTCAGCCGCCGGCTACTCCACCTTGATCCCGGCCCGCTCCACCACCTTGCGCCAGCGCTCAATGTCGGATTTGATCAACGCCTGAAACTGCTCCGGCGTTCCGCCTGCGGCGGTTACGCCATCTGCGGCGAGCAGGTCCTCCATCGCCTTCGACTTCAATATCTGACCCGCCTCGCTGTTGAGGCGATCCACGATGGCCTTCGGTATTCCCTTTGGCCCCACGAGGCCGTGCCACAGAATCACCTCATAGCCGGGGACCCCCGCTTCAGCCACCGTAGGCAATTCGGGCGCGGCAGAAATGCGCCTGGACGTGGTGACGGCGAGGCCGCGCAGGCGACCGGACTTGATGTGTTGCAGCGAGGTCGAGACGCTGCCGAAGATCAGTTGCACGTTTCCGGCGATGGCATCGTTGAGGGCCGGACCGGTACCTTTGTAGGGAACATGCACGATCTTGATCTTGGCCATGTCGAGAAACAACTCGGACGCCAGATGCGTGATGCTGCCCTGCCCGGCTGAGGCATAGGAGAGCTTGTCCGGCTGCTTCTTCGCCAGGTCGATCAGTTCTTTCAGCGTTTTCACCGGGACCGAGGGATGAACTGCGACGACGAACGGCCCCTGAGACAGCTGGATGATGGGGCTGATATCGTTCCCGGAGTCGTAGGAAAGCTTGTATAGACTCGGGTTGACCGTATAGCTTCCGGCTATCAGCAACAGCGTATAGCCGTCGGGTGCCGACTTGACCGCCAGTTCGGCGCCAAGATTGCCGCCGGCGCCGGGGCGGTTATCCACGATGAACTGCTGGCCGAGACGTTCGCTGAGCTTCTGCGCGATGAAGCGCCCGATGAAGTCCGACCCGCCGCCCGGCGCGAACGGCACGATGATGTGCACCGGCTTGGTCGGGTATTGCTGTGCACACGCAAGTCCCGGCGCAAAAATGCCGAGAGCAAAGATTACGCCGGCCAGTACGCCTTTCATATCGAGCCCCCTTTCGCGTTGTCGAGTTCGCAATTTACCTTAATTGGGCTTTCCCCGGGCCCTCGCGTCACTTGCCGATGCAGAAACGGGAGAAGATTTCGCCGAGCAGGTCATCGGCAGCGAATTCGCCGGTGATGCTGTTGAGTTGTTCCTGCGCCTGGCGCAGCTCTTCGGCGAACAATTCAGGCCGGCTGAATTGTTCGCCTGCGCCGGCCACGTGCTCCGCTGCCCGGCGCAACGCCACCAGATGCCGCTCGCGCGCCATGAACAGGTCTTCCGCACCCGGCTGCCAGCCGGCGACGGCGAGCAACTCGGCGCGCAGCAAATCCATGCCCGCGCCGGTCTTCGCGGAAAGGTGGATGCTCGCGCCGGCCTGCGTCTGCTCGAGCCTTGCAGCGGTCCCGGCGAGGTCGGTCTTGTTGTGCACGAACACGCGCTTTACGCCTTGGGGAATGCGCGCCACCAGTTCCAGGTCCTGCTTGGTCACGCCCGTGCGCGCGTCGACCAGCAGCAGGACGACATCGGCTCTGCCGATCTCGCTCCAGGTGCGCGCGATGCCCAGACGTTCAACCTCGTCCTGGGTATCGCGCAGGCCCGCGGTGTCGACAATGTTGAGCGGCACGCCGTCGATCTGGATCGCCTGGCGCACGCTGTCGCGCGTGGTGCCTGGAATGGCGGTGACGATGGCGAGTTCCTCGCCCGCCAGACGATTCAGCAGGCTGGACTTGCCCACGTTGGGTTGACCCGCCAGCACCACCTGCAAGCCGGTACGCAGCAAGCTCCCCTGCCGGCTTTTCGCGAGCGCGGTCTCGATCGCTTGCAGCAATCTCGCGTGGCGCCCCTTGGCGTCGGCTCGGTCCAAAGGATCGACCTCCTCCTCGGGAAAGTCGAGCGTCGCCTCCACCAGCATGCGCAGCTCGATCAATTGCCGCACCAATGCCTCGACCGCGGCCGAGAACTCGCCGCGCAGCGAACGCAGCGCGCAGCGCGCGGCGCTGTCGGAGGCAGCTTCGATCAGGTCGGCCACGCTCTCGGCTTGGGCCAAGTCGAGCTTGTCATTGAGAAACGCGCGGCGGGTGAATTCGCCCGGCTCGGCCAGGCGCGCGCCCAGCTCGAGGCAGCGCTTGAGCAGCATCTGCATCACCACCGGACCGCCATGACCCTGCAGCTCGAGCACTTCTTCGCCGGTGTAGGAATGCGGGGCGGGGAAATAAAGCGCGAGGCCGTCGTCTATGGCCGCGCCGCGCGCATCGAGGAAGGCCGCCCTGATGGCGCGGCGTGCCGCGGGCACTTTGCCGAGCAGTGCCAGCGCGAGCGGCACCAGACTCCTGCCCGACACCCGCACCACGCCTATGCCTCCGCGTCCGGGAGCCGTGGCTATTGCCGCAATCGGGTCATCCGGCTGGGTCACGGACTAGCCCTCCAAGAGACTGTTCTGGAAACCTGGCCGGTCTCAGGCAGGATCGCCGGCGGGCAAGGCGTCAGCGCCGCGCGGGGGCTTTTTTTCCATCCCCGATCATGCGGGTAATCTGCCATTGCTGCGCGATGGAGAGAATATTATTGACCAGCCAGTAGAGCACCAGCCCGGCGGGAAAGAAAAAGAACATCACGCCGAAGGCGAAGGGCATGATCATCATGACCTTGGCCTGCACCGGGTCGGGCGGCACAGGGTTGAGCTTGGTCTGGATTAGCATCGAACCCATCATCAGCAGCGGCAGCACGTAAAAGGGATCCTGTGCCGACAAGTCATGGATCCAGAAGTAGAACGGCGCATGACGCAACTCGACGCTGGCTAGCAGCACCCAGTAAAGCGAGATGAATACCGGGATCTGCACCACGATGGGCAGGCAGCCGCCCAAGGGATTGATTTTCTCGGTCTTGTACAACTCCATCATGGCCTGGTTCAGGCGCGCCCGATCGTTGCCATACTGCTCGCGCAGTTTCGTCATGCGCGGGGTCACCAGCTTCATCTTGGCCATGGACTTGTAACTCGCCGCCGAGAGCGGAAAGAAAACCGCCTTGATGAGCACCGTGAGCAGGATGATGGCGACGCCCCAATTGCCCACCCACCGGTGCAGAAATTGCAGCAGCCAGAACAGCGGCGCGGCGACTACGGTAAGCCAGCCGTAATCGACGGTCAGATTCAGCCCGGGCGCGATCTCCTTCAGCGCATCCTGCTCCTGCGGCCCGGCATAGAGGGAAACCGAAACACTGCCGCTGGCATTGGGCGCGATCGCCGCCACAGGCAGGATCACGCCGACCGAATACAGTTTGTCCGCCAGCGGCTTCGCGTAAAACTCGCGTTGAGTCCCTTCCTTTGGCAGCCAGGCGCTGACGAAATAATGCTGCAGCACGGCGATCCAGCCGTTGTCGGCGGTCTTGGGGAAGCTGGCCTTGTCCTTATCCAGATCGCTGAAGGAAATCTTATGGAATTTCTCCTGCTCGGTGTAGATGGCAGCGCCGGTATAAGTATTCACCATCTTCGGGTCGCCCGCAGGCGAGGCACCGTCGCGCAAAAACTGAAAATACGCATGCGCCTCCAGCGGCGCCGCGCTGCCATTGATTATTTCATGGCTGATGTCGATGACGTAGCTCCGGCGATGGAAGGTGAGCGTCTTCACCGTTTTCACCCCCTCGGGACCCGGGGCCTCCAGCCGCACCTGCAGCTTGTCCTGTCCATCTGTAAGCGCATACTCTCTCGCCCCAGCACTATACATAGTCTTGTGCGTTGGTAGGCCGGGTCCGATCAGGCCGCTTTGAGCGGCATAATGATGCTCGGGCGCAAACAGCACGAAATTCACTTTCTCGTCCAGCGTGTCTTTTTGCCGGAGCAACTCCAGGCGCACGATATCGCCACCCTGCAAATCGATATCTGCGACCAGGTTATCGGTCGTGACCCTGAGGGTCTCGTGCTTTGCCGGCGCCGCCGCGTTCGGCGGAATGGCGTCGCCTGGCTTTCGCTGCGCAGCGGGCGTCGCCTGCGCCGGCACGCTGGGGCTGGGCACGGTCGCCTGGACCGTACCCTGTTGCGCGATCGTCGGGGTTGGTGGCCGGTGTTCCTTCTGCCAGGAATCCCAAAGGAGCAGCAGCGAGAACGAAAACACGAAAAACAGAATCAGACGTTGCGTATCCATGGGGGCTCAGGGAACAGGGTCATAACCGCCGGGATGCCAGGGGTGGCAGCGTGCGATGCGCTTGAGCGCAAGCCAGCTGCCGTACCCGGCGCCGTGTTTGTCTATCGCTTCCGCGGCATAATCCGAACAGGAAGGAAAAAAGCGGCAACTGGGCCCGAGCAGCGGACTCAGGCAGTAGCGGTACGCTTTGATCAGGGTAAGGAGAAGCTTGCTCACACCGCCTACTCCCCGTCAGTCTTGCACCAGGCCGCGAGCAACTTCTCAATCTCGACGCCGCTTGGCTCGCCCCGCTGTGGGTTGCGCGCCCTGACTATGTAGTCGCGTTGCTGCAATCGGTGCTGCAGCCGCCGGAAGGTCTCGCGCACCAGGCGCCGGAAGCGGTTGCGATCCACGGCGCGGGGCCATGCGTGGCGTCCGGCAATCACACCCAGGCGCGGGCCGCTGTCGCTAGGCATCGAGTGCAGTTGCATGCCACCACCGCTTGCAGACCGGCCGCGGGCGAGCACTGAGGTGATCTGCGCCTTGCGGCGCAGCCTTTGCTCCCTGGAGAAGCCGAACTGGGAGCTTGACCTCAAACCGAAAGGCGGGCCCGGCCGCGGGCCCGGCGTGCGCGAATGACCGCGCGACCGCCGCGGGTGCGCATGCGCACGAGAAAGCCGTGGGTACGTTTTCTGCGGACAACGGAGGGCTGATAGGTGCGCTTCATGTTGGGATTCTTTCTTGCTTACGACAGAACCCGGCATTTAACCTCAAAATGCCATTTTCTGTCAATGCAATCGTTAAGTTCAGGTGAATAAATGCCTGTGGATAACTTGGCCGCGACAGGCTAAAATGGGTGCTTGTTTTCGTCTTCAATCCCAAGCTTCCTTACATACTAAAACGGGGCCATGGAAAGATTCTGGCTTTCCTGCCTGAGCCGCTTAGAAAATGAGCTCCCGGCACAACAGTTCAACACCTGGATCAAGCCCCTCCGGCTCGACAGCAAGACGCCTTCCGGACAGATTGCTCTCCTGGCGCCGAACCGCTTCGTCTTGGACTGGATCAAGAACCGCTACCTCGCCCGCATCGAGGCGATGGCGGCCGAGTATTTTTCCTCACCCATACGCGTAAGCCTGGCCATGGCGCAAGCCGAAGCGGCGGCCGCTCCGCCGGCGGCGGCTTCGGTCACCCAGCCCGCGCGGCGGCGTTCCAGCGGCCACGAAAAGGCGGGCCTGATTCCAGAGTTTACGTTCGACAATTTCGTCATCGGCAAGGCGAACCAGCTGGCGCGCGCCGCGGGGCTGCAGGTGTCCGAGCACCCCGGCACTTCCTACAATCCGCTGTTTGTCTATGGCGGGGTCGGCCTGGGCAAGACGCACTTGATCCACGCGGTGGGCAATAATGTGCTGGCGCAGCACCCCACCGCCAAAGTACGCTACCTGCACGCCGCGCAGTACATCTCCGACGTGGTGCGCGCCTACCACCAGAAGTCTTTCGACGAGTTCAAGCGCTATTACCATTCGCTCGACCTGCTGCTGATCGACGACATTCAGTTCTTCAGCGGCAAGGACCGCACGCAGGAGGAGTTTTTCTACGCCTTCAACGCGCTGATCGAAGCGCACAAGCAAGTCATCATCACCTGCGACACCTACCCCAAAGACATCAGCGGCATCGAAGAGAGACTCAAGTCGCGCTTCTCTTGGGGCCTTTCGGTCGGGATCGAGCCGCCGGAGCAGGAGATGCGGGTGGCCATCATCCTGAAAAAAGCCGAGGCCATCTCGGTGCGCCTGGACGAGGAGGTCGCGTTCTTCATTGCCAAGCATATCCGCTCCAACGTGCGCGAACTGGAGGGGGCGCTAAAAAGCGTCATCGCCTTTTCCCGCTTCAACGGCAAGGATATTTCGCTCGATCTGGCCAAGGAAGCGCTCAAGGATCTGCTGTCGGTGCAGAACCGCCAAATATCCATCGACAATATCCAAAAAACCGTGGCCGAGTTCTACAAGATCAAGATCTCCGACATGCACTCGAAGAAACGCAGCCGCAACGTCGCCCGGCCGCGCCAGATGGCGATGGCGCTGGCGAAGGAACTGACGCAGCACAGCCTGCCCGATATCGGAGATGCGTTCGGCAACCGCGATCACACGACCGTGCTGCACGCGTGCCGCACGATCGCGTCGTTACGCGAGAAGCACACCGAGATCAACCACGACTACCACGTACTGGAACAGGTGCTCAAGGGGTGAAAGCCTCTGGTGACAACTTTGTGGCTTCCTGTGGATCACTTCGACTTTTGCCGCACGCGACATTGTGTCCCCAAACTATAAAAAACGAATCACAGGGTTATACATGCGAGAAATGCAGCCTAGCAGCAGGAAAATAAAGGAAAATACCGAGATATCCCCGGAAGCAAGCCTCATTATCATCATTATCAGGAAGATATAATGAATACTATTAAGATAAATAGGGAGACTTTGCTGGAGCCGCTCTATGCTGTTTCCGGCATCATCGAGCGGCGCCACACACTGCCCATCCTTTCCAACGTCCTGCTGGAACGCAATGGCACGGACATCACCATCGTCGCCACCGACATCGAGATTCAAATCTCGGCGCGGGCGGTTTGCGAAAACCCGGGGGAGGCCAAGGCCATCACCGTAGGCGCGAGAAAATTGCTGGACATCCTGCGCGCGTTGCCCGAGCAGTCCGAGGTAACGCTGACGCTGCAGGAAAAGAAACTGCAGGTGAAAGCCGCCAAGAGCCGGTTCAACCTGCAGACCTTGCCGGCCGAGGATTTTCCCAAGCTGTCCCTGGCCGAGGGCGCGAGCACCAAAATGACGCTACCGCAGAAAGTGTTGAAGCATTTGTTTCTGTCGGTGCAGTACGCCATGGCGCAGCAGGATATACGCTATTACCTGAATGGCCTGCTGCTGGTGACGGGAGGAGACAAGATCACTGTCGTAGCCACTGACGGGCACCGCCTTGCCCTGGCTAGCGCGGCGCACAAGATAGACGGGGTGCAGGAGGTGATCCTGCCGCGCAAGACCATTCTCGAATTGTCCAAGCTCATGTCCGACAGCGATGACCCGGTAGAGGTGGAACTGTCGCCGACGCAGGCACGCTTCTCCTTCGGCGGCATCGTTCTTATCTCCAAGCTGGTGGACGGCAAATTTCCCGATTACACGCGTGTCATTCCGACTACGCACAACAAGAAGTTATTACTCAACCGGATCGTGCTGTTGCAGGCCCTGCAGCGCGCCGCCATTCTCACCAACGAGAAGTTCAAAGGCGTGCGCTGGGTGCTGGTCGATGGCAGCCTCAAGATCATCTGCAGCAACAACGAGCAGGAAGAGGCGCAGGAGGAACTCGATGTGACTTATGCCGGCGATGCCCTGGACATAGGCTTCAATGTCAACTATCTGCAGGACGTACTCAACAATCTGGACTGCGGCGAGGTCGAGTGTGCCTTGGGCGACGCCAACTCGAGCGCCCTGATCACGGTTCCGGGAAACGACAATTTCAAGTACGTCGTAATGCCGATGCGCATCTGAGCGGCTTTGGCAAGAAGCAGGCATACCACTTTTAAAGCCCCGCATATTTGTTACGCAGGTTAAGAGAAGGCAGGTTAAGAGAAGAACAGGAATGAACGATAAAACGAATCCGCAGCACGTCGGCAACGGCCACTACGAAGAAAGCAGCATCAAGGTGCTCAAGGGCCTGGATGCGGTGCGCAAGCGTCCCGGCATGTACATCGGCGACACTTCCGACGGCACCGGCCTGCACCACATGGTGTTCGAGGTGGTGGACAACGCCATCGATGAGGCCCTGGCAGGCTACTGCGACGACATCACGGTAACCATTCACACCGACAACTCGATCAGCGTCACCGACAACGGCCGCGGCATTCCTACCGGCAAACATCCGGATGACGAGCAGGGACGCTCGACTGCCGAAATCGTCATGACCGAGCTGCATGCCGGCGGCAAGTTCGACAACAATTCGTACAAGATCGCAGGCGGCCTGCATGGTGTCGGCGTATCCGTGGTAAATGCTTTGTCGGAGTGGCTGCGCCTCACCATACGCCGCGAGGGCAAGACCTACAGCATGGAGTTCCGCGGCGGGGTTCCCACCGCGCCGCTGCAACAAACCGGCACGACCGAGCGCCGCGGCACCGAGGTGCATTTCCTGGCGAGCACCGGCACCTTCAGCATGATCCAATATCACTACGACATTCTGGCGAAGCGGCTGCGCGAGCTGTCATTCCTCAACAATGGCGTCAAGATCCGGCTGGTGGACCAACTCGCGGGCAAGGAGGAAAACTTCGCCTTCTCCGGCGGCGTGAAGGGGTTTGTCGAGTTCATCAACCGCAATAAGACGGTGCTGCACAACAACATATTCCATGCCGTCGGCGAAAAAGAAGGCATCATCGTGGAAGTCGCGATGCAATGGAACGACTCGTATCAGGAGCAGGTGTTCTGCTTCACCAACAACATTCCGCAGCGCGACGGCGGCACGCACCTGACCGGGCTGCGCGCGGCGATGACGCGCACGCTGAACCAGTACATCGAGGGCCAGGAACTGGCCAAGAAAGCCAAAGTCGAGACCACCGGGGAGGACATGCGCGAGGGCCTGAGTTGCGTGCTTTCGGTGAAGGTGCCGGAGCCGAAGTTCTCCTCGCAGACCAAGGACAAGCTGGTGAGCTCGGAGGTGCAGCCGGTGGTGCAGGAGGTGGTCGCGGCCAAGCTCGCCGAGTTCCTGCTCGAGCGGCCCGGCGACGCGAAGATCATCACCGCCAAGATCGTCGACGCCGCGCGCGCGCGGGAGGCGGCGAGGAAGGCGCGCGAAATGACGCGCCGCAAAGGCGTGCTCGACGGCATGGGCCTGCCGGGCAAGCTCGCCGACTGCCAGGAGAAGGACCCGGCGCTATGCGAAATCTACCTGGTGGAGGGAGACTCGGCCGGCGGCTCTGCCAAGCAGGGGCGCGACCGCAAGTTCCAGGCGATCCTGCCGCTCAAGGGCAAGATACTCAATGTGGAGAAGGCGCGTTTCGACAAGCTCATCTCTTCCGCCGAGATCGCCACCCTGATCACCGCCCTCGGAACGGGCATCAAGGACGACTACAACCTCGGCAAGCTGCGCTATCACCGCATCATCATCATGACCGACGCCGACGTCGACGGCGCGCATATCCGCACCCTGCTGCTGACCTTTTTCTACAGGCAGATGCCGGATCTGGTCGAGCAAGGCCACATCTATATCGCCCAGCCGCCGCTGTTCAAGGCCAAGATCGGCAAGGAGGAGCGTTACCTCAAGGACGAGCACGAGTTGTCGCAGTACATGCTCAAGCAGGCCCTGGTGGGCGCGACGCTGATGCCGCAACAGGATAGCCAGCCGATCGCGGGCGACGCGCTGCAGCAGCTTGCGAGCTCGTATTTGCTCGCGCGCGCCGTGATCGACCGCATTGCGCGGCTCATCGACCGCGACGTGCTGGTAGCGATCCTGCGGAACGGACTGAAACTGGACCTGCACGATGCCGAATCCGCGCGCAGCAGCGCCGAGCGGCTGCAACGCGTGCTCGCGGACAAGGAAATGGTCGTGACTCCGCGCTTCGACGAAAAGCACGAGCGGCACCGACTTCTGATCGAGCGCAGCGTGCATGGCAACAGCCGCAAATGCGTCATCCACGAAGATTTTCTGCTCTCCGGCGACTATCAGCAACTGCTCGGCACGGCGCAGTTGCTCGAGGGCCTGATCGGCCCCGGCGCCTTTATCACGCGCGGCGAGAAGCGGCAGGCGGTGAAGGATTTCGGCGAGGTGATGACCTGGCTGCTGCAGGAGGTGGAGAAGAACGCCGCGCTGCAGCGCTACAAGGGCCTGGGCGAGATGAACCCGGAGCAGTTGTGGGAAACCACCATGGACCCGACCAAGCGACGCTTGTTGCGCGTGCAGATCGAGGACGCCATCGCCGCCGACGAGATATTCTCGAAGCTCATGGGCGACGACGTAGAGCCGCGGCGAGCGTTCATCGAGAGCAACGCGCTGATCGCGCGGCTAGATATCTAGCGGGGGCTTGAAACAGGAATGGGGGTGGGAAAGGAAGGATCCCGCCCCTCCCCGCCCGGATCAAACGATATTCAGGTGCTCGATGCCCGCGCTGATATCGCGGTTCTTCGCTTCCTTGCTATGCAGCTTGATGTTGAGGCGCAGGTCGTTGACCGAGTCGGCGTTTCTGAGCGCGTCCTCGTAGCTGATCTTGCCGTCCTCATACAGGTCGAACAGGGCCTGGTCGAAGGTCTGCATCCCCAGTTCGCGCGATTTCTTCATGATTTCCTTGATCTCGTGCACTTCGCCCTTGAAAATCAGGTCGGCGATCAGCGGCGAGTTGAGCATGATCTCGATCGCGGCTGCGCGCCCCTTGCCTTCTTTCAGGGGGATCAGCCGCTGCGACACCAGAGCCTTGAGGTTGAGCGACAGGTCCATCAGCAGCTGTGGCCGGCGTTCCTCGGGAAAGAAATTGACGATGCGGTCCAGCGCCTGGTTCGCGCTGTTGGCGTGCAGCGTACCCATGCACAGGTGCCCGGTTTCGGCGAAAGCGACGGCGTGCTCCATGGTTTCCCTGGAGCGGATCTCGCCGATCAGGATCACGTCCGGCGCCTGGCGCAGGGTGTTGTGCAGCGCCGTCTCCCAGGAAGCAGTATCCACGCCCACTTCGCGCTGCGTGATCATGCAGTTGATGTGCGGATGCACGTACTCGACCGGATCCTCGATGGTGATGATGTGGCCGTAGCTGTTTTGGTTGCGGTAGCCGATCATCGCCGCGAGCGTGGTCGATTTGCCCGAGCCGGTGCCGCCCACCATGATCACCAGGCCGCGTTTGTTCATGACCACATCTTTGAGTATCGGCGGCAGGCCCAGGTCCTCGAACTTGGGGATGGTCGTGGTGATCGTGCGCAGCACCATGCCGATCTTGCCCTGCTGCACGAAGCAGTTCACGCGGAAGCGGCCGATGCCCGCCGGGGCGATGGCGAAGTTGCACTCCTTGGTCGCCTCGAATTCGGCCGCTTGCTTGTCATTCATCATCGCGCGCACCAGATCGGCGGTATGCTGACCGGTGAGCTTCTGGTCCATGACCGGCGTCATCTTGCCGTCGATCTTCATCGCCGGGGGAAAGTCGGCGGTGATGAACAGGTCGGAACCCTTCTTGCTGAGCATCAGCCGCAGCAGGTCGTACATGAATTTTGTTGACTGGCCGCTATCCATATTTCACCTCACTGACAGTTTCGTCCAAATATACCCCGAACTTGTGTCTCTGGCCCGGCGCGCTTCGCCCGGCCTTAACTAAGGCGGCACCGAAGCCCGACTTCGATGCCGACCCGCGGCTCAAATCTGCTAGGCGGGGAAATTGTCCTTATTCGCGGCCTTGCCGCGCGCTTCGGCATTTGAGATCACGTTTTTCTTCACCAGATCCTGCAGATTCTGATCCAGGGTCTGCATGCCAAACTGCTGGCCGGTCTGGATGGCCGAATACATCTGCGCGATTTTGGCCTCGCGGATCAGGTTGTTGATGGCGGGCGTGCCGATCATGATTTCGTGCGCCGCGACCCGTCCCGACCCGTCCTTGGTCTTGCACAGCGTCTGTGAGATGACCGCCTTCAGGGACGTGGAGATCATCGCGCGTATCATCTCCTTTTCCGCCGCCGGGAACACATCGACGATGCGGTCGATGGTCTTCGCCGCCGAACTGGTGTGCAGTGTGCCGAAAACAAGGTGGCCGGTTTCGGCGCCGGAAAGGGCCAGACGGATGGTCTCCAGGTCGCGCATCTCCCCCACCAGTATCACGTCCGGGTCCTCGCGCAGCGCGGAGCGCAGCGCATTGTTGAACGACAGCGTGTGTGGTCCGACCTCGCGCTGGTTGATCAGGCACTTCTTCGATTCGTGCACAAATTCGATCGGATCCTCGATGGTGAGGATGTGGCCCTCTTCGGTTTCGTTCTTGTGGTTGACCATTGCCGCCAGCGTGGTGGACTTGCCCGAGCCGGTCGGCCCGGTCACCAGCACGACGCCGCGCGGCTGGTCGGCGATGTCCTCGAAGATCTTCGGGCATTTGAGCTCGGCGAGCGACAGAATCTTGGACGGGATGGTCCGCATCACCGCCGCGGCGCCGCGATTCTGGACGAAGGCGTTGACGCGAAAACGCGCCAGGCCGGGGATGGCGAAGGAGAAGTCGCACTCCAGGTTTTCCTCGTAGAACTTGCGCTGGCCGTCGTTCATGATGTCATAGATCATGCCGTGCACATCCTTGTGTTCCATCGCCGGCAGGTTGATGCGCTTGATGTCGCCGTGCACGCGGATCATGGGCGGCAGGCCCGACGAAAGATGCAGGTCGGATGCCTTGTTCTTGACCACGAAGGCAAGCAGTTCAGAGATATCCATTTATAATCGCTCCATGCTGAGTGACGCGCCAGGCGAGAATGCAACTGACCGAGTGGGTGCGATTCATCGCCGGTTTCCCGCGCTCACGCCCGCGCCAAATTATGTCCACAATCGAGAGTAACTTGCAAGCTGTAAGGGCGCGCATCGCCGCCGCGGCGCGGGCGGCCGGACGCGAGCCCGGCGATATTGCCCTGCTGGCGGTGAGCAAGACCTTCGCTGCCGGCGAGGTGCGCGCCGCGTATGCGGCGGGGCAGCGCGAATTCGGTGAGAATTACGTTCAGGAGGGGCTTGAGAAAATCGCCGAGTTGTCCGCTCTGCCGCTCATTTGGCACTTTATCGGCCCGATCCAGAGCAACAAGACGCGGGCCATCGCCGAGCATTTCGATTGGGTGCATTCGGTCGCGCGCGAGAAAATCGCGTTGCGCCTGGCGCAGGCGCGCCCGCCGGAGCTGGGTCCGCTCGATATCTGCCTGCAGGTGAACGTTAGCGGGGAGGCGAGCAAGAGCGGCGTGGCGCCGGAGGAAGTACGGCCGCTGGCCGAGGCGGTGCGCACATTGCCGCGGCTCAGGCTGCGCGGTCTGATGGCTGTTCCGGAGCCCAGCGACGACATCGAGTTGCAGCGCCGGCGTTTCAGGGGCCTGCGCATCCTGCTGGAGCAACTCAACGCCGCGGGTTTCGGGCTCGATACCCTGTCGATGGGCATGTCGCAGGACCTGGAGGCAGCCATCATGGAAGGGGCTACTATCGTGCGCGTGGGAACGGCCATATTCGGCGAAAGGGTCAAGACGTGAAAATTACATTCATTGGCGGCGGCAATATGGCTGCGGCCCTGATTGGCGGCCTCATCGGCAAGGGCCATGCGGCGGCAGGCATCCGGGTGGTCGAGCTTCAGGCCGAGGCGCGCGCACGGCTCAGCGCGCAGTTTGGCGTCGCCTGCGTGGACAGCGTGGCCGCAGCCGCGCCGCTGGGCGAGGTGCTGGTGCTGGCAGTGAAGCCGCAGCAGATGCGCGCTGCGGCTCAGGCTCTGCGCCCGCGGCTCGGGCGCGAACTCGTGATCACCATCGCCGCCGGCATCCGCCTGGTCGATTTGTCGCGCTGGCTCGGTGGCTACGCCACCCTGGTGCGCTGCATGCCCAATACACCGGCGCTCGTCGGCGCCGGCATCACCGGGCTGTACGCGAGCGCCGGGGTCGACGCCGGCCAACGCGTCTTGGCTGAGTCGATACTCGGCGCGGTGGGCGCGACGCTATGGGTGCCGCAGGAATCCTTGCTCGATCCGGTCACGGCGATTTCCGGCAGCGGCCCGGCTTACGTGCTCTACTTTATCGAGGCGTTGCAGCAGGCGGCGCAGGAAATGGGCTTTTCCGCCACAGACGCCAAAAAGCTCGCGGTCGAGACTTTCGTCGGGACCGCCAGACTCGCAGCACTGAGCGCGGAGGGCGTGGCGGTGCTGCGCGAGCGCGTCACCTCGAAGGGCGGAACGACCGAGCGCGCGCTCGCCAGCATGGATGCCGACCGGGTCAAGGACCTCATCGTGCGGGCGCTGCACGCCGCCAACCAGCGCGCGCACGAATTGGGCGAGCAACTGGGTGCGGACGAATGATGAGCTGCCGGGCTACGCGCATCAGCGCGCACAATGCAAACCGCTCGTTTTTCAATCGACCTTCATCGATGCGGGTCCGGCGCCGCATTTATTTTTCGGGCGAGATGGATGCTTAATCAAATTCTGCGTTTCCTGCTCGACACGGTATTCGGTTTTTTTGTGTTCGTGCTGCTGGTGCGGTTCTATCTGCAACTCATGCGCGCACCGTTCCGCAACCCGCTGGGACAGTTCGTCACCGCGTTGACCAATTGGCTGGTGCTGCCGGCGCGGCGTTTGATTCCCGGCATGTTCGGCCTGGATCTGGCGAGCTTCCTGCTCGCCTGGGTGATCGAGGCGCTGCTGGTGTTCCTGCTCTATGTACTTCGGGAGGGAGGCGTAGGCGGCGCGTCGGGGGCGGTGGTGGGCATTTTTTTCAGCCTGGCCTTGCTCGAGTTGGCGCGTTTCAGTCTGTATCTGCTGATCGGCGTCATTCTGATTCAGGCGGTGATCAGCTGGGTCAGCCCGTATGCGCCGCTGGCGCCGCTGTTCAATGCGCTTACCGCCCCTTTCCTGCGCCCGTTCCGGCGTATGGTTCCGCCCATCGGCAACGTCGACTTGTCGCCGCTGTTCGCCTTGGTCGCGGCGCAACTGCTGCTGATCCCGCTCGAATACGTTACGCGCGCGGTGGCGGGGCTGCTTTGAGCTGGTATCAGATCGGCCGCGACGGAGTCACGATCCAGATTCAAGCCCAGCCCGGCGCCAAGCGCACCGAGGTCGCCGGCTTGTACGGCGATTGCCTCAAGCTGCGCCTGGCTTCGCCCCCCGTGGACGGGAAAGCCAACGAATGTCTGATTGAGTTCCTGGCCGAGCGCTTGGGTGTGAAGCGGGGTCAGGTAAAGATCACCCGGGGACTAAGCTCGCGCCGCAAGAACGTGTTTGTGGCGGTGGCGGGGTTTCAACCCGCGGCTTTGCTTGAGAAAGACGGCGAAAAGGCCTGACCCGGGATCGCTGCGCAGGCGATTGCTGCGCCAGGTTTACCGTTGCGTCTGACTGCGTTCAGCCAGTTCCCGCGTTGTAGACGATCTGGCCCTGCACCAGGGTATAGCGCACCTTGCCCGGCAGTTCGATGCCGAGGAAGGGTGTGTTCTTGCCTTGACTCTTGAGCGCGGCGGCGCTCACCTTGCCGTAGTGTTCCGCATCGAAGATGCAGACATCGGCTGTATGGCCCTCCGACAAGTGGCCGGCGTCCAGGCCGAGTATCCGCGCCGGCGCTTGCGTGATGCGCGCGAGCGCCTGCGCCAGCGGCACCTTCAATTCGAGTGCCCACTTCAGCGTGAGCGGCAGCAGCAGTTCCAGGCCGGTCGCGCCGGCTTCAGATTCGCCGAAAGGCAGCAGCTTCGAATCTTCGTCTACCGGCGTGTGGTCGGAGCAGAGCGCGTCGATGGTGCCGTCCTTCAGCCCCTCGCGCAGCGCATTGCGGTCGCGCGCGCTTCGCAGCGGCGGCAGCAGGTGACAATGCGAGTCGAAGTAGCCCAGATCCATTTCCGACAGGTGGGCGTGATGGATGCCGACGTCGCAACTGAGGGGCAGGCCGTCGCGCTTGGCCGCGCGCACCATGGCCACCCCTTCGCGCGTCGACAGGCGGCACAGGTGCACGCGGGTACCGGTGGCGCGCATCAGTTCGATGATGGTGGCAACGGCGATGGTCTCGGCAAAGGCGGGAATCCCCGGCAACCCCAGGCGTGTGGCCACTTCGCCGTCGTGCGCCACCCCACCCTTCGCCAGATATCCGTCCTGCGGGCGCAGCCAGACGCAGAAGCCGAAAGTGGCGGCGTACTGCAGCGCGCGCCACAACACCTGATTGTCCTGCAGCGGCACATCGGCATGGGAGAAGCCCACGCAGCCGGCATCGCGCAGTTCTGCCATCTCGGTAAGCTGTTCGCCGGCGAGGCCGACAGTGAGCGCGCCGATCGGATAAACGTGCGCCAGGTTGAGCGTCTTGGCGCGGTGCTTGAGCATCTCCACCAGGCCGGGTTCGTCCAGCGGCGGCTCGGTGTCGGGCGGACAGGCGAGGCTGGTCACGCCCCCCGCCACTGCGGCCAGCATTTCCGATTCCAGCGTCGCCTTGTACTCGAAACCGGGCTCGCGCAGCCGCGCCGACAGGTCGATCAGGCCCGGGCAGACCACCAGGCCCGTGGCGTCGATCACGCGCTTGGCGCTGAAACCGGCCGGCGCCTTGCCCACGGCGGCGACCTTGCCGGCGGCGACGAACAGGTCGGCGCGGGTGTCGATGTTGTTTTTCGGGTCGATCAGGCGGCCGTTCTTGATATGAATTTTCATCTAATTGCTCGTTACAAAATGAGGGGATATCCCCAGAGGGGACTTCCTTCGGGGCGCATCCCCTCATACTCCCCTAAGTCGGGGCCGCTTCGGTAATTCTGAAACGGCCTCTAAATCAATTTCCTGCCAGTATGCTCATCACGGCCATCCTGACAGCGATGCCGAAAGTCACCTGCGGCAGGATCACCGCCTGCGCGCCGTCGGCGACCGCGGAATCGATTTCCACGCCGCGGTTCAACGGTCCCGGGTGCATGACGATGGCATCGGGCTTGGCCAGCGCCAGCTTTTCCGGGGTCAGGCCGTAGTACTTGAAAAATTCCTGCGCCGAAGGCAGCAGCGCACCGCGCATGCGCTCGCTCTGCAGGCGCAACATCACTACCACGTCGACGTCGCGCAGGCCCCGTTCCAGGTCGTGAAACACCGTGACGCCCAGCTTCTCGACGCCGGCGGGGATCAGGGTCATGGGCCCGATCACGCGCAGGTCGGGCGTGCCCATCAGGGTGAGCGCGTGGATCAGCGAGCGCGCCACGCGCGAATGCAGCACGTCGCCGACGATGGCGACCGACAGCCTGGTGAAATCCTTCTTGTAGTGGCGGATGGTGTAGAGATCGAGCAGTCCCTGGGTCGGGTGGGCGTGGCGCCCGTCGCCGGCGTTGATAACGTGCAGGTGGCTGGCAACATGGCTCGCGATCAGATGCGGCGCGCCGCTTTGCGCGTGCCGCACCACGAACATGTCCGCATGCATGGCCGAGAGATTGTCTACCGTGTCGAGCAGGGTCTCGCCCTTGGTGTGGGAGGATGCGGCGATGTTGAGGTTGATGACGTCGGCCGACAGGCGCTTGGCGGCGATCTCGAACGTGGTGCGGGTGCGGGTGGAGGGCTCGAAGAATAAATTGAACACCGATTTGCCGCGCAACAGCGGCACTTTCTTGACCTCGCGCGCCGTGACGCCGACGAAAGAGGTGGCGGTATCGAGGATATGTATCAGGGTTTCGCGCGGAAGACCCTCGATGGTAAGCAGGTGCTGCAGCTCGCCCTTGCCGTTCAGTTGTGGGTTACGCATCCAGTTTCAGCCTGAGTTTGCCGTTCTCGTCCCGGTCCAGCACCAGCATGCGCCCCGACGGCACCTCCAGCCGGGCGCCTACATATTGTGCTGCGACCGGCAACTCTCGCCCGCCGCGGTCGATCAGCACGGCGAGGCAGATTGAAGCCGGTCGGCCGTAGTCGAACAATTCGTTCATCGCCCCGCGCACCGTGCGACCGGTGTAGAGCACATCGTCCACCAGGACGATGTGGCGGCCGTCGACTTCGAACGGGATTTGCGTTGGCTTTATCTGTGGATGCAGGCCGGTCTTGTCGAAGTCGTCGCGGTAGAACGAGATATCGAGCAGACCCAGCGGCAGCACGATGCCGAGCGCCGCGTGCAGCCGCTCGGCCAGCCAGACCCCGCCGGTATGGATGCCGACCAGTGCGGTATCGGCGGTGACGTGCGGCTTGAGTTCGCGCACCAGCCCGGCGCACAGGACTTCAGGATCAGGGAGAACCAGGGTCATCGAAATAGCTTTGTAAAATGATCTGTGCCGACACTTGGTGAGCGTGCAGCTTGTGCTTGCGCCCCCCCTTTCCCACCGCCCGTAACGCTTCTTCGGCTGCGGCCGAGCTCAAGCGCTCGTCCACCAGCCTGACCGGCAGCCTGAAGCGGGACTCCAACTGGCGCGCGAAACGACGGCAGCGCCGTGTCAACTCGTGTTCGGCACCGTCCATCGAAAGCGGCAGCCCCACCACCAGAAAGCCGGGTTTCCATTCGGCGACAAGCGCGGCAATTTCGTGCATGCGCGCCGCGTTGCTTTCCGCCGTGATCAGCCCAAGCGGGTGCGCCATGCCAACGCTGGACTCGCCGACTGCGACACCGGTGAATTTTTCGCCGAAATCGAACGCGAGGACCGTTCCCGTCCCGGCGCGGGGAGCAGGCAGTGAGGACGCAGGCGGAGAGGCGGGCATCGCTGTCGATCGGGCTTTGTCGTTACTCCTCACCCTTCCGCCCTCACGCCGCTCAAGCATGTCCGGTATCCTCGGACAAGCTGGTGAAATCCACACCTAGTAGCTCCATCGCCGCGGGCAGCTTTTCCTCGGCGGGCAGGTCGAAGATGATCTGCTCGCCCGCTTCGACGGTCAGCCAGGCGTTCTGCCCCAGCTCGTGCTCGAGTTGTCCCGCCGCCCAGCCGGAGTAGCCCAGGGTGACCAGCATCTTGGCCGGACCGCTGCCCTTCCCGACCGCTTCGAGTATGTCTTTGGAGGTGGTGAGACCGAGGCTGTCGCGCACCTTCAGCGTGGAGTGCCACTCCCCCACCGGCTGGTGCAGCACGAAGCCCCGGTCGGTCTGCACCGGCCCGCCGAAATATACGGGAAGGTCGTGCAGTTGGTGCGGCTCAAGCTTGAGATTGATGCGCTCGAACAGCGCTTGCAGGCTCAGGTCGATGGGGCGGTTGACTACCACGCCCAGCGCGCCCTGATCGTTGTGTTCGCAGATGTAGGTGAGGGATTTGGCAAAATAAGGGTCCACCATGTTCGGCATTGCGATGAGAAAATGGTGGGTAAGATCGATCGCCACTGTGGTATTTTAAACCTCTGGCAGAACATACACAATTTTGGCGCAGAACGAACAGATTTACGCTAAAGCCCTGGTCTGGTTCCGGCGCGACCTGCTCCGGGCCGAACAGCCTAGCGCTGGCGCTCCGCTCCATGGGTGATGACTAGATTTCGACCATCTCGAAGTCTTCCTTGCGCGCGCCGCATTCCGGGCAAGTCCAGTTGATGGGCACGTCCTCCCAGCGCGTGCCCGGGGCGATGCCCTCGTCGGGAACGCCGGCGGCCTCGTCGTAGATGTAGCCGCAGATGAGGCACATCCAAGTCTTGAATTCGGTGCTGGTCGATGCTGCTGTCATGTCCTGGGGCTTGGTTTGGGTTAAAATAGCGCCGCATCTTACCCTGTTGCCATGTCTTGTTCCAGCATGGCGCCAACCATGCCCTCCTCACTGCCTCCGATCGTCCTCAGTTTTGCCGGCACCGATCCCACCGGCGGCGCCGGCATCCAGGCCGATTTGCTCACGCTGTCGAGCATGGGCTGCCACGCCCTCACCGTTGTCACCGCGATCACGGTGCAGGACACCGCGGGGGTCGAGGATGTGCTGCCGATAGAAGCCGACTGGGTCAGCGACCAGGCGCGCGTGCTGCTGGAAGACATGTCGGTGGCGGCGTTCAAGATCGGCCTGGTGGGCAGCGTGGAAAACTGTGCCGCCATCGCCGAAGTGGTATCGGATTATCCAGACGTGCCGCTGATCCTCGACCCGGTGCTGGCCTCGGGCCGCGGCGACGAGATGGCGACCGATGACCTGATCGAGGCCATGCGCGAACTGCTGATCCCGCAGACCACCATCATCACCCCCAATAGCCTCGAGGCGCGGCGCCTGGCCGACGATGGCAGCGACGAGGAGCGGTCTTTGGAGGACTGCGCCAAGCGCATCCTGGAAATGGGCTGCGAGTACGTGCTGATCACCGGCACGCACGAGAATACGCCGCAGGTGATCAATACGCTCTACGGCCAGCAGGGCGTGATCCGGAGCGACAGCTGGCAGCGCTTGCCCGGCAGCTATCACGGCTCGGGCTGCACGCTGGCCTCGGCCATCGCCGCCACGCTCGCCAACGGTCTGGACATTCCTGAAGCGGTGCGCGAGGCACAGGAATACACTTGGCAGACGCTCAACGCCGGCTTTCGCCCGGGCATGGGGCAGCACATCCCAGACCGTTTCTTCTGGGCGCGGGAAGTAGAGGATGACGAGAAGACGCATGAGGGGTGAGGCGTGAAGCGCAAACTCGCTGGGCTCTATGCAATTACGCCGGATGAGCCCCGCACCGATATTCTCGTCCGCAAAGTCGGTCAAGCGCTCCGGGGCGGAGCTTCTGTGGTGCAATACCGCAACAAAACTGCCGGCCCGGAGTTGCGGCGCGAGCAGGGGCGCGCGCTTGCAGCGTTATGCCGCGAAGCCGGCGCCCCCTTCATCGTCAACGACGATCTCGCGCTCGCGCTCGCGCTCGATGCCGACGGCGTGCATCTGGGTGGGGACGATGGCGACCTGGCCGAGGCGAGGCAGCGCCTGGGGCAGGCCAGGCTGCTCGGTGCTTCCTGCTACAACCGTATTGAACTGGCCGAGGCCGCGGCGCTGGCGGGCGTGGATTACCTGGCTTTTGGCAGCGTGTTCAGCTCCGGCACCAAATCCGGCGCGGTGCGCGCGCCGCTGGCGATTTTCGCCGAGGCGCGCCGGAGCTTCGCCCTGCCCCTGGTCGCGATCGGCGGCATTACCCTTGAAAATGCGCCCCAGGTATTCGCCGCCGGGGCCGACGCAGTGGCCGTGATCAGCGCGGTGTTCGACGCCGGCGACATCGCCGCCAGCGCGGCCGGCTTTACCCGACTTCATCAACAACAGCGGATGCAGCAATGAGCAACGAATCTCTGTTTGCCAAGGCCCAGCAGTTCATTCCCGCCGGGGTCAATTCCCCGGTGCGGGCGTTTCGCGCCGTGGGCGGTGCGCCACGCTTCATCGCGCGCGGCGAGGGCGCCTGCATGTGGGACACCGAAGGCCGGCGGTATATCGATTACATCGGTTCCTGGGGAGCGATGGTGGCGGGCCATGCCCATCCCGAGGTGGTGGCCGCAGTGTGTGCGGCCGCTAAGAAAGGCCTGTCATTTGGCGCGCCGACCGAAGCCGAAATCGAAATGGCCGAGCTGTTGTGCAAGTTGCTGCCCGGCATGGAACTGGTGCGCCTGGTGAGTTCGGGTACCGAGGCCACGATGACGGCGTTGCGTCTGGCGCGCGGTTATACCGGCCGCAGCCGCGTCGTCAAGTTCGAGGGCTGCTATCACGGCCATGCCGACAGCCTGCTGGTGAAAGCCGGCTCGGGCGCGCTCACTTTCGGCCAGCCGAGCTCTTCCGGCGTCCCGCCCGAAATTGCCGCCCATACCCTGGTGCTCGACTATAACGATGCCGGGCAACTAGCGCGCAGCTTCGCCGAATGCGGCAAGGACATTGCCGCGGTGATCGTGGAGCCGGTCGCGGGCAACATGAACCTGGTCGCGCCCAAGCCCGAATTCCTGCGCGCCATGCGCGAACTCTGCACCAAATACGGCGCAGTGCTGATCCTGGACGAGGTGATGACCGGCTTTCGCGTTGGCTTGACCGGCGCGCAGGGTCGCTACGGCATCCAGCCCGACCTCACCACGCTGGGCAAGGTCATCGGCGGCGGCATGCCGGTGGGCGCTTTCGGCGGGCGGCGCGACATCATGCAGAAAATAGCGCCGCTCGGGCCGGTCTATCAAGCGGGCACGCTCTCGGGCAATCCGGTGGCGGTCGCCGCCGGCCTGGCCACGTTGAAGCTGGTGCAGGCTCCCGGCTTCTATGAAAAGCTCGGCGCCAGCACGCGTGCGTTGACCGAGGGCCTGGCCACGGCGGCGAAAAAACACGGCGCGGTGTTTTCAGCGCAGGCGATCGGCGGCATGTTCGGCATCTATTTCCGTGCGAGCGTCCCGCGCAGTTTCGCCGAGGTCATGCAGTGCGATAAAGAGATGTTCAACCGTTTCTTCCACGCCATGCTCGAGCGCGGCGTGCACTTCGCGCCTTCGGCCTACGAAGCGGGCTTCGTCTCCGCGGCGCACAGCGAGCAGGATATCGATGCGACCGTCAGCGCTGCCGAAGCGGTGTTCGCAACCCTGGCCAAATAGAAAACGCGAATTGAACGGCGAGCGCGCCGGCGGGTGAAGTCAAAGCGCCGCGCGGTCAGGCGGGATCCGGATCTAACGCGGCTTGAGGCTGTCGCGGATTTCGCGCAGCAGCTTCACTTCCTCCGGCGGCTCGGCCGCCGCCGCGGCTTCGGCACGCTTCATTTTGTTGATCCAGCGCACCAGCATGAAAATAATGAAAGCGAGGATGACAAAATTAATGGAGATGGTGAGGAAGTTGCCGTAGGCGAACACCGGCACGCCTGCCTTCTTGACCGCCTCCAGCGTCACCGCCGTGCCCGGGGGAATGTCCTTGAGCGCGACGAAGTAATTGGAGAAATCCAGTCCGCCCAGCACCCGCCCCACCACCGGCATGATCAGGTCGGTCACCACGGACTCGACGATCTTACCGAAGGCGGCGCCGATGATCACGCCCACCGCCAGGTCGATCACATTGCCCTTCATCGCAAATTCCTTGAATTCCTTGAGCATGGTGTCAGCCTCCTTTCCAGCAATAACAGATGATGAATCCTGGGATGTGCCCGTACCCATAGCGGATTCTAGCAGCCGGGTTATGATTGCAGCATCGCTTTTCCATTAGATTGGAATATGGCCGAAGGGCGCGCGAGTGGCGGGCTTGAGCGGAACGCACGCCCACTGGAAATCTGGGCCTGGGCGATGTACGATTTCGCCAACTCGGGCTACACCACGGTGGTGCTCACCGCGATTTTCAACGCCTATTTCGTTGCGGTAGTGGCGGGCAACGCGCCTTGGGCGACCTTCGCCTGGACCGCAACTTTGTCACTGTCCTACGCTCTGGTGATCGTCACCGCTCCGGTAATCGGCGCCTATGCCGACCTGCGCGCCAACAAGAAGCGGCTGCTGCTCCTTACCACCGTCGGCTGCGTGCTCGGCACCGCAGCCCTCGCCCTGGCCGGCCCCGGCGATCTGGTCATCGCCGTCGTCTGCGTGGTTGTATCGAACTTTTTCTTTTCCACCGGCTGCGATCTGGTCGCGGCGTTCCTGCCGGAGTTGGCGCGTGGCAGGGACTTGGGCAAGGTATCGGGCTGGGGCTGGAGCCTGGGTTACCTGGGCGGCTTGGTTACGCTGGGCGCCTGCCTCGCTTACGTATCCTGGGCTCAAGCCGCCGGCCACGAGGCGGCGCAGTTCGTGCCGGTGACCATGCTCATTACTGCGATACTGTTCGCGTTGGCGAGCCTGCCGACTTTCGCCATCCTGCGCGAACGCGCTACGCCGCAGCCGCTGCCGGCAGGCGCGTCGCTGGTCGGATCGGCGTTAGCGCGTCTGGCGGACACCCTGCGGCACGCGGCACACTACCAGGACCTGCGTCGTTTTCTGGTTTGCATCGTGTTCTACCAGGCAGGAGTGCAGACGGTGATTACCCTTGCCGCGATCTACGCCGAACAGGCGATGGGCTTCAACACCCAGGACACGCTCATTCTGGTGCTGGTGGTCAATGTCACCGCTGCGCTGGGCGCGTTTTTTCTCGGCAACGTGCAAGACCGAATCGGCCACGTCCCCACCATCGCGCTCACGCTCGCCGGCTGGATCGCGACCGTGCTGATTGTTTGGGCGGCCGATACGCGAGAGCTGTTCTGGATCGCGGCCAACCTCGCCGGCTTGTGTCTGGGTGCCTCGCAGTCGGCGGGCCGCGCGCTGGTCGGCTATTTGAGTCCCAAGGCGCGCCGCGCCGAGTTCTTCGGCCTGTGGGGGCTGGCGACGAATCTGTCTTCCATCCTCGGGCCCATCACCTACGGTGCGGTGAGTTGGATGTCGCAGGGCAACCACCGCCTCGCCATGCTCATCACCGGCGCCTTCTTCGTGGTCGGATTGCTGATTCTGCATGGGGTTGACGCGCGCCGCGGCAGGCGCGCCGCGCTGAAAAAAGCCTGATCATCGCGATCACGGGGCGCGCGCAGACAATATTTTTTCTGGCCGCCGATTGCGCACTGACGGCTAGTCGCGCCCGGGAGACACAGCATTTGCTTGCGGCTGCTCCGGCGTAGGGGAAACTATGTAGGGGCGCGCCCCCCTTCATCTGTGGTGACCGATCCTTACGGCAGCTCGGCCGAGGGCATGCGCGCGCGTATGGTTTCGCTGTAGCGTTGCAGGAATTCGGAGTCGCGGTTGCGCTCGTAATAGAGCGGCCGCGGCAGCATCGCCGCCAGCCGCGCCGCCTGTTCGGCGTTCAAGCTGGCTGCGCTGACGTTGTAATAATGCCGGGCCGCGGCTTCGGCGCCGAAGACGCCATTGCCCCACTCGGCGATATTCAGATAGATCTCCAGAATGCGCTCCTTCCCCATCAGCATCTCCAGCATCCAGGTGATGACGGCCTCCTGCCCTTTGCGCCACAGGCTTTTCTCGCCGGAGAGGAACAGGTTCTTGGCCAGTTGCTGGCTGATGGTAGAGCCGCCGGCGACCACTTTTCCCCGCCTCTGGTTTTTCTCCAGCGCTTTCTGTATGCCCTCCCAGTCGAAACCGTCGTGCTCGGAGAACTTGGCGTCCTCGGCCACGATCACCGCGCGTTTCAACTCGACGGAGATGCGCGCGTAACTTGCCCATTGTTGCTTCAGCGTCGCTTTCGGGTCCTTTTCGCGCAGGCGCTCCAGGCGCGCCTGCATGAAGCTGGTGTTCTGGGGGTTGTGCCCGGCCCAGTACCAGATATGCGCGGCAAACCAGCTCTGGTACAACAGCAGGGCGATGAACAATACGCCCAGCGTGTAGCAGAACGCCTTCCACAGCCAGGTCAAAGCACGTTTTATCGCGCGAGCCATGCTCAAGCCGTTGCTTGCCGGAGCAGCTTCAGTACCGGCGCGGTGTCCGGACGCAGGCCGCGCCAGATAAAGAACGACTCCGCCGCCTGCTCCACCAGCATGCCCAGGCCGTCCGCGAGCGCGGCCGCACCCTCGCCGCGCGCAAAGACGAGAAAAGGCGTGTCGTCCCTGCCGTAGACCATGTCGTAAGCCAGTGCGCCGGGCGCGAATACGCCCGGCGGCAGCGGCGGCAGTTCCCCGGCCAGGCTAGCCGAGGTGGCGTTGACGACGAGGTCGAACTGCCTGCCGGCGAGCGCCGCATAGGTGCCGGCTTCGAGACCGCCGCCAAAACTTTGCGCAAGCAGCTGCGCTTTGCCGAGGGTGCGGTTGGCGAGCACCAGCCGCGCCGGTTGCTGCTCGAGCAGGGGCTTGATCACGCCGCGCGCCGCGCCGCCTGCGCCAAGCAACAGCACGCGCCGGCCGGCGACGGCGCAGCCGAGATTGCGCGCGAGGTCGTTCACCAGGCCGGCACCGTCGGTGTTGTCGCCAAATATCGCGTTGCCCTCGAATTTGAGCGTGTTCACCGCCTCTGCCGCACGGGCGCGTTCCGACAGCTGGGTAGCGAAGCGGAACGCTTCGCCCTTGAACGGCAGTGTGACGTTGAGACCGCGTCCGCCGCGGGCGCGGAATGCGCTGGCGGTCTCTATGAACGCGTGCGTCGGCGCGAGCAAGCGCTCATAGGTCAGATCCTGCCCGGTCTGGCGCGCAAACGCGGCGTGGATCTGCGGCGATTTGCTGTGCGCGACCGGGTTGCCGATGACGGCGTATTGGTCCGGCATAGCGGGAAATCACTCCCCAAATAATTTATCACCCGGCGCGAATGTCCAGGTACGGGTGATGACGAGAATGTCGGTGTCGCGCTTGATATTGGCGGGGAAGCCGGCGTAGGGCGAGGCCATTTTCACGATGCGCTCGGCCGCGCGGTCCAGAATCTGGTATCCCGAGGAGCGGTCGACCTCGATTTTGTCGAGACTGCCGTCGGCCTTGATTGAAACGGTGAGCACCAGGCTGCCATAGACCCGGCCGCGCGCGCCGTCCGGGTAATTCAGATTGCCGATGCGCTCGACTTTCAGGCGCCAGTCCTCGACGTATTGCGCAAAGCGGTATTCCTCCGCGCGCGCGCCTATGTTTTTCTTTCGCGGGCGCTTGTTGTATTCCTCGGTCTGACGCGAGATCTGCGCCTCCATGCGCGCGATCGCGAGCGCGCTGGTGGCGAGCTCCTGGCCCGACACCTGGGGCTGGGGCGCCTCCGCGGCGGACGCAGGTTTGGGCTGTTCGGCCGTGGTCACGCTTTTCGCCGCCTGCAACCGGGTCATCATCTTCAACTGTCGCGCCTCGAGTTCCTGCACTCGGCGCGCTGCGCGCTTGGCATCGGCACCGGACCCGGCCTCCTTCAGCACCGGCAGCGGCGTCTTGGCGCGGCGGTTTTCGTCGGTATTGCCGCCGCCGTCTAGATTGGCCTGCGCCCGCACGTCGGCCTTGACCGGTTTCGCGCGGGTCTTGCTGTTGACCAGCACCACCTCCAGCGGCGGCAATATGTATTTGTCGCGGATGATGTCGGGCAGCTTGAAATGGATGGACAGCGCCACCGCGTGCAGCAGGATGGATAGGCCCAGCGCGAGGGTGAAACTGCGCGACGAAGGATCCATGCCAGCCATGAACTCAGGCCAGCGCATGCGCTTGGAACCGAGCGGATAAACGCTGTGCAATCAGACCTCAAACACTAGTAAAATCAAAGTATTTTATGCTTTTCGAGAGAATTTATGTCAACTTTCGGCTGTGGCGGTGCCCGGGTACGCTGGACTGGAAAACGGGGTCACCAAACCGGACCATCGCTACTGCCTGCTTCGATCGATCCTCGCGCGCTGTCGCTCTCTCCTACTCAGACATTCGCGAGCCCTCAGCCGGTCCCTTGTATCGGGCTTTGACCGAGTTATCGATCAGGTCTATCCCTTCGATTTCGAGCAGTACCCGGCTGCCCACTTCCAGCTCCGGCAGCGAGGGCACGCGGACATACAGCGGAATCCGCTCGAACTTGACCAAATTATCGCGCAGCACCTGCGCCTTTGATAGCGTCACCTGCTCCTGCAGCAGCCAGCGCAGGCACCAGTAATGCTCCATTTTCCCCTGGAATTGGTCATAGGCAGCGTAGGTCAGTTCGAACTCGCGCATCGCCGCGAGCAGATCAGGCGAATTTTTTCCGAACGGAGGCGTCGTGCCCGAGAGGCAGGCGAGCAGTTGCCACTGGTTTAGCAGATCGATGTAGCGGCGCAGCGGTGAACTCGCCCAAACGTAGTGCGACACGCCCAGGCCCTGATGTGGAGAGGCTATCGTAGTCAGGCGTACCTTGCCGTTGGATTGGGCACGGTAGATCGCGGGCACGCCGCGGTCGGCGAGCAGCCTGCCCCAGTTGTTGTTGGCGCTGATCATCAGTTCCGACACCAGCTTGTCCAGCGGTGCGCCGCGCTTGCGCTCGACGATACTGACGCGCTCATTTTCGACGTAAAAGTTATAGTCGATACGGTCCTGGTGCGCCGCGGGCTTGCCGCGCACCGCCTCCAGTTCAAGCGCGAGCCGCCACAGGAAAAACAACTCGGCCTCGAACGGCAGTTCACCCCGTTCTTCTCCGGCGAGAAAGGCTGCGTCCAGCGCCTCCACCTGATGATGGCGCAGGTTGGCGGCGATCTTCACGCGCTCGATGCGCGTTTCCTGGCCCTCCACCACGTGCGACAGCGGATTGATGTCCAGGTACAACGACACCGCCGGGCAATCGCGTCCTTCGGCGAGGGTATAGCGCTCGATCACCTGCGGCGGCAGCATGGTGATCTTCTGCCCCGGAATGTAGGCAGTGGACAGACGCGCGCGCGCGATCTTGTCCACCGCGGACCCGGGCGCGAAACCCAGCCCCGGGGCGGCGATGTGAATGCCGACGCGATAGCGGCCGTTGGCAAGCCGAGTCAGAGAAAATGCATCGTCGATTTCGGTGGTGCTGGCATCGTCCAGGCTGAACGCCGCGGCCTCGGCCAGCGGCAGCTGCGGCGGCTCGCCGACGGAGATGTTGTCGGAAAACCCGCTGTCGCGTGGAAAGAACTCGAATAGAAACGCCCCCAGATGGTAGTCGTGGCTGGAGGGCAGGGCGCCGGCGCGCTCGAACAGCTTCGCCGCCGACAGGCCGCTCGCCTCGCAGGCCAACTCCAGGGCCTTGGTCTCCACGCGATTGCGATCGGGTTGGTACAACAACTGCGGCAACATGGCGTGTAGCGCGTCGGGCACGGTGCCGCGCTGCAGGTCGTCCGCCCAAGTGTGGATTTGCTCCTCCTGCAGTCGCTTTTTCTCCACGCTCGCAAGCGCTGCTTTGAGGGTGTCGGCGGGCGCGGCACGAAAGCGGCCTTTGCCTTTGCGGTAGAAGTACATCGGCGCCGATTGCAGCTTGATCAGGATCGCCGCGGCTTCAAGCGCATTGGGTGCATGGCCGCAATATTCGCGCGCCAGGTCGGCGAAACCGAACTCCGCTTTGCCGCAGCATTGCCACAGGAAATCGGTATCGATCTCGGCCGCGAGCGCTTCTGCCTTGCCCATGAGTTCGGCGAGCGGAGGCGCCTCGAAGCGCAGCAGCACGCTCGCTGCCTTGATCTTGTTCCTCTTGCCGTGCGGCGCCTCCACTTGCAGAGACGCGTCGCTCTCTGCGAGCACGGCGCCGACCTTGAAAGAGCCGGTCTCTTCGTACAGCACGTTCATGGGTTCAAGGCCGAAGGAGTAGGGTTTGTCGAGCGCCGCCGTCACCCCTGACGGGCAGGCTGAAGGGCGCGGCGCTCGCGCGGCGTCCGATTCAACGCAGCAGGTTGAAATTATACGCCAGGGAAGCTCTGATTGAGTCGCTGACGCAACCGGAGCTTCCTCTGATTTGGGGTATTTTCAAGTGGACCGGGTGGGAAGGGATGGGTCCCACCCCTTCCCTGGGCCCCCTTGTTCAGGCTGACGCTAGCTGCGCTTCCGCGCGCCGGTGGATCGGCGCATGCATTCAGGGCATAGTCAACCATGTTCGGGCCGCGGCTGGGCGAGTAAACTGTGCAATACTTAGCCAAACTGGGCTGCAGCGCAGTGCCATCTCGCAAATGCAGCAGGAAGGATGCCTATGAACGCTGCCGATGTGATCATTACCGAGGTTGGCCCGCGCGACGGGCTGCAGAATACCAAAAGCTTCATGCCGACCGCGGCGAAGCAGGCTTGGATCAGCGCCGAGGCCGCCGCCGGCGTGCACGCGATCGAGGTCTGCTCCTTCGTGCCGGCCAAGCTCATCCCGCAGTTCGTCGACGCCGAGGAAGTGCTCGCATACGCCAATGCCATCCCCGGCTTGACACCGGTGGTGCTGGTGCCCAACTTCAGGGGCTGCGAGCGCGCCCTCGCCGCCGGCGCGCGCCGCGTCACCGTGCCGATCTCCGTGTCCGAGGCGCACAGCATGAGCAACGTGCGCAAAACCACGGCACAGGCGATCGAGGACTTTGCCCGCATGGCCGGCCTGGTGCGAGCGCAAGCGAAAGGCAGACGAGCGCAACTGGTGGGCGCCTGCTCCACCGCTTTCGGCTGCTCGCTGCAGGGGGTGGTGGCAGAAGACGACGTGGTGCGCGTTGCAGTGGCGTTGCGACAGGCCGGGGCGGATGCCATCAGTCTGGCCGACACCGTGGGCTACGCCAACCCGGGACAGGTGAAGCGCCTGTTCCAGAAAGTGCGCAAAGCCATCGGCGAGGACTTCGACATCGAAGCGCACTTTCACGACACCCGCGGCCTCGGACTTGCGAACGCGCTCGCCGCCTACGAGGTCGGAGTGCGCAATTTCGACAGCACCTTAGGCGGCTTGGGCGGCTGTCCCTGGGCGCCCGGCGCATCAGGCAACGTGGTCACCGAGGATCTGGCGTTCATGTTCGAGTCCATGGGCGTGAACACCGGCATCGACATCGGCAAGCTGATCGAGGTGCGCAAGACGGCTTTCGCGGCCCTGCCCGACGCCGAGCTCTATGGCCACATTTCCAAGGCCGGTCTGCCCGAGGGTTATCAACCGTTGGTGCGTGCGGCCTGAATCGCCCCGAATCTCGGCTCTGAGGGAGGGGCTGTTGACATTCGCCGCGCTCGTGCGGGCAATGCCAACAGAGTCTAGCGCGCGCACGTTCAAAGGGCTGGCCGCCGCGTGGATCGCATCCGAGGGCATGCGCAAGGGCTGGACCGCTGCGTACCAAGAGGAAGTTGCGCAAAGCCTTGCAAACCATCTGTGCAGGCTCGATGCGCTACCGATATCGACCATCGTCGCGGCGATAACCGCGCCGATGCTAAGCCTTGTCGAAACGAACGCGCCCGCGATGGAAGAAAAAGTTTCGAGGCGGTTGCACGCGATCATGGACTACGCTGTGGAAACCGGCGCTATTGTCGCCAATCCGCTGCCGCGTCGGCGATGGTGCTCGAGGCTGGCCTACTACGCCAACTCGATCGCACACCTGCTGCAGCCAGGCAATCCCGATCCCATCCATCGCGCAGGACAGCACGCCATTTCCCGACCTATCCCATCACACCGCTGACCGCAGACTGGGACAACGGGCTCCGCCTGTCCGGTTCTGGCTTCGCGATACGGCAAATGCTTGTAGACGCCCTGTTCATGCGATTCTTCAGGATTCTTGCCGCCTGAAAGCTTCGCGAAAGCATCAACACAGATTCCTGCAAGCTGCATGGCGTAGAGTGCACGCGATCGCGGCGGACGCCATTGCGTCGCCACTACGCACACAGGAATCTCGATGTTCCCGATTCTTTCCTGCAACGAACGCAGCCGAGGCCGCAGCACAGGCGCGCTGACACTCGCCTGCGCCTGTTCGTGCTTCGCCTTCGGCGCGTTGGCGGCCGATGACAGCGCCGCTCGCCCGGCAATGGCAGCCCCCGCCACGTCTGCGTCTGCGTCGCCACCGCTGCCGCTCACGCTCGTGGAAGCCGAAGAGCGCATGCTGAGTTTCAACCGCGATCTGAAGCGCGCCGCGTGGCAGGTGGAAGGCGCGCAGGCGGCGTTGATCAGCGCCGGGGCGCGCCCCAACCCGACACTCTCGATAAACAGCAGCGGCATCAGCCCGAGCGAAGGCATCGGCGCCGGCTGGCTCGGCGGCAAGCGCATCGACAACACGGTGCGCATCGATCAGACCATAGAGCGCGGCGGAAAACGCGATATCCGGCTCGAAGGTGCGCGCGCCGGCGTCGAGGCCGCACGGGCCGATCTGGACAATACCGAGCGCCAGCAACGCCTTGCGGTGCGCTCGGCCTATTTTGACCTGCTGTACGCGCGCGGCCGCGAGGAACTCGCACGCGAGGCCGC
>Ga0097691_1000265_pt1 | contig 49153 bp, 44 predicted proteins | sample NGESurdeep072012_8_FD_72858 | JGI IMG/M metagenome (GOLD analysis project Ga0097691, IMG submission 72858) | Arctic peat soil microbial communities from Barrow, Alaska - NGEE Surface sample 210-1 deep-072012 | ecosystem: Environmental > Terrestrial > Soil > Wetlands > Peat ... | reverse complement strand
GGGCATGGCCCGCTCCTTTTAGGATACGGTAAAGTTTATAATTTTGGAGAGCACTTGTGATTGTCGCAATTACAGGCGGGACAGGATTCATCGGAAAAAAACTGGTCGCACGCCTGGTTGAGCACGGCGACACGGTTCGCCTGTTGACGCGCAGCCCGGCGGGTTCCGGCCTATCATCACTGGTGAAGAGACTTGAGTGCGATCTTGTAACGGTGGGAGTTGTCGACCTCTCATCAATGCTGGATGGTGTGGATGTGCTTTATCATTGCGCGGGACAACTGACGAACCAACAGGCGATGCAGGCACTGCACGTTGATGCGACACGCAAGCTGGCTGAGGCTGCCTCCGGGCGGATCGGTCATTGGGTGCAGTTGAGCAGCGTGGGCGTGTATGGTCAGGTGCGTGACGGGTTTATCACCGAGGAGTCCGCGTTGAATCCGGTCGGGCAATACGAGATCACCAAGACCGAATCAGACCGGATCGTTATTGATGGCGCGAACCATGGGGGCTACAGCTATTCAATCTTGCGTCCTTCCAATGTGTTCGGTGGTGCGATGACCAATCGATCGTTGTTCGGCATGATCGCGATGATAGACCGGGGTTTGTTTTTTTATATCGGCAAGCCCGGTGCATCCGCGAATTATATTCACGTCGATAATGTCGCTGAAGGTTTGATACGCTGCGCGACCATGGATGCTGCAAGGAACAGGATATTCAATCTTTCAGATCACCGCGAACTGGAACAGTTCGCCGGTGCGATCGCCGAAGCGCTAGGGCGGTCTGCTCCGCGGCTGCGCATCCCGCAAGCTGTCGCGAATCTGGCCGCAGCGACGCTGGGCAGGCTGCCAGGTTTTCCGCTCACGCTGTCCAGGGTGGCTGCCCTGACCAATCGCGCGAGTTACCCGATCTCGCGCATTCGACGCGAGCTCGACTACCACCCTGTGATCGCGATGGAAGACGGGCTGCGCGAACTGGTTAAGGCATATCAACAAAGATCCCGGCAGCACAAACTGAAATGAAAAAAATCTGTTTGGTCGCGACGATCCCGGATGTGGTGCATTCTTTCATGAAAGGCCATATTCGTGCCGCCGCGGAAAAGTGGCCGGTAGCTATCATCACCAATCCAGAAAGAGCGGAACTGCTGCAAGACCTGGATGCGCGCTTCATTTCGCTTGATATTCGGCGCAAGGTGTCGCCATGGCGCGACCTGCTGGTCCTGATCCGGCTGACGCAACTGTTCCGCCGTGAACGTTTCGACCTGGTTCATACCATCATGCCCAAGACCGGTCTGCTGGCGATGCTGGCTGCGATGCTGGCTGGTGTTCCGGTGCGCATGCATACCTTTACCGGCCAAGTGTGGGCGAACAAGCGGGGATGGAAACGCACCGCACTCAGGATGTTCGACAGGCTGATCGTGGCGTTTGCGACACACGTATTGGTAGACAGTCCGTCGCAGCGTGACTTTCTGGTGTCCGAAGGTGTGCTGAAGCCGGGCAAGGGTATCGTGATCGGGCACGGCTCGATCTGCGGTATCGATGCTCATCAGTTCCATCCCGATGCGCAGGTGCGCGGTGCGGTGCGGACAGAACTTGGCATCAGTGCGGAGCGGACCGTGATGCTGTTCCTGGGCAGACTGAACCGCGACAAGGGCATGCTCGATCTGGCTGCGGCGTTTGCCGATATCGCAGCGCGCCGGCCCGATGTGGTGCTGGTGCTGGTGGGTGCCGAAGAGGATGTTCCGTATGCCCGTGTCCAGGAGATATGCGGGAAATATCGCGACCGTTTGCGCAGGGTGAATTTCACGCCCGATCCGCAGCGCTATATGGCGGCGGCGGATATCTTCTGCCTGCCCAGTTATCGCGAGGGTTTCGGCCAGGTCATCATTGAGGCCGCAGCCAGCGGGGTGCCCACCGTGGCCTCGCGCATTTACGGTATCACCGATGCAGTGGAGGACGGCAAGACGGGCTTGTTGTTTGCACAGGGAGATATCGCCGCGCTGACCAAAAATCTGTTGGTGCTGATCGAAGACAAGGTGTTGCGACACAACATGGGCGAAGCCGCAAGGCTGCGCGCATTGGAGTTGTTTGCCAGCGAGAAGATAACCGGGGAATTGGTTGGATTGTATGAAAAGCTCATGGCATAACTGCAGGAGCGGGCCATGCCCGCGACCCTGTGCGCTTATGGTCGCGGGCATGGCCCGCTCCTGCAGAACGACGGACGACAGCACGTTGCTTCACGAAAATATCCCGTGTTTCAAGTTAAGGCTCCGATGAAAAAATGATCGCGTGCTTCAAAAAATACCAACTCATAAACAAGTCGAGGCCAGAATGAGCAGCGCGACATTGCCGGGAAATAGAAAAGTGCTGGTAACCGGAGCGGGCGGCTTCGTCGGACGACCGCTGTGCAAAGAATTTTTTAATCGGGGCTATCAGGTCAGGGCAGCCATGCGCTCGCATGGTCAATTATCCGCCGCTGGTGAAACGGTGACGGTCGGGGCAATCGATGGTGAAACGGACTGGTCGGCCCCACTGAGCGGTGTGGATGCGGTGATACATCTCGCGGCGCGGGTGCATGTGAGATGAAAGATATTGCCCAATATTCCTGATACTTCAGCAATTAACCCGGTCTTGAGTTGTGTGCTATAACGACATGCGTTATAGTAATACATGATCATCGGATTCACATCCAGGGAAACAGAAAAAGTCTGGCGAGGCGAGGTGTCACGCAAATTGCCGCGTGCGATTCAGCAGGACGCTTTGCGAAAATTATTCATGCTGGACAAAGCACAGGTGCTGAATGACTTGAGAATTCCGCCAGCCAATCGGTTAGAGGCATTGAAGGATGATCGAAAAGGGCAGCACAGCATTCGCATCAATGATCAGTGGCGAATCTGTTTTGTGTGGACGGTAAACGGCCCGAGTGCTGTTGAGATAGTTGACTGCCATTAAGGAGATGGGAATGGATAAATTACAGAACATTCACCCTGGCGAAATACTGTTTGAGGAGTTCCTGCGTCCGATGGAAATCAGTCAAACCAGACTGGCAAATTCGATCGGCGTTCCTCCGCGTCGCATTAACGAGATCGTGCTGGGTAAGCGCGGCATCACTGCTGATACCGCCTTGCGCCTGGCCAAGGTATTTGGAACATCCGTGCAATTCTGGATAGGATTGCAGGATGAATACGAATTGCGCGAAGCACGCAGCGCAATCAAGGATCAGCTGGAACACATGATGCCGATTGCGGCATAGTATCCGGATAAGTACTTTGAATCGGCAACGTCCTTGTATTCAGAATTGCTTTACCTTTCCTGCAAATATGCCGGCCAGTGCTGGCGATGCAATTTACTTGATAACAGACAACCTGCGATGAGATTTCTGATTACTGGCGCGAGCGGTTTTGTCGGACGACCGCTGTGCGAAGAATTGTTTAATCGGGGCTATCGGGTCAGGGCAGCCATGCGCGCGCATGGTCAATTGTCCGCGGTTGGTGAGACGGTGATTGTCGGGGCAATCGATGGCGGGACGGACTGGTCGGCCGCGCTGAGCGGTGTGGAAACGGTGATCCATCTTGCCGCGCGGGTGCATGTGATGAAGGATAGTGCCGCCGATCCGCTGGCGGAATCTCTCAAGGTCAATCTATACGGCACGTCCAATCTGGCGCAGCAGGCTGCAAGCGCAGGCGTAAAACGGTTCGTCTATGTGAGTTCGGTCAAGGTGAACGGGGAACAGACCACTGTGAATCGCCCCTTTTTGGAGGCAGACGAACCCGATCCGCAGGATCCCTATGGCATGTCGAAGTGGCGCGCCGAACAGGACCTGCAGCGCATTGCCAAGGAAACCGGGCTTGAGGTCGTGATCGTGCGTCCGCCGCTGGTTTATGGTCCGGGGGTGAAGGGGAATTTCATCAGGCTGCTGGCCGCGATCGACCGGGGGATCCCCTTGCCGCTGGCGGGTGCGCGAAATGCGCGCAGCTTGGTGTATGTGGGTAACCTGGTGGATGCGTTGATCGCCTGTGCGACGCATCCCGCTGCTGCGGGACAGACCTATCTGGTCAGCGATGGCGATGATGTCTCGACCGCGCTGCTGGTCGAAAAGATCGCGGAAGCGTTGGGCCGCAACAGCCGCTCATTTTATTTTCCACCCGGGTTGTTGCGCGCTGCGGCAACCTTGCTGGGACGGGCAGAACAAATGGACAGATTGTTCGGTTCGTTGCGCGTGAATAATCAAAAGATACGCAGCGAATTAAACTGGACTCCCCCATATACGATGGAACAAGGCTTGCGCGCCACGGCGGATTGGTATCTCAGCCGGCATCTGCGCTGAGTGCGCAAGTGATTCCAACCCCGATAAAATGCGGTAGCAACCTTGCATATTGAAAGACTACCTTCCAATATGCAAGGATGCTACGTATGCAGAGTTTTTGCCAGATTATTTTGTAGAGGGCATCTCTAATTCAATTTCAAATGTACAACAATACGTAGATCGTGGTTCGTGCCTTAATCTGATTTTCGTTAAGAACGACAGTAACTCTGCACGATGACCGAAAACTTTTTTGCCGGGCTACAACCTGTAGGAGCGGGCCATGCCCGCGAAAAGATGTTCGCGGGCATGGCCCGCTCCTACACATAAGCTGATTTCAATGTGAATCGGAATGAATTGATCCGGCGTGTCGAATTTTTAGAGGTTGCCTAAACGCATCGAATATAATCGCGTCTCATTTGAAACATGTCGCGCCTCGTTCGGGGTGGTAAATAACATGATATTAGTAACTGGCGGTGCGGGATTCATCGGTGCGAACTTTGTTCTGGATTGGCTCGCGCAAAGCGGCGAGGGCGTGATCAATCTGGACAAGTTGACCTACGCGGGCAACCTGGAAAACCTCGCTACGCTCAAGGACAACCGGCACCACATCTTTGTGCAAGGCGACATCGGCGACGCGGCATTGGTGGGCAGGCTGCTTGCCGAGTATCGCCCGCGCGCGGTCATCAACTTCGCGGCGGAGAGCCACGTGGATCGTTCCATCCACGGCCCCGAGGATTTTATCCAGACAAACATCGTCGGCACCTTCCATTTGCTCGAGGCTGTGCGCGCCTACTGGCAAAATCTCCCCTCCCCCGCAGGCGGGGGAGGGGCTGGGGGAGAGGGTACCACTCAAGCCAGCTTCCGTTTCCTGCATGTCTCGACCGACGAAGTGTACGGATCGCTTGCCAAGGAAGAGCCGGCATTCAGCGAGACCCATCGCTATGAACCGAACAGCCCCTATTCCGCCAGCAAGGCCGCCAGCGACCATCTGGTGCGCGCTTACCACCACACTTACGGGTTGCCGGTGTTGACCACCAACTGTTCCAACAATTACGGCCCGTATCACTTTCCCGAAAAACTGATCCCGCTGATGATCGTCAACGCGCTCGCGGGCAAGCCGCTGCCGGTGTATGGCGATGGCCAGCAAATCCGCGACTGGCTGTATGTCAAAGATCATTGCAGCGCGATCCGCTGCGTGCTGGAAAAGGGCAGACTGGGCGAGGTCTATAACGTGGGCGGCTGGAACGAGAAAGCCAATCTCGATATCGTGCATACCGTTTGTGCGTTGATCGATGAATTGGCGCCCAACCCGCTTCGTCCCCAGTCCTCAGTCCTCATCACTTATGTTCAGGACCGTCCCGGCCACGACCGCCGCTATGCGATCGATGCGCGCAAGATCGAGCGCGAGCTGGGCTGGAAACCCGTCGAAACATTCGAGACCGGCATACGCAAGACCGTGCAATGGTATCTGGACAATCGGGATTGGGTGAGCCACGTGCAGTCCGGAACTTACCGGCAGTGGGTCGAAAAGAACTACGCCGGTCGCACCTGATGAAGATCCTGCTGCTCGGCAAGAACGGACAGGTCGGCTGGGAATTGCAGCGCAGCCTTGCTCCGCTGGGCGAGCTGATCGCGCTGGATGCGGACAGCCCGTATGACGCAAACAGCGGCCTGTGCGGCGATCTCACCGATCTGGAAGGTCTGGCGAAAACGGTGCGAACCGTTAAGCCGGATGTGATCGTCAATGCCGCCGCGCACACCGCAGTGGACAAGGCCGAGAGCGAGCCGGAGCTGGTGCGAACCATCAACGCACTCGCTCCCGGTGTGCTGGCGCAGGAAGCCGAGCGCGCCAATGCCTGGCTGATCCATTATTCCACCGACTATGTATTCGACGGCAGCGGTGACAAACCCTGGCTGGAAACCGATGCCGCCGCTCCGCTGAATGTGTATGGCGCGACCAAGCTGGAGGGCGAGCAGCTGATACAACAATCAGGTTGCCGCCATCTTATTTTTCGCACCAGCTGGGTGTATGGCGCACGCGGCGGCAACTTCGCCAAGACCATGCTGAGGTTGGCTCGCGAGCGCGATAGCCTCAGCGTCATCGATGATCAGATCGGCGCGCCTACCGGGGCGGATCTGCTGGCCGACATCACCGCTCATGCGATCCGCATCGCGCAGCTCCGACCCGAAGTGTCCGGTCTGTATCATCTGGTTGCGGGAGGCGAAGCTTCGTGGCACAGCTATGCCAGCTTCGTGATCGACTTTGCGCGCCGTGCCGGTGCCCCGCTCAAAGTCGCGCCTGATGCGATCAAGCCTGTGCCCACCAGCGCTTTCCCCACACCCGCGAAACGCCCCCACAATTCGCGGATGGATACCGCGAAGCTGCGACACACTTTCGATTTGAACCTGCCATCGTGGCAGATCGGTGTGGCGCGCATGTTGAACGAAGTGCTGGAGAAATTGTAGGAGCAGGCCATGCCTGCGAGCCATTTGGTCGCGGGCAGCACCCGCTCCTACGATATTTCACTGTTGATTGAGAAATGGAATCAGTTTTCGTAGGGCGGGCTGTGCCCGCCGGATCAAGCCTGTCCTGAGCTTGCCGAAGGGTTGTCGGACATAGCCCGACCTACGACTCAGCCCTTGCACCTTGACCCTTGGTTCTTATCCTTCGACGATCTGCAAACTGACGCCCAGCGCTTTCCACTGCTTCACTTCATCCTGCAATACGGTTTCGGTCAGGGGATTTTGTGCCAGCCAGTCGGGGTCTATCGAGAGGTGGAACTTGGTGCCGCTGAAACGTCCGCGCAAAGCGGGCAGGCCGCTGTCGCTGCGGTTGCGATAGAACAGCACCGCCAGGCGCAAACTCATTGCCAGAATAAAATCTTCAGTATTTTTCAACTGCCCCTGCAGCTTGTTCAGACTGCCGCGCTGCGCCAGCGTCAACAGACTCAGGCGCGTTTGTTCCTTTTTTGAGTAGCCCGGCATGTCGGCGTTGGCGAGGATGTAGGCGGTGTGTTTGTGATAGCCGTTGTGTGCGACGCTGATGCCGATCTCGTGCAGGTTGGCTGCCCAGCCGAGCAGGTGCAGCGCGGCCTGGTCGTTTTCGCTGCCGAGAAATTGCTGCGCCAGTATCTGCGCGAGTTTCGCGACGCGCCCGGCTTGTTTGGCATCGACGTGATAACGCTGCATGAACTGCTGGGCGGTCACGTCGCGCACGTCATGGTCATGAAAGCGTCCCAGCAAGTCGTACAGAACGCCCTCGCGCAACGCGCCCATGGCGGGGTCCATGTGGGTGATATTCAGTTCGCAAAATGCCGCGTACAAGATCGCAAACCCGCCGGCCAGCGTGGAAATGCGATCCTGGCGAAAGCCCTGCAGATCGAGCTTATGCATGTCGCCGACATTGAGCAGATGGGCGCGCAATCTGTCGAGCCCGTCGCGCGTGATACCGCCGTTGCTGTAGCCGTTCAGCTCCAGGATTTCGGCGATCGCCCTGGCCGTGCCGGACGAGCCGAGGGCCTGCTGCCATTGCCCCTTGTAGTCCGCGACGATGGTTTGCAATTCGTTGCGCGCGGCGAGTTCGGCCTGTTTGAGATTTTGTTTGGTGATCTTCCCGTCCGGGAAAAAACGGTTGCTGAAACTGACGCAGCCCATATACAGGCTTTCCAGTTTGAGCGGAGTGAGCCCGTTGCCGATGATGAATTCGGTCGAGCCGCCGCCGATGTCGATCACCAGCCGGTTGTGTTTCGATTGCGGCAACTCATGCGCCACGCCGAGGTAGATCAGCCGTGCTTCTTCGCGTCCGGCGATGACTTCGATCGGAAATCCCAGGACATGCTCGGCTTGCGGTATGAAGTCGGCGGCATTTTTGGCCACGCGCAGCGAGTTGGTGCCGACCACGCGCACCGCATCGCGCGGCAAGTTGCGCAGGCGTTCGGCAAATCGTCCCAGTGCAACCAGGGCGCGTTGCTGTGTCTCGGCATCCAGATATTTGTCGGCGGTGAGCCCGGCGGCCAGCCGCACCGGTTCGCGCAATCCGTCCAGCATGTATAGCTGGTCACCCTCCACCCGCGCGACTTGCAACCTAAAACTGTTCGAGCCCAGATCAACGGCGGCGAGGATAGGCTGTTGCCGCACTATTTCTGGATTTCCTGATCGATCTCATCAATGGTGATGTGGCGGACGTCGCGTCCCTTGACCATGTAGATGACATACTCTGACATGTTTTTGGCGTGGTCGCCGATGCGTTCGATCGCTTTCGCGACGAACAGGATCTCCAGCGAAGTGGAAATGGTGCGCGGGTCTTCCATCATGAAGGTGATGAGGTAACGCATGATGGCGCGAAACTCTTCGTCCACCTGGTCGTCCTGCCGCACCACCTGTGCGGCCATCACCACATCCAGGCGCGCAAAGGCGTCCAGAGACTTGCGCAGCATGTCCAGGGCGATTTCGGAAGCATGTTTTATTTCATGATAGCGCGGGATGGCCAACCCTTGTTTTTGCGACAGCAGCTTGGCCATGCGCGCGATCTTTTCGGCCTCGTCGCCGATGCGTTCCAGGTCGGTGATGGTCTTGATCACCGCCATCACCAGACGCAAATCACCCGCAGCCGGCTGGCGGCGCGCGATCACTTGGCTGCATGCTTCGTCTATCTTTACTTCCATCGCGTTGACGCGACGGTCGTCGTTGATCACCCGTGTCATCAGGGCTACGTCGCCGCTGACGAGCGACTCGACGGCATTCTTGATCTGGCTTTCCACCAAACCGCCCATCTGCAACACATGTGCGCGGATGGCCTCGAGATCGGCATCGAACTGCCGGGAAATATGGTCACTGCTAGACATGATGAATTCCTTGATTTAAATAACTTTACAGCATAAGCGGCAAATGTGAAGGTAAAGTGACAGCCGCAAAAGCGGCTCTCAATACAGTCCCTCTAGACCGTCATCGTCTTCACGCTTTCCGGTGTGCCCAGCAGCAGCACATCGGCGCCACGGCGAGCGAACAAGCCGTTGGTGACGACTCCCGCGATGTGATCCAGCGTGGATTCCAGCTCCACCGGGTTCATGATGTCAAGTCCGTGCACATCGAGGATCAGGTTGCCGTTGTCGGTGGTAAAACCCTCGCGTAACTGGGGCTGCCCGCCCAGCGCAACCAGCTGCCGCGCCACCGAACTGCGCGCCATCGGGATCACTTCTATCGGCAACGGGAACTTGCCCAGCACATCCACTAGCTTGCTGGCATCGCACACGCAGATGAATTTCTTGCTGGCTGCCGCCACGATCTTCTCGCGCGTCAGCGCGCCGCCTCCTCCCTTGATCATGTGCAGATGGCGCGTGATCTCGTCCGCTCCATCCACATACACCTGCAGACTGCCGGCATCGTTCAGCGACAACACTTCGATGCCGTGTCCCATCAAGCGCTTCGCCGAAGCTTCCGAACTGGCGACCGCGCCGCGTATCTTGTGCTTGATCCTGGCCAATTCATCGATGAAGAAATTGGCGGTGGAACCGGTGCCCACGCCGACGATGCAGTCGACGGGCACATATTCGATCGCAGCCTTGGCGACTGCGCGCTTCATTTCATCCTGACTCATCATACTGTTGGCTCACTTTCGATATTATTGATTCACACACGCGATTATTGCAGGAATTGAAAAGTTTGGGGAATTTTGCTCGTGCAACGTATTGGCTTGCAGTCATATACCCGAATCCGGCTCAAAAGCGCATCATCAAAGCCGCACCGACCTCCGTCTGCACAAAGCCGTTGCTGCGGACCTTGATGGTGCAGCCGCCGGAACAAAAGACAGCAGAGTCGGAATTGAGCATCGTGTAGATACCGCGCACATCGAATCGTAAGCCAAGGCTCCCGGTGAGGAAAAACTTGGCGCCGCCGCCGAGCGATAGTGACAGGCGATTTTCCGTGGTGAGGTCGGAACGATTCGGGGCCATTCGCGTGAGGCCTATCGTGCCCGATACGAAGGGACGCACGCGCTCGCTTTCCGGCAACATAGGCAACATATAGAGCCCGCCGATGTGATAGTAATCGATCGTGAGATCGAACAGCGGGTTGCCCGTGAAGGGTCCGGTGGTCGCCAGGTGCGTGGCCTGCCGGCTCAGGAAGACTTCGATCTGCTTGTCCGGCTCTGTGTCGAAGTCGAGCAGCAACCCGAAGGATTTCGCATCCCCGACCTCGAACTGCGATGCGGTGTTGGTGTCCTCGAAGCTGCCGCCGTAGCGCTGGCCGGCGAACGGCGCGACCTCAATCATCTGTGCAGCGGATGAAACGGCGGGAATCAAGGCGAGTGCCGGAATGAGTGCCAGAGTGATTGCCGGAATAATCGCCGCAATAATTTTCATTTCAATAGGCCCGTCAGGCTGGGGATCGATCGTTCATCCCGCTTCGGAAGTGAATGTAATCGCGGGGTGGTGGGGCGTCAATAGCCACAGGGATCAGGAGATTGCCCGGAGATCATCCGGGAGCGCAGCTCATTCGCGGTTCTGGCGGGCCGAATTCCGGTTCAGCGGTGTTAAGATGCCGATGAAATTACAATAAAGCGGGAGGAACGAAAATGCAGATCCGTACAATTGCAACCGCACCCTACACCGATCAAAAGCCCGGCACTTCCGGATTACGCAAACGCGTTCCGGTCTTTCAGCAAGCGCGCTACCTGGAAAATTTCGCCCAGTCCATCTTCGATACCATCGCAGCGCCGCCGGATGCGACACTGGTGCTGGGCGGCGACGGACGCTATTACAACCGCGAGGCGATCCAGATCATTCTGAAAATGGCGGCGGCCAACGGCTTCGGGCGCGTGCTGGTCGGCCAGGGCGGCATACTCTCCACGCCCGCAGCCTCCTGCTTGATCCGCAAATATCGCACCCACGGCGGCATCATCCTGTCGGCGAGCCACAACCCCGGCGGGCCGGACGGCGATTTCGGCATCAAGTACAACACCGCCAACGGCGGCCCCGCACCCGAGAAGATCACCGATGCGATCTTCGCGCAAAGCAAAAAGATCGCGCAATACCGCATCGCCGATGCGGCCGATGTGGAACTGGACAGGACGGGTGATTACGAGATCGGCGACATGACCGTGTCGGTGATCGACCCGGTTGAGGCCTACGCCGAACTGATGGAATCGCTGTTCGATTTCGCGGCAATCCGCGCACTGCTGGCGTCCGGCTTCCGCATCAAGTTCGATGCGATGCACGCGGTGACCGGTCCTTATGCACGCGAGATCTTTGTGAATCGCCTGGGCGCTCCGGCAGACAGCATCATGAACGCGGTGCCGCTGCCGGATTTCGGCGGCGGCCATCCCGACCCCAACCTCACTTACGCGCATGAACTGGTCGAGGTGTTGTATGGCGACGGTGGGCCGGATTTCGGTGCTGCCTCGGACGGCGACGGCGACCGCAACATGATCCTCGGCAAACATTTCTTCGTCACGCCTTCCGACAGTCTCGCGATACTCGCCGCGAACGCGCATCTGGTGCCGGGTTACCAGCAAGGCCTGGCGGGCATCGCGCGCTCGATGCCGACCAGTGCGGCGGCTGATCGCGTCGCCAAGGCGCTCGGCATCCCCTGCTACGAGACCCCGACCGGCTGGAAGTTTTTCGGCAACCTGATGGATGCGGGCAAGGTGACGCTGTGCGGAGAAGAGAGCTTCGGCACAGGTTCCGATCACATCCGCGAGAAAGACGGGCTGTGGGCAGTGCTGTTCTGGCTGAACATCCTCGCGGTGCGCAAACAATCGGTGGAAGCCATCGTGTTCGAACACTGGGCGCGCTTCGGGCGCAACGTTTATTCGCGCCACGATTACGAAGACATACCTGCTGACACGGCCAACGGCGTGATGAAGCTGCTGCAAGACCGCTTTGCGGAATTGCGGGGTGCGCAGTTCGGCCATCTGCGAGTTAAGGTGTGCGATGATTTCAGCTATACCGATCCGGTGGACGGCAGTGTCAGCACCGGCCAGGGTGTGCGCATCATCTTCACCGACGATTCGCGCATCGTGTTCCGCTTGTCCGGCACCGGCACCGGGGGTGCGACGCTGCGCATCTATCTGGAAAGTTTCGAGCCGGACGTTTCCAAACACCACCTTGATGCACAGCAAGCGCTGGCCACGCTGATCAGCATCGCACTGCAAATTTCCGAATTGCGCAAACGCACCGGGCGCGAACAGCCGACGGTGATTACCTGAACGGCTATAATTACGACAGTAGTTTCATCAGGGTGGGGATGGGGTAGGTCGGGCTCTGCCCGACATCTTCAAAATACGGCGGGCAGAGCGTGGTTGTTGCCGCTTTAGCGGCTTTACAACCACGGCCTGCCCCTTGCGGGTAGAACCCGCCCTGCAAAAATGTACCCGCCGCATAAATGCGGTTTCAAATTTCAGGAGCAAAACATGGCGAACAGAAAAATCATCCAAACCCCCGACGCGCCAGCCGCAATCGGCACCTATTCGCAAGCGGTACGAGTCAACGACACGATCTACCTGTCCGGCCAGATCGGGCTGGATCCGAGCACGATGCAGTTGGTGGAAGGTATCGATGCGCAGATCCACCGCGTGTTCCAGAATCTGCGCGCGGTATCCAGCGCTGCCGACAGCAGCTTCAATGATCTGGTGAAACTGAACGTGTTTCTCACCGACCTCGGCCATTTCGCCAAAGTGAACGAGATCATGTCCAGCTATTTTCGCCAACCCTATCCGGCACGCGCCGCAGTGGGCGTTGCCGCGTTGCCGCGCGGCGCGTTGGTTGAGATGGATGGGGTGCTGGTCGTCCAGGATTGATTCCGCTTCCATTTCATCGGCGACACTGCGTTGGCTTACTCGCTAAATATTAAGCTGTGCGTGAGCACTGCCAGCGTCCTTCGTTTTGCGTCGCGGTCGATGCGCAGCATCGGGAACCGCACGGCATACCCCTTGCGGGTGCAGCCGCCTTGTTTCACCTTCGAACTGGAACCGGAATAGATGTAGGGCGCAATAACCAACGGGCATTGCGCCGGATAGATTCCTCCGTGATACCGCCGCCATGTCAGATTGCCGTTGCGCTTGGCATTCGAGCGAAGACGATGGTGATTTACAGTGTGGTGATTAGTTTGCGCCTTGGAGTTTGGTGCTAACATGCGGCGCAATGCCCGTTGGTTATTGCGCCCTACACTGGCTGAACCATATCGTAAAGAACACGAATTGAACGCCCCCGCAAAAATATCCCCCGTCACGCTGACCAAACTCGCCAAGCTCGGTATCCATCATCGCGCCGATCTGCTGTTGCATCTGCCGTTGCGCTATGAGGACGAGACCCATCTCGCGCCAATCGCCACGGTGCAAGCGGGCGAGACGGTGCAGGTGCAGGGCACGATAACCCACAGCGAGATCGCCTTCCGTCCGCGCCGCACCCTGGTGTGCCGCATGGAGGACAACGGCGGCGAGCTGTATCTGCGCTTTTTGAATTTCTACCCCAGCCAGCAGAAGCAACTCGCGGTCGGCAAACAGATCCGCGCGATCGGCGAGGTGCGCATGGGCCATTACGGGCCGGAGATGGTGCATCCGAAATGCCGCGGGGTGGATGACGACACGCCGCTGCAACAAAGCCTTACGCCGGTCTACCCGACCACGGCGGGACTGGCGCAACCCATCTTGCGCAAGCTGATCGCCAACGCGCTGGAGACGCTGCCGCTGCCTGACACCTTGCCGGAGGCGCTGCTGCAAAAATTGAAACTGGCCGGCTTCGCCGACAGCATCCGGCTGCTGCACAACCCGTCGCCGGACATTGCCGCCAGCGCGCTGGAGGAGCACAGCCATGCCGCCTGGCGGCGCATCAAGTTCGACGAACTGCTGGCGCAACAGCTGTCGATGCGCGTGCATCACCGCGAACGCGGCAAGCGCATTGCGCCCAAGCTGGCAGCGCACGGAAAACTCACCATCCGCCTGATCAAAGACCTGCCGTTCGCGCTGACCAAGGCTCAACAGCGCACCTTCGCCGAGATCAGCCGCGACCTCGCGCTGCCGCACCCGATGCAGCGCCTGCTGCTCGGCGATGTCGGCAGCGGCAAGACCATTGTCGCGGCGCTGGCCGCGTTGCAGGCGATCGAGAACGGCTACCAGGTCGCGCTGATGGCGCCCACCGAGATCCTCGCCGAGCAGCATTACCTCAAGCTGCGCGACTGGCTGGAGCCGCTCGGCCTCGCGCCGGTGTGGCTGTCCGGCAGCCTGAAGAAAAAGGACAAGCAGCTCGCCGCCGAACATATCGCGTCCGGCGAGACGCTGCTCGCGATCGGCACGCACGCGCTGTTCCAGGAGCAGATCAGCTTTCACAAACTCGGCCTGGCGATCGTCGACGAGCAGCACAAGTTTGGCGTGCAGCAACGTCTTGCTCTGCGCAACAAAGGCAAGAATTCGAACACAGATGTACCGGTGAAATCGAATTCGAATGAGCCGCACCAACTGATGATGAGCGCCACACCGATACCACGCACTTTGGCGATGAGTTACTACGCCGACCTGGATGTGTCGGTGATCGACGAGCTGCCGCCCGGGCGCACACCGGTGATCACCAAGCTGGTCAGCGATGAACGCCGCGACGAGGTGATAGCCAGAGTGCGCGCCGCCTGCATGGCAGGACATCAGGCCTATTGGGTGTGCCCGCTGATCGATGAATCGGAAACGCTGCAACTGCAAACCGCGCTGGAAACCTATCAGTTGCTCAGCGAAACTTTTCCCGAGCTGCGCGTCGGGCTGGTGCACGGCAAGCTGGACAATGCCGAGAAGGCGCGCGTGATGGCCGCGTTCAAGGCGGGCGAGTTGCAACTGCTGGTCGCCACCACGGTAATCGAAGTCGGTGTGGATGTGCCGAACGCCAGCCTGATGGTGATCGACCACGCCGAGCGCATGGGGCTGGCGCAACTGCACCAACTGCGCGGCAGGGTGGGGCGCGGCGCGGCGCAAAGCCTGTGCATTCTGCTGTATCAGCAACCGCTCTCAGAGCTGGCGCGGGCGCGCCTGAAGATCATCTTCGAGAGCACCGATGGTTTCGCGATCGCCCAGCATGATTTGCAATTGCGCGGTCCCGGCGAACTGCTCGGCGCGCGGCAAAGCGGCGTCGCGATGCTGCGCTTCGCCGACATCAGCGAAGATGAAGACCTGTTGAATCACGCGCGGCAAGTCGCCGATGAATTGCTGCGCGATTTTCCCGACGCGGCGCGGGCGCATCTGCAACGCTGGATGGCCAACAAGCATGACTATCTGCATGTCTGACCACGCCGCAGACAAATTCTGGCGCGGTGCCGCGCTGGGCTGCGGGGCCGAACTCGCACCCTGGCTACGCGATCCTGGTTCCCTGACACAACGCATCCAGCAACGCTGCACGAACTTCGCGGTGCGCGGCGTGCGCAGCGGCCTGGCACGCATCGCGCTGGACGAGACGGCGCTACTGAGTGTCGCGCCGCGGCAATTCGCCTGGTCGCGCGAAGTGTTCCTGTATGCCGACGATCAGCCGATGGTGTTCGCGCACAGCGCGCTAGCCCGCGAGCATCTGCGCGGCGCATGGTCGGCCGTGCGCACGCTGGGCAGCAATCCGCTCGGCGCATTGTTGTTCGCGCATCCTCTGGTAGAGCGCAAGCCGCTGCATTACCAAGCATTGCGCAACACACATCGGTTGTATCAACGTGCCGCTAGTGTATTGAGCGATCCGCCTCACAGGTTGTGGGCGCGCCGTTCGCTGTTCTATCTGCACGACGCGCCGCTGCTGGTCACGGAAGTATTTTTGCCGGGAATATTGCTGCTGAAAATCCCTGCGAGAGTTTAGTGGGATCCCTCATATCCCCAAGTTTTTTAGGATGCGACCGGCAATTCAAATTACAATTGCACAATTCGCCAGACAGGAGTCAATTTTCATGATCGCACCCGTTCCATTACGTGACATTCCGCAGACCAATATTTTTCGCAAAGGCGATGTCTTTGTGCTGTTCGGCGAGCTGTTCGGCCGCGGTTACGCCAACGGCCTGATCAACGAGGCGCGCAAGGCGGGCATGACGATCATCGGCATCACCGTTGGCCGCCGCGACGAGAACAACGCCTTGCGCCCGCTGACCGGGGAGGAGCTGGCTGTGGCCGAGTCCAATCTGGGCGGCCGCATCATCAACGTGCCGCTGATGGCAGGATTCGATCTGGATGCTCCTGCGGGCGAGCCCACCCCGACCGATCTGCTGGCCGACATGACACTCAAGAGCTGGCAGGACGACAAGCTCGACTGGAAGCACATCGAGAAATGCCGCGAGGTGGGCGTAAAACGTTTCAAGGATTCCGTGGCCAAAGTGATGGCCGAGCTGGATGACATGATCCCTGACGGCCGCAACGTCTTTTTCGCCCATACCATGGCGGGCGGCATTCCCAAGGTGAAGGTGTTTCTTGCCATCGCGAACCGCATCTACAAGGGTCGGGGTGAGCGCTTCCTGCCCTCGCGCTCGCTGTTTGACAGCGACCTCGGCAAGCTGATCCTGATGAATTTTGACGAGGTTACCGCGAATACGTTTCAATATCTGATCGACGGCAGCGCGGCGATACGCGCACGGATCGAAAAGACCGGCGGCCAGGTGCGCTACACCGCTTACGGCTACCACGGCACCGAGATCCTGATCAACAGCAATTATGAATGGCAGACTTACACCAACTATTCCCAAGGCCCGGCCAAGATGCGCCTGGAACGCGTTGCCGAAGCAGCCTGGGCGAAGGGCATCAAGGCCACGGTTTACAACTGCCCGGAGATACGCACCAACTCTTCCGACATCTTCGTCGGCGTCGAACTCTCCCTGTTCGCTCTGCTCAAGGCATTGAAGAAGGAAAATGGCGGCGCCTGGGCAGAAGCACAGTGGCAAGCCTGCAGTGCGTTATTGCAGGAAGGCACCTCGCTCGAGAAACTGTTGCAAAAGATCGATGACTACAATGGAAGCAGCGTGATGAAAGGGTTCCGCAATTTCGCAGCCTGGCCGATGGACAACTCGGCGGCGCTGGCAGAGATAATGATAGGCACATCGGAAGAAATCACGCAGATGCACAAAGACCGCAAAGAACTGGTTACCGGCCTGTTGAGTTCTCTGGTGCTGGAGGGAACCGGGCCGCTGATGTTCCATGAGACATCCCGTCCTGCCGCACCGGTGCTCTGGCTGAATCACGACATCATCGCCAAACAGCTGAACCTGATGCACGCTCAAGATCGTAGATGAGTAAAACCTCCTTTTAAATTTCGTAAGCCGATGCTGCGGGATGTGTGGATCGTCGGCGCGAGACATCCGGCAAGGCACATCGTGCTTATTTTTATGCTGGGCACTGTAAAGGTTTTGTTCCGCTTGATTAATATTCGACTGGTTGGGCGGCGGCAATAGTTGCGGACAGGTTCCCGCGAAACCCGGTAAGACGAAGGTGAGGAAGCAGTTCTGCAAGCACACCATGGTGGTTATCATCGGTAACGAGCAGTACTTATCCTTCAATTCAGTTACCTTTTGATCAATATGAATTATCAAAAGCCTCTCCAATGGGCAGCCTTGATCACGGTGTTAATCAATGCCGCAGCGATGTTTTCTCCTGTCATCAATGGCGGCGATGCCATTGTCTACGCGACACTCGCAAAACATATTGTCCTGAGCCATGACTGGGCCAGCCTGGTGCTGGATGGCCATGATTGGTTGGACAAACCTCACCTGCCGTTTTGGATCACGGCAATATTCTTCAAGTTGGGCGGAGTCAGCGCGTTTACTTACATCTTGCCGGGCTTTATTTTTCATCTCATCGGCGCGTATTACACCTATCGTTTGGCCAGGTTGCTTTATGGCAAGCAGACGGCAGTGCTGGCTGTATTGATATATGTATCCATTTTCAACCTGATGGATGCGAGCATCGAAGTCAAGGCTGAAACTTATTTGATTGGGCAAATCATGCCGGCCTGCTATTACTGGCTGCGCTATGACGCGCAATCCCGCATCAAATTTCTGGTGTTGGGAGCGCTATTCACTGCCATGGCCATCATGACCAAGGGAATTTTTACGCTATTCACGATTACCAGCGGCTTGGTGTGTTTATGGCTGTATCAAAAGCAATGGTCAAAGTTATTCAGCATCAAGTGGCCAGCAGCGCTGGTTTTGTCTTTGCTGTTTGTCGCGCCAGAACTTATCGCACTGCACTTGCAATTCAATCAGCACGCGGGAGGTTCAGAGCTGGAACAGCCGGTTTCCAGCTTCAAATTCTTTTTTTGGGATAGTCAGTTCGGGCGCTTTTTTAATACCGGACCGATACAGAACCACAATGGCCATCCTCTTTACTTTGTGCTGGTGTTTTTGTGGGCATTTTTACCCTGGACTATGGTTTTTTTCGCGGCTGTCTATGCTCAACTCAAGGCATTTGGTAAAGCTGATGCAAATGAACGCGGCGCATTTGTTTTCTTGTGCGGCGCATTTAGTTTCACATTTTTAATGTTCAGCGCCACCCAGTTCCAATTTGATTACTACATAGACATCATCTTGCCGTTTGCAGCGATACTCTGCGCGCGATTCTTGATTGCTTCTGGCATCAGTCGCCCCCTGTTTATTTCACAGATGGGCTTGATATGCCTGGTCGCCTTGCTGGCGATTGCGCTGAGTATCTATGTGATGAACATCGCACTGTTGGCGGCAATAGCCGTGATTTTGATCGGCTTGGCGTATTACTTCTACACGACAAGAGCGGAGTCATTTAATTTCAGGACTATCTTTTACTCTGTTGCGGCAATCAACCTGCTTTATGTGTTTTTGTCGTTAATGACTGCGTTAACTTTTGTGCACTACAGTGTGGCTCATAATGCTGCCAAAATATTCGGCACGCAATCCGGGATGCCGGTCTACGTCTATCAAATGCCCGAAGTGGCAAGAGAGTTGGCTCTGTATAGCGAAGCACCCTGCTATGCGATTGGCACTGCCGAATCACTTTTGCAGATCAAGGGAAATTATCATCTGCTTGTCAGACACGACCAGGCAAGGTTACTGCATTTGGAATCAGCGCGATTCAGTCAACTTGCCAGAATGGATCTGGTTGTTCACAAGACAGGGACTTTCAATAAATTATTACAATTGGCTAAAGGCACCTGGCCATTGGAAGCCATAGATTTTCTGCAATCTCCAGCCCCATTGGGCGCCGGGCTAAGTCGGAATTAGATCGTGGTGCTTTCCAGCAGAATATATACGCAAGCCGGAATACGCTTTGGCAATAAAAAAAGAGTTCCAGCCGAGCCCATAATGGTGCGCCAATAACAAGTCGGAATGGTGGCAGATTCTGACTGTCTGGTGTTACAAACCGGCCTCATCCTTTGCGCATGGACGCACCCCTCGACGGATTACCAATACCCGATTAAATCTCGCCAACCCGGCGATGGCTGATGTCCGGTATCATTCTGTAACTGGTCAGATGCCGGTTTTTTGTCTGTCTGAGGGTCGGCATGTCTGTACCTGACCTAACCCGGATTGATTTTTAGTATACTTAAACCATTGCCTTGCATCAGGCGGGCGTCGCTAACGCCCTTGTTCGCGATCAGCACTGATGGGGTTTGCAGCAAGGATGTCATATGGGCATGGCCCAAAGTCTGTAATGTTCCGATACCCAATGGACGACTGACGAAGCGCGCCAGGAGAGAACCATGAATGAAAGCAAAGTCACCGTGCAAACCTACATCAAGGGATTGATAGAACTCGCAATCCAACTGATCGCAAAACCCGTCGACTTTTTCAAAACCATGCCCAAGTCCGGCGGGTTGCTCGATCCGCTGCTTTATGTTGTGATGACCGCATTGCTCGGCGTGGTGTTGAGCACGATCGAATCGTTCCTGACCCGTGGTGCAGGAGTCCATGATTTGGGCATGCTGGCCATCTGGCTGATCATCGTGCCAGTGATCGCGGCCATCCTGAGTTTCTTTGTGGCGGCCATCTGTTTTGCGATCTGGACTTTCACGGGCTCCAACGAAAGCTATGAGACCAGTTATCGTTGCCTGGCGTATATGCATGTATTGATGCCGATCACGATCCTGCTCAGCTTCGTGCCCTACCTGGGTTTGCTGGGCATCGCCTGGTGGCTCTACCTGATGGTTATTGCGACCAGGGAGGTGCACAAAATATCGATCAATCCTGCCTTGCTGATATTCGGCATCATCGCGGCATTGTCAGGTCTGGTTTACTGCAGCTCGGTATCCTCCGCCATCAATTCCAAAGAACACCTGAAGGAATTCACCAAAGAGTTGCAGAAGATACCCGGCATGAACGACATGGGTAACTCCGGGAAACGATAAGAGCCATGGAGGAGAGGATGGCTGACAAGCCCGATTTGGTCTGCCGAACCGCGAGCATTTCTGGACTTCAATCTATCCATGCACCTTACTGAACGCCTCGCGTTATATACCCAGCTCACCCGCTTGAACCGCCCCATCGGCATCCTGCTGCTGCTGTGGCCGACGTTATGGGGTGTGTGGATCGCAGGCTCCGGGCATCCGGCTTGGCACATCGTGCTGATCTTCGCGCTCGGAACGGTGCTGATGCGTTCCGCCGGATGCGCGATCAACGATTATGCGGATCGCGATTTCGACAAGCACGTCAAACGTACCCAGGAGCGTCCCGTCACCAGCGGACGCATCGCACCCGGCGAGGCATTGTGGCTGGCGGCGATCCTCGCGCTGATCTCCCTGCTGTTGATACTGCCGCTCAATATGCTGACGCTGCTGCTTTCAATTCCGGCTGTATTCCTCGCCGCCAGCTATCCGTTCACCAAACGTTTCCTTGCCATTCCGCAAGCCTATCTCGGTATCGCGTTCGGCTTCGGTATCCCGATGGCATTCGCCGCGCAACAAGGCAGCGTGCCGCTGGTGGCGTGGCTGTTGCTGATCGCCAATGTGTTCTGGGCGATCGCCTATGACACCGAATACGCGATGGTGGACAGGGACGATGACATCCATCTCGGCATCCACTCCGCGGCATTGTTGTTCGGCAAATACGATGTGGCTGCGGTGATGGCCTGCTACGCCATTACGCTGGCCTTGCTCGCAACGGTTGGTCAAATGATCAGCTCGGGATGGTTTTATTACGCCGGGCTGTTACTTGCTGCGGGCATTGCGCTATACCACTACAGCCTGATCAAACATCGCCAGCGCGAGTCATGCTTCAAGGCATTCCTGCACAACAACTGGTTGGGCGCGGCGGTGTTTGCAGGCATCGCACTGGATAATCTGGTTCGCAGTTAATGGGGTGTGCGGTAGCGATGGCAAAGAGCGCTATCGCGTCCGGGTAACAATTTGTTGCAATTTTTTCCGAACTTTTTCCCGTTATAAGTAACAAATTCAGCCTTAGCAGTTATCCTTACGCATGAAATTTATTCTTGCGATGAATACGGACATGATCTATTTGCTAAAGGAGTTGGGGAAAATGAAATCGAGAACTTTACCGAAGTTTGCCAAGTACAGTGTCTTTGTATTGCTGGTCACTGCGGCCATGGCGGGAGGCTATATCTATCGGGGCATTTCTGTCGTGGATGCCGGCGCTACAACGAACATGACTGCGGCTGCGACCGCAACGCCGAACGAAACATTGCAAAAGCCCACCGTCACGCTGCCGGATTTCGAAAAGATCGCCGCCCAGCAAGGCCCGTCAGTGGTCAATATCAGCGTTTCGGGTACCGTCAAGACCCGGTTTTCGGGATTGCCCCAAATGGATCCGAACGATCCTCTCTATGATTTCTTCCGTCGCTTCCAGGCACCCGCGCCTCAAGGCAATATGCCCACGCATGGCCTCGGATCGGGCTTTATCGTCAGCCCCGATGGTGTGATCCTGACCAATGCCCATGTGGTGGCGGGTGCCGATGAAGTGATCGTAAAACTCACCGACAAAAGGGAGTTCAAGGCAAAAGTCATCGGTCTGGACAAGCCTTCCGACATTGCAGTGCTGAAGATCGATGCCCGTGGCTTGCCGGCTGTCAGGATAGGCGATCCACAACAGGTCCGCGTGGGCGAATGGGTAGTGGCGATCGGTTCGCCGTTCGGTTTCGAGAACAGCGTGACGGCGGGGATCGTTTCGGCAAAATCGCGTTCCCTGCCTGACGAAAACTATGTGCCTTTTCTGCAGACTGACGTTGCAATCAACCCCGGCAATTCGGGCGGCCCGCTGTTCGACCTGAACGGGGAAGTGATCGGTATTAACTCGCAGATTTACAGCCAGAGCGGGGGCTATCAGGGCCTTTCATTTTCTATCCCTATCGATGTGGCGATGAAGGTGGAAAAGCAACTGCTCGATCATGGCAAGGTGAGCAGGGGAAGGCTCGGTGTCACGATTCAGGAAGTCAATCACGATTTGGCCAATTCGTTCGGTCTGGCCAAACCTGAAGGCGCGCTGGTGAGTGCGGTCGAAAAGGACAGTCCGGCTGAAAAGGCCGGTATCGAGTCCGGCGATGTGATCCTCAAATTCGATGGCAAGGAGGTTGCCCGTTCCGGGGATCTGCCATCCATGGTCGCCGATATCACTCCCGGTAAAACTGCCAAGGTGGAAATCTGGCACGCAGGCAAAGTAAGGGAAGTATCCGTGGATGTGGGTGAAATGAAAACCGCCAGCGCAGAGGAAAAAACCGGCGGGGTGACAAAGGGCGGGTTGGGCTTGGCGGTGCGTCCTCTTTCACCGGATGAGCGCAAGGAAGCCGAGGTTGGCGAAGGCTTGCTGGTGGAGAACGTCGATGATGGTCCCGCAGCACGGGCAGGCATCCAGTCCGGCGATGTGATCCTGTCCGTGAATGGCGAGAAGGTGGGCAGTGTCGCAAAGCTGCGTTCCCTTGTGGCCAAACACGATAAGAGCCTGGCGCTGCTGGTGTTGAGGGGGAACAACAAGTTGTTCGTGCCCATCCAGCTTGGCTAAACCTTAGCGGTTCGAATTTGTTTGTTGTGGCAAAGCCGGGGATGCAAAAACAACTGCACCCCGGATTTTCTTATTCCAGTTTGCATTGGAAGCAGCGCCAATTGTAGGAGCAGGCCATGCCCGCGAACCTCCTGGTCGCGGGCATGGCCCACTCCTGCACCTGCAAAATTATGGTCATATTTAACACACTTTAGAATTACTGGATTCCGGATGCTCCCAATTGTTTGGTCATCGCGCCACGTTCAGCGGCGTACTCTCCGGTGAGCACAAATCCGCTCAGTTGATTCTGTGCATCGAAAAATCCCAGCTTGACCCCCGGTTTGATCTCTGAACCCTGTGCCAGGATATTCCACTCGCCAGCCGCATCTCGTGCAACAGGCAGCACCGCGACAGGATGGGACGGCGTTTTGACCACCACCGGCATCGCGGGAAATTCCACCTTCGCATCTTCACCGGCCAGCCCGCGCGCCAAAGCCCGCGCGGCGTGCATGATGGGCAGCACGTAAGGCAGCACGCGTCCCTCGATCTCGGCGCAATCGCCCAGCGCATAGATGTCCGCGTCGCTGCTGCGCAGTTGCGCGTCCACCACGATGCCGCGATTCACCGCGAGTCCGGCACTGCGCGCCAACTCGATGCGCGGGCGCAAGCCGACTGCGGACACCACCACGTCGGCAGCCAGGGCCGTGCCATCGGTCAGCGTCAGCGCATAGCCCGCTGCATCACGATCGACCGCTTTCACCGCTGTGCCGAAACGCCATGTCACGCCCAGCTTGGCCAGCGGTGCCAGCAATTGCTTACCCGCTGATTCGGGCATCAGGCTGGAGAGCGGATAGGCGGTCGGGTCTATCACCGTCACGGTATATCCGGCACTCGCCAGATCGTTGGCAAATTCGCAGCCGATCAGGCCGGCGCCGATGATCGCGATCTGTTTTGCGGAAACGATCGCGCCGCGAAATTTTGCGTAGTCCTCGATATCGTTCACCGACACCACCGCATCGGCCGCATTGCCCTGCAACGGCAAGCGTATCGGGTCTGCGCCCAGTGCCAGCACCAGGCGGCCATATTCGATCACGCCCGCTGATGTTTGCAATTCCTTGCGCGCGCGCCTTATGCCGGAAACTTGGGTGTGGTGCAACAGCGTGATGCCCAATTGCCTGGCCATATCCGCCGCAACAGTGATGACCAGCGACTCGGCTGTCTTACCCTGCGCCAGCGCGTTCGAAAGCATGGGCTTGGAATAGTAATTGCCGCTGTCTTGCGATATCAGCGTGATCGCCACGTCGCGATCCAGTTTGCGCAACTCGCGCACCAGCGTGTAACCGGCCAGACCGCTACCCAACACTACGATAGGTTTCATTGTTTGCCTCTAGTTTTCCCGCAGGCTGCGCCGCAGCCAGACATGTTGCCGATATACGTTCATGCGTGTCGCCGTAACATCTGCGGCAGGTTGACTGCCTGCCGCCTTGAAAATGCCGATGTTGATGATCGACTTGCCCATGATGTTCTTCCCCCGCAAGCGGTCAGCGGCTTACACCTGTACCATCTCGAAATCCGCCTTGGCAACGCCGCAATCCGGACAAACCCAGTTTTCGGGAATATCCGCCCACGCCGTGCCGGGCTTGATCCCCTCGGCCGGCAAACCGGCTGCTTCATCGTATATGAAACCACAAACCACACATTGCCAAACTTTCATGCTGCTCTCCTTAAGTAAAGATGAAAAATCAAGATGATACTTTCGCCAATACGGAGCGATATTGATTGGCGTGACGCTCTTCAACTTTGGCCAATGCGGCAAAGCGCTTCGCAGCTTTTTGCAGCATCGCCTGAAATTGTTCGGCGTGTTGTTTCGATTCGGCGATCTGTTCCTTGATTTCCGCTACGGCAGCTGCATTGCTTTCCTGTTGTGCCGTTTTGAGAAAGCCCGGATACATCTCGGTGTATTCGTAGGTTTCGCCCTCTATAGCCATTTTCAGACAGCGCGCCGGGGTCATGGTTTCCTTCGGGTAAAGCAGATCGAGATGCCCGAATGCGTGCTGTACTTCCTGGTTGGCGGTCTCTTCGAATATATGCGCCGTTGCCTCGTCGCCTGCGGCGCGCGCGATCTTTGCGAAGTAACGATACTTGATGTGCGCCATTGATTCACCGGCAAATGCCGATTCGAGGTTGGCGATGGTTTTTATTTCGGGTCGTTGCATGATGTTCTCCTTGTTAAATTGATCGAGTGGTTTTCTGTCCACGGATGCAATTTAGTGTTTATGCATCAATAAATCTAATTGATTGTTTAAACCAATGCGATTTATTATTCAAATCACAAGGAGATGCCAGCATGACTCTCAATGAACTGCGTTACATCGTCGCGGTCGCACGGGAACTCAACTTCCGCCGCGCCGCAGAAAAGTCCTTCATCAGCCAGCCCGCGCTGTCGCTGGCGATACAGAAGCTCGAGGAGGAACTGGGCGTGCAGATCTTCGAGCGCGGCAAAAGCGAAGTTTCCGTCACGCCACTCGGGGTACAGATCGTCGAACAGGCACAGCGCGTGCTCGAAGAAGCAGGACATATCCGTGAGATCGCAAACCAGGGCAACGACCAACTGTCGGGCGCATTGCGCGTCGGCATCATCTACAGCGTCGGCCCCTACTTGCTGCCCGAACTTATCCCTAAGCTGAAAAAACTCGCCCCGGAAATGCCGCTGGAAGTGGAAGAGAATATCACAAACAACCTGGACGCCTTGCTCCGCAACGGCAAGCTTGATGTCATCATCATCGCGCTGCCGTACGGCGATACGGGCATCCTGACGCAGCCTTTATATGACGAACCGTTCGAGGTGGTGGTTAGCAACGATCATCACTGGGCCGATCGGCGCAGTATCAGGGCACAGGAGCTTTCCGCTGAAAAAGTGTTGCTGCTCGATTCCGGGCACTGCTTCAGCAACCAGGTCGCCGAAGCCTGCCCGGGTCTCAAACGCAAAGGCGCGGAGATACAGCAGGGCACTTCGCTCGAAACCATACGCAACATGGTTGCCTCCGGCCTGGGTATCACCGTGCTGCCCGCTACGGCGAATAGCGCGCGTTATCGCAGCAAGTTGTTGAAAGTGATCCCGTTCGCCAATCCCGCACCTTCGCGGCGCATCGCGCTGGCATGGCGCAAGAGCTTTGCCCGCGGGCAGGCTATCGAGGCACTCGCGCAAGCCATTGCACAGGCCAAAATATCCGGCATCAGACTTTTGCGTTAGACTCACTATATGGCGAATCACGACCTGCCCTACCGCGAAAACCCCCTGCTCAGGCGGAGCTACAGCCTGATCGCGCCGATTTATGATGCGTTCATAGCGCGCCCGTTGCTGTATGCGCGCACCCAGTCGCTGCTCGCCTTGCCGATTAATCAGGCGGAGAAAGTATTGCTGAGCGGCATCGGCACCGGACTCGATCTGCCGTTGCTGCCGAAACTGCATCGCTACACCGCGCTCGACTTCAATGCCGCGATGCTGTCGCGTGCCAAGCTGCGTGGTGCCAAATCAGGTGGTGAAAGCTTGCAGGTGGATTGGGTGATGGGCGACAGCATGGCCTTGCCGTTTGCCGGCGGGCATTTCGATCATGTCGTGCTGCATCTGATCCTGGCCGTCGTGCCGCAACCTGCGCAATGTCTGAGCGAGGCTGCGCGCGTGCTCAAGCCGGGCGGCAGCATCATCATCCTTGATAAGTTCCTGCGCCCTAACAAGCTCGCATTGCTGCGCCGCGCGCTCAACCCGCTGTCGCGCCGCATTGCCACGCGTATGGATGTGGTGTTCGAAGAAGTGTTAAGTGCAGTACCGCAGCTGCGACTGGTGAGCGACGTGCCGATGCTCGCAGGAGGGTGGTTCCGCGGGATCGTGTTGCAGAAGAAATGACGGATATTGGGGTAATGGGCATCTCGTGATCTCGTCGAAGTCTCTGCTGCATCCGATCGATGCAGCATCGGCCTGAAAACAATCTGCCGGTTCGATGTACCATGCTGTCATCTACCTGGCCAGGAGGTGCCTGGCATGCGGTATGTACTCAACTCATGGGTAATTTCCGAGCATGCACACTAGCGACAACAGCTGGCACACGCTGACCATCGATGAGGTCGCGCAACGTCTGGAGACCAGCCCGGAATCCGGCCTGAGTTCGGCTGATGCGGCCAAACGTCTGGCGCACTTCGGCGCAAATGAATTAAAGGAAAAGCGCGCGCGTTCCCCTTGGCGCATGCTGCTCGACCAGTTCACCGATTTCATGATCATCGTGCTGATCGTCGCGGCGATCATTTCCGGTTTTGTGGGCGGTGTCGAAGACACCGTTGTGATCATCGTCATCGTGATCCTTAATGCGGTGATCGGATTCGTTCAGGAATATCGTGCGGAGCGCGCGATGACGGCCCTCAAGCGCATGGCTGCTGCCAGCGCGCGCTTGCTGCGCGACGGCAGCATCGAAACGATCCGCGCTGCGGAACTGGTGCCGGGCGACGTGGTGTTGCTGGAGACGGGCAACGTGGTGCCTGCCGATGTGCGCATCATCGATACGGCGCGGCTCAAGATCGATGAGTCTGCGCTCACCGGCGAATCGGTCGCTGTCGAAAAACAGATCGCCGCCATCGAAGCAATCGACGCGCCGCTGGGCGACCGCCTCAACCTTGTCTACAAAGGCACCATGATCGTGCACGGGCGAGGGCGCGGACTGGTGGTGGCCACCGGCATGGATAGCGAGCTGGGCAAGATCGCGGCGCTGCTGAGCGATGACACGGAAACCAGGACACCCTTGCAGCAGCGTCTGGCGAGTTTCGGCAAGCGACTGGCAATTGCTGTTCTGGCGATCTGCGTGCTGGTGTTTTTGATCGGCATGCTGCGCGGCGAGCCGCTGCTGCTGATGTTCATGACTGCGGTCAGCCTGGCGGTGGCGGCCATACCGGAGGCATTGCCTGCCGTGGTGACGATCTCGCTGGCTTTGGGTGCGCACAAGATGGTCAGGGAGCACGCCCTGATCCGCCGCCTGCCGGCGGTGGAAACGCTGGGCTCGGTGAGCTACATCTGCTCGGACAAGACCGGCACACTTACCCAGAACAAGATGCACGTGACGGCGATTTATGCCGACGATGTCTTGTACGAATCTTGGCACAAAACCTGGCCCGTCAGCGGTGAGCCTTGGGCCACGCTGCTGCAAGCGTTGGCGCTGAGCAACGATGCTCACCTCGACCACCATGGCAAGGCGCGCGGCGAACCCACCGAAGCGGCACTGCTGCATGCCGCACAGGTGGCGGGTTATGACAAGGCAGCATTGGAGCAGGAAGCGCCGCGCTTGCTGGAGCTGCCATTTGAATCCGAGCGCAAGCGCATGACTACTTTGCATCGCGCGGGCGCTGAGGTGATCGCCTACACCAAGGGCTCGCCGGAAACTGTGCTGCCATTATGTGTAAGCAAACTGGGCAGCGGCGGCGAGTCCGCCATCGACCGTGCCGTGTTGTTGCGGCAAGCCGAAGCCATGGGCGCAGACGGTCTGCGCATGCTCGCCTACGCCTATCGGCGCTGGCCGGCGCTGCCGGACAGCACGCACCCCGACGCAGTGGAAGCTGAGCTGGTGTTCCTCGGCTTCGCCGGGTTGATCGACCCGCCGCGCAGCGAAGTGAAAGAAGCGGTGGCGCAGTGCAGATCCGCCGGCATCACCCCGGTGATGATCACCGGCGACCATCCCGCCACCGCGCGCGCGATCGCGCGCGAACTCGGCATTCTTGCCGATGAAGAGGGGGCCGACGGCGACGGGCGCGTGATGACCGGAGTGGAACTGGCGCAACTTGATCTGGCGGCATTTGAAGCGGTAGTGGAACATGTGCGTGTTTATGCCCGCGTCGACCCGGCGCAGAAGATCAGAATCGTGCAGGCGCTGCAGGACAAGGGCGCGGTGGTGGCGATGACCGGCGATGGTGTCAATGACGCGCCGGCTCTGAGAGCCGCCAACATCGGCATCGCCATGGGCAAGGGCGGCAGCGACGTGGCGCGCGAGGCAGCGCATATGGTGCTGCTCGACGACAACTTCGCCACCATCGTCCATGCGGTGCGCCACGGTCGCCGCCTCTACGACAACATCCGAAAATTCATACGCTATGGGGTGACCACCAACTCCGCCGAGATCTGGACCATCTTCCTCGCACCGTTCTTTGGTCTGCCTATCCCACTGTTGCCGATCCACATTCTGTGGATCAACCTGGTCACCGACGGCCTGCCCGCGCTCGCCCTCACCGCCGAACCCGCCGAGCGCGGCATCATGCGCCGCCCGCCGCGCCCCATGCAGGAAAGCATCTTCGCGCACGGAATGTGGCAGCACATGCTATGGGTGGGCTTGCTGATGGCGGCGCTCACCCTGTTCACCCAGGCATGGGCCTTTCACACCGGCCATGCGCACTGGCAGACCATGGTGTTCACCGTGCTGACATTGACCCAGCTCGTCCACGTGATGGCGATACGCTCGGAAAAGGAATCGCTGTTCGTCATCGGGTTATTTTCCAACCGGCCCATGGCGTTGGCCCTGAGCGTAACTTTCCTGCTGCAAATGGCGACCATCTATGTGCCGGCGCTTCACCCAATATTCAAAACCGAAGCGCTCGATGCCGGCGAACTGGCTGCATGCCTGGTGACTTCCGGGGTTGTGCTGCTGGCAGTGGAACTCGAGAAGTGGCTGGTGCGGCGGGGATTGATCTATCGCGCGAACTGACTGCGGTATTGCTGCAAGCACTGTTCGGCTATGCGACGCCAGTTCGATCAGTGCATTATTCCACCAGCAAGCCCAGCTTTTTCGCTATCCACTTGGTGGTGGTCGCCTGGATCAGGATGGTCATCAGGATCGCGATAAAAGTTACCGAGGCAATGATCTGCGCGCCGGGTGCTTTCATGCCCACCAGCATGCCGGCCAGCGCGCCGGGGATCACGCCGGTTTCGCGCGTCCAGCACATGAACAGCATTTCCTTGAAGCTCCACTTGGCGCGGCGGTCGGGCAGTGCGCACAGGAATACGGTGACCGGGCGTGCCACCAGCATGAACACCACGACTACCGCCGCGCCGCTGAGCAGGTATTGGTTCATCAGGCCGAAATCCACCTGCGTGCCGAGCAGGATGAAGATGAACATGCGCATGATGAAGGCCGTGGTCATCACGTAATCTTCCAGCAGGTTATCTTCGTGCTGGGTGAGCTTGAAGCCCAGCGATTCCTGATTGCCAATCATGATGCCGAACACGAACACCGCCATGAAGCCGCTGGCGTGCATACTGTCCGCGCCCATGTATGCGCTGATCACCGCCATCAGTGTGACCACCGGCGCGAATTCGGCGAGGAAGCCGAACTTTTCATGCGAAATAAAAAATGCGGCCAGATAGCCGAGCACTCCTCCGACGAGGATACCCAGCAAAGATTGTTTGAGCAGGTCGGTGACGGCATCACCAATCGAGAATTCGCCCGCGCCCATCGCCACGCCCAGTACGGTAAAAGTGAGGATGGCACCCATCGCGTCGTTGAATGCGGATTCGCTCATCACGGTCTGGGCAACACGGTCCTTGATGCGCACTTGTTTGAATACGGGAACCAGTGTGGCAGGATCGGTAGAGGCGATCACGGTGCCGAGTAACAGCGCGACGATAGGCGCAAGCCCGAGGAAGTAATAGGCGGCCACGCCGGTGATGGCGGCAGTGATCAGCACCCCAACGGTGGAAATCACCACGATAGTGATCCACACTTCTTTCAACACCTTGAGACGGATCGAAGCACCGCCATCGAACAGGATGTAGCTCGAGCCGAAGATCAGGATCAACTGGTTGATGGTGGAGTCGGCCTTGATGTTCACCAGGCCCGACACGCCGGGGCCGAGCAACATGCCCACCAGCAGAAACACCACCACATCGGGTAAGTGCACCCGCCGGGCGATCAAACCGGAGAAAGTTCCAACGGCAAGGATGGTGCCGAACATCAACAGTACGTGCTTGGCCAATTCCAGCGAGGCAGAGGATTCCATTGCTTTCCTTATTAGTTGGGTATGATATGTGAGCGCGACATATTCTATCAGTCCACTTTACCAAATATATCGCGATGCCGGGTTGTCAGGGATGGTTGTGCAAAATTAAACAACACTTCAAACACGCTTGACGTTGCAGCCACTACACCGCTAGAATTCCCGACTGTTTAATTCAGGTAATGACATCATGAGCCAAGACATCCAACAACGTATCAAAGAACAAGTCACCACTCATCCGGTGGTGCTGTACATGAAAGGCAATCCCCAGTTTCCGCAGTGCGGTTTTTCCGCGAATGCGGTGGGCATACTGAACGCGCTTGGCGTGAAAGAATTATTCACGGTGGACGTATTGCAAGATCCTGAAATCCGCCAGGGCATCAAGGATTTCTCCAATTGGCCGACTGTCCCCCAGTTGTACATCAAGGGCGAATTCGTCGGAGGTTCGGACATCATGACCGAGATGTATCAGAGCGGGGAACTGAAACAGTTGCTATAACCAGCCTGCGTGTGTTGTTGGGTGCTTTAGCCACTTACAACCACGGCGTACCCCTTGCGGGTTTACTTGGCTGGCGTTGACTGGCGATTTACCTTGCGTTGTTTGCCAGGTTAGTCGATCAGCCATGTAAAGCTAACCAATGACTTGCTACCGTTTTTTGGTGGCATAGCCAGATGGCTAGTAGTTTCATCAGTTGTTTTACCAGTGGTTTCATCAGTAGTCATGACAGTTATTTCATCAGGAGGGTAAGCCGAAAGATTTCCTCATTTTGACTGTTCGAATAACGAATTTCACTATCCTGCATTCCATCTGGAACACGATCTGAATCTTCCCCCTGCAACAGGGGAAGGAAGATAACGACAGTTGCCGAGTATGGATCTCGTGAGGCTGATGCTCGCACTTTTCAGCTTTAGCTCCTGATACATTTTAATTTTCGAAAAAAATCCCTGCAACGCGTCAAGGTTGATATGGCTAAAATATCAGCCGCGCTGTGCGGTGTAGTGTGATCTCTGTGCTACAGTTACGTTCTCATCGCGGAACAGCAGATACTTCGTTCGCGGCGGAGATACAAAGTCTCCAAGGTTGGAACGATGGGAAGGTGATACGTTTTGAAACTGGAACAGTGATCAGTCAATGACAGAATTACAACTAGAACAATTCCTGGAAACAGAAACGGAAACAGAAACACAACCTCAACCTCAACCTATGGAGGCGGTCGACCTGTTGGTCGCCTATCTGGAACAAATAGGAGTCGAGTTTGTATTCGGTGTGCCCGGCGGCGCCATCGAGCCGCTATACAACGCGCTTGCGCGCAGTGCACGGCGCGGTGGTCCGCGCCCGGTCGTAGCGCGCCATGAAACAGGGGCTGCTTTTATGGCCGATGGCTACGCTCGTGAATCAGGCAAGATAGGGGTGTGTTGTTCTACAGCAGGTCCGGGTGCCACCAATCTCATCACCGGCGTGGCTTGTGCATATGAAAACGAGATCCCTATGCTGGTCATTACCGGTCAGCCTTCGTTGCATTTGCTGGGCCGTGGCGCGATGCAGGAATCTGCGGGCATCGGAGGTATCGACACGGTCGCGATGTTCCGCACCTGCACACGCTACAGCGCGCTGATATCCCATCCGGATCAACTGGAAAGACAGCTGACCAATGCGCTATTGAGCGCGTACCAGCCGACACCGGGCCCTGTTCATCTCAGCATCCCGGCGGACGTGCAGCGATCACTGATGAAAAGCGGCCCGGTCTACAATCTGGCACACCTGCTCAAGCCGCTGTCTGCTGTTGATGATTCAGCGGTTCGGGAATTGCAGACGCAACTGGCGCAGGCACAGCGGGTGGTGGTACTGATCGGTAGCGGTTGCGGCGAAGCTATTGACGTCATCATCGAACTGGTGGAAAGGATGGGCGGGGTTTTCGTCGTCACCCCCGACGCCAAGGGATTTATCAGTCCGCGCCATCCTTCGTATCTTGGAGTGTTCGGGTTTGCCGGCCACACCTCGGCCACTGAGGCAATGCACGATAGAGGTGTTGATCTGATACTTGCTGTTGGTACAGATATAGGCGAATTTAACAGCAATGGTTGGGATGAATCGTTGTTGAATAACCGGTTGGTACATATCGATTCCTGCGAAGAACATTTGACGCGCTCTCCGATGGCATGTTTGCACGTACGCGGTCGTATTCGCCCGGTGTTCGAGCGACTGTTGCGAACGTTGCGCAGGGATGTTACGAAACAGATTTCTGTTGGCGAGAAACGAAGATTCAGGAAGATTTCGGTCGATGATCCGTACAGATCTGCATCCGCCGGCGCACCCATCAAACCGCAGTATTTGATGCGCGAACTCGGCTGGCGCAGTCCACCCGATACACGTTTCCTGGTTGACACTGGTAATAGCATCGCATGGGCGATCCATCATCTGGGCATGCACGACCACGAGCCCAGTGCGGGGGGCTGGATGCGAATTACGATGAATTTTGCACCGATGGGCTGGGCCATCGGCGGTGCGGTCGGCACCGCGCTCGCCAACCGTGCGGTGCCGGTCGTCTGCATCACCGGTGATGGCAGCCTGCTGATGAATGGCCAGGAAATGACCGTGGCGCTGACCGAGAAGCTCACCGTGCTATTCGTGATCCTCAACGACGCGGCACTGGGCATGGTGAAACACGGCCAGCGCTTGGCCGGTGCGGAACAGATTGGGGTCGAGTTGCCAGAGGTGGATTTCCGTATGATGGCCGAATCGATGGGCATCCCGGGTCATGTGATTCATACCGCGCAGGACTTCGAAAATTTGGACTTGGACGCGATCCTGCGCCATCCCGGTCCGACTGTGCTGGATGTGCGCGTTAACAAGGAGGAAGTTCCGCCGATGGGACTGCGCATCAAGATTTTAGGGGGTATGGAATGAGCGAAGAATCCATCCACACCCGTATCTGGCAAGAAGAAGCCGAGCCCGACAACGCGTTTGCGGCGCTGTCCTGTCATTGCCACGGCTATGATGTCTACAGTGACCTGCTGGTGAATGCCAGCTGGATCGAGTACCTGTTCCTGCTGTTTCGCGGCGAAGCGCCGTCAGCGCAGCAGGCCAGACTGCTGGAAGGATTGGCGATTGTGTTGGCGAATCCGGGGCCGCGCGATGCCGCAGTACATGCCGCGATGTGCGGTGGGGTCGGCGGGTCGACCTCGGCGTCCTGTTTGATGGCGGCACTCGCGGTGGGTGCGGGCGCATCCGGCGGCGCGCGGGAAGTATTCAATGCAATGGAAGATTGGCAAACACGCGGCACCGATCTGGCATTGTGGCAGACAGGGCTGAGGGTGAAGCCGGTGGACGATCCGGCTGATGTCTGGCCAGTGGCCGGTCACCCTGCGGGGTTCGATCCTTACGGTGTGCGCTGCACCGGTCCGGTGCTGCAAACGCTGGCACATCTCTCCGTTCTTGATTGCGCGTCGTCGCTGGCCTGGCTGCAAGCCAACCGGTCGTCGCTGGAATCCGCCGCCGGGCTGCCGCTGGCGATGTCCGGTGTGGCCGCTGCGGCGTTGCGCGATCTGGGCTGCACCCCGGAACAGGGAGAAATGCTGCACCTGTTACTGCGGCTGCCGGGCGCTGCGGTGCACGCGCTGGAACAGAAAGATTACGGCCACAAGAATTTTCCGTTTTTTCGCGTCGAACTGGAAAATGATCCCGGTCCCGCCGACTCTGGTCACACAAAGAATACAGAAAACCGCGTAGTAGGGGTGACATGAACGGGCCGCGATTGCTGGAACAGTATGTCGGGCGGTTGGTCACCCGTATGGGGGCGCTTTTTCCGGGTGAGCGCGCCGTGTTCCGTGGCCACGACCTGCACACATCGCTTAAGGACTTGGACTGGCTGGAACTGTACCTGTTCGGCATCACCGGCCGCCGCTTTACGCCGCAACAGATAATCGTGGTACAAGCCCTTTGGTGCCATACCAGTTATCCCGATCCGCGTATCTGGAACAACCGCGTGGCGGCTCTGTCGGGCACGGCGCGCAGCACCGGCAGTCTTGGCATTGCCGCCGCGATGGCAGTTTCCGAGGCGCAGATTTATGGTCGCGGTGTGGACTTGCGCGCCAGCGAGTTCCTGATCCGCGCCAGAATCCAAGTGGAGGCAGGTGCAGACATGGCTGAACTGGTGCGCGCAGAACTCAAGCAGAAACGTGGCATAGCTGGCTACGGAAGGCCGATTACTTCCGGCGATGAGCGCATCGCCCCAATGATGGCGTTGCTAAGGGAGCAGGCATTGGATGATGGGCCGCATCTAAAACTAGCCTTCGAGGTGGAAAGGATACTGCTCGAAGGACGCTGGCGCTTGCGCATGAATTATGCTGCGCTGGCTGCGGCGTTATGTGCCGATTTCGGCATGTCGCCGCACGAGTATTATTTTGCCAGTTTCATGGCTTTTCTCGCCGGCATGCCGCCATGCTATCTGGAGGCTGTTGAAAAACCGGAAGGCCTGTTGTTTCCGCTGCCTTGCCGGATGATGTTGTATGAAGGGGTTCCACACCGCCGTTGGCACGCCGCAAAACCAACTGCTCAGGCTGATGGGTAATTCTGATTCGCATTAAAAGCGACAATAATTCTGCCGGAAGTTAGGAGCGGGCCCTGCCCGCGAAAAACTCAAGGAATAGAGGATCGCGGGCATGGCGCGCTCCAACACACATGGTGTGTTTAATGCGAAGAAGTGAAAGGGAAATCATCATGAAAAAATCCATAGTGCAGTTATTGGCCGTGTTGCTGACAGCGGCGTGGGTCGCTGGCGCACATGCCTCGCCACAGTCCGAAGAAGAGGAATTGGCGCTGGCCTATGGCGACAAGTCCTTCGTTACTATCGCCACCGGCTCCCGCCAACCCATCGCGCGAGCGCCATCGGTTGCCACCGTGATCACCGCGGAAGACATCGCAGCCATTGGTGCGGCCGATCTGGATGAGGTACTGGAAACCGTGCCGGGCCTGCATGTGGCTCGTTCCGTATTAGGCTACAACCCGATCTATACCATACGCGGCATCTCTACCCAGTACAATCCGCAGGTGCTGATGTTGGTGAACGGCATACCCATCACCGGTGCGTTCGTCGGCGACCGTTCCCAAATCTGGGCAGGGATGCCGGTGGAGAACATCGCGCGCATCGAGGTGATACGCGGCCCCGGTTCGGCGCTGTACGGTGCGGATGCCTTTTCGGGGGTGATCAACATCATCACCAAGACTGCCGCCGATATCAACGGCACCCAAATCGGCTTGCGCGCCGGCTCGTTCAACAGCCGCGATGCCTGGATGCAATATGGTGGTGCATTGGGCGCTTACGATGCCGCTGCTTACCTTAGGGTGGGCCACACCGATGGCCAGCACCAAATCATCGCTGCGGATGTGTTATCCGGCACACCATTTTCCCTTGCACCGGGGCCGGTCAACCTCGGCTACGATGCGATCGATGGCCGTGTCGACCTGTCGCGCAACAAGTGGCGGTTGCGCGCCGGTTATCAGCAGCGTAGTAACGCAGACACCGGCGCTGGTGTGGCTTCGGCACTGGATCCTGCGGGCAAAAATTATGGCGAGCGCGTCAATACCGACCTGACCTATCAGGATGCGAATTTTGCGCCCAACCTGGACCTGACTGCCCAAGCCAGTTATCTTTACATCACTGAGCAATCCAATCTGACGCTTTTCCCGCCGGGGACCAATTTTGGTTTGGGGGCGTTTCCCAACGGTGTGATCGGTAATCCCTACAAGTGGGAGCGCCACCTGCGTTTCAACCTCTCAGCTGTTTATTCCGGTTTGCAGAGCCACAAACTGCGCTTCGGCGTAGGCACTCAGGGTGACAACCTATACCGCACCCAGGAATCCAGGAATTACAACCTGGTGACTATTCCCGGTATAGGAAACTTCCCGGCGCCACTGCCGGGCGGGGTGACGGAAATGACCGCTGCAGATATTTTTATGACTCCGCACGCCCGCCGCGTGAACTATGTCTACGCTCAAGACGAATGGTCTTTTACACGGGACTGGTACCTGACCGCCGGCGTGCGTCACGACCAGTATTCCGATTTCGGCGGCACTACCAATCCGCGTCTGGCACTGGTATGGGAAACGGCTTACAACCTGACCAGCAAGTTGCTCTATGGCCAAGCTTTCCGCCCGCCGTCATTCGCCGAACTTTACAACATCAACAATCCAGTTGGGTTGGGCAATCCCAACCTCAAGCCGGAAACCAACCAATCAGTGGAACTGGCTTTCGCCTGGCAGGCTGCCAGCACCTTGCAGGCGAATTTGAACCTGTTCCGTTACCAGATGAAAGATATCCTGCGTTTCGTGCAGGACACGAGTACTGGCATTTCTACCGCGCAGAATGCCGGGCAGCAGCACGGTCAGGGTATGGAAGTCGAACTGGTCTGGGATGCGAGCCAAAGCGTGCGGTTGTCAGGCAATTATGCGCAGCAACATTCGATCGATGAGGCAACCAACCAGGATGCGGGTAACGCACCCCGGCATCACGTTTATGCGCGGGCGGACTGGCGCTTTATGCCACGCTGGAGCATGGACACGCAACTCAACTACATTGCCGATCGCAAGCGCGAACCGTTCGATACCCGACCCCCAATCGCCGATTACCACACCGTGGATCTCACGCTGCGCAGCAATAATCAAAGCAACGATTGGGGTATCGCCTTCAAGGTGCTCAACCTGTTCGGTGCCGACGCGCGCGAGCCGTCGCCGGCACCGGGTTTGATTCCCTACGACTTGCCGGTGGATCCGCGAGCTTGGCGCGTCGAGCTGAACCATCAACTCTGATGAGCAATTCCGTTTCTAACTCAATAGTGAAATATCGTAGCTCAACGATGAAACATCGTAGGGTGCGTATAGCACAACCTACATGATTGCTGCCGGATATCCGAAATACTTTTGGCCGGGCACCCGTAGGAGCGGGCCATGCGGGTGCCCGGACAAAAGTTTTTCGTACCCGCGAAAAAATGTTCGCGGGCATGGCCCGCTCCTACAATATGGTCAGAATCGATTGATTTTGCTGTTTGCCGCCATGGTTCTGTTTACACCGCTGGTCTTCACATTACCGGCATGGGCAGCAGGGAAAGATACGATCGCAGTGATCTATCCCGATATCGGTGCGCCTTACCGGGAGATATTTGAGAAAATAATCGAGGGCATTGAAGATAAGGTCGGCACACAAGTGGCGAATTATCCGGTGAGAGATGACACTGATATCGCTGAGCTGAAAGCCAGTCTGCTTCGCCAGAATATCAAGGTGGTGATCGCCCTTGGCCGGCAGGGCATGAAGACGGCGACGGCGCTGAATAAGGGCATCAAGGTGGTGGTGGGTGGCGTGTTGACAGTGCCGGAGAACGAGGCGCGCGGACTGCCGGTGATCAGCTTGACGCCTGATCCTGCATTGTTGTTCGCCCGCATGAAAGCGCTGATGCCGTCGGTGAAGCGCGTGTTCGTCGTCTACGATCCCGGCTACAACGGCTGGCTGCTTGAATTTGCCAAAGTAGCAGCTCGTGCACAGGGGCTGGAATTGGTGGCTTACGAGGCGCACGATCTGCGCAGTGCAGTACACTTCTATCAGGAAATTTTTTCTGGGGCTGACGGACACAGTGATGTGTTATGGTTGCCGCAGGATCCCACCACGGTTGAGGACAGTTCGATTCTGCCCCTTGTTCTGCAGGAATCATGGAATCAGGGCATCGCCGTTTTTTCCAGCAATTTCAGCCACGTCCGGCGTGGCGTGTTGTTTTCGCTTTATCCTGACAATATGGCGCTGGGGAAAAGTCTTGCCGGTTTGGCTCAAGGTATTTTGATCTCGGGTGATTATGGAAAGCATGACATGATGCCCTTGCACGACGTGCAAAGCGCTGTCAACCTGCGTACTGCCAAGCACTTGGGGCTAAATCCAAGTCGTCAGCAGCGCTTTGACATGACATTCCCAGAGTAATAAACGTATTCGACCATGAAAAAAATTCTCAACGAATTTCTCCAAAAATTCACTTTTGAGCGCCAGCTTGGCATTATGGTTACGCTCGGAATTTTTTTTCTGGCATTATTTTCCTCCCTGGTTGGGTCGTGGCAGAGTAACGAACGGGTACGCCTTAACCTGCTTGAGCAGGGCCAGCGCATTACCGAGAATCTGGCCCATCAGAGCGCCTTGGCACTGATTTACGGCTCGGCTGAAAACGCCGCTGAGGCAGTGAAAGCTACCTTGGCTTTCCCGGGCGTGGTCAGTGTGGAGATTCGCGATGTCAATCAGCGCACATTGTTGTCGCGCGGCAGTGCCGACCCCACCAAATTACCCGCTGAAGTCGAGCGAGCCAGTTGGCCGAAGGCCGCAGTCGTTCTCGATGCAGAAAGCCGGAATGCATGGCGCTTTGTAGCACCGGTGTATACACAACCTTCCGCCGAATCGCCATTCGATGTGCAGACTGCCGCCCCCGAGTTGCTCGGCCATGTTTCGGTGGTGATGAGCAAGGCGGCGCTTACTCAGACGACTACGGACATTTTCATCGCCAACATGGCCACGTCATTTTCCTTCGCACTGTTGTTCCTGTTCCTGATCCGTTTCCTGACCAACCGCATGACCCGGCCGCTTAACCAGTTGTCGGCCAGCATGGGGCGTGCCAAGGCGGGTGAATCGGAAGTGCGGGCCGTGCTCAGCGGCCCGAAGGACATCTCCGATATGGCTCATGCATTTAATAGCATGATGGTGGTGCTGGAAGAGCGCGAGGCAGCTTTGAGCGTTGCAGCGATTGCTTTCGAGATCGAGGAAGGCATGATCGTAACGGATCAGGATGAAGTGATCATTCGGGTCAACCGTGTTTTCACGAGCCTGAGCGGCTACAGTGCCGATGAAGCGATCGGCAAAAATCTGAGCATGCTCAAGTTTGATCGCGAGGATGCCGAGTTCTACCCGCGTATGCGGGAAATCCTGCATCGCAACAATTACTGGCAAGGCGAAATCTGGAACCGCCGCAAGAACGGAGAAACATACCCGGAATGGCTGACCATTACTGCTGTTGTCGGTAAAGACGGCAGAATCACGAATTATATTTGTGCGTTTTTTGACATCACCGAACGCAAACAAGCTGAAGAAAAGATTCACAATCTTGCTTTTTACGACCCGCTCTGCCAATTGCCCAACCGGCGGCTGTTGTTTGACCGTCTCCATCAGGCAGTCACAACCAGCGCACGCAACAAGAGCTGCGCCGGTCTCTTGTTTATCGATCTCGATAATTTCAAGATATTGAACGACACCAGAGGCCATGACATCGGCGACCTGCTATTGATCGAGGTGGGCCAGCGCCTGCGAACCTGCATACGTGATAGCGACACTTTGGCGCGTTTGGGCGGGGATGAATTCGTGGTGTTATTGGAGGGGTTAAGCGAAGACAGAACGGAGGCTGCCGTGCAGGCGCGGGGGGTGGGAGAAAAAATGCTCATCGACATTCACCAGCCCTATATGCTCAAAGATATCGAGCATTACAGCACGGCGAGTATAGGCATATCCTTGTTTGCCAATTACAGACAGAATCTTGATGATTTGCTCAAGCAGGCCGACACGGCGATGTACGCGGCAAAAAAGGCCGGGCGGAACACCCTGCGCTTCTTTGATCCGGCAATGCAGGAAGCGCTGGAAATGCGCAGCCAGCTCGAAGCCGGAATGCGCAAGGCATTGCCAAAACATGAATTCAAGCTTTACTACCAGGTGCAGGTTGATAGCATGCAACACCCCATTGGTGCTGAAGCATTAATTCGCTGGGAACATCCAGAGCAAGGCCTGATCAGCCCAGACAAATTCATTCCCGTTGCGGAAGACACCGGGCTGATATTACCTCTCGGCCAGTGGATATTGCAAACGGCTTGTGCACAACTTAAAGAATGGGAAAGCAATCCACTCACCCGCGAATTGACGCTGGCTGTCAACGTCAGTGCGAGGCAGTTCCGTCAACCGAGTTTCGTTGAGCAAGTGAGCAAAGTGATCGAGCAAACCCTTATCAATCCCTCGCGCCTCAAACTTGAATTGACCGAGAGCACGGTGCTCGAAAACGTCGCTGACACAATCATCAAGATGCATGCATTGAAAAAGATTGGTGTGCGCTTCTCCATGGATGATTTTGGTACGGGTTATTCGTCGCTGGCGTATCTGACCCAATTGCCACTCGACCAATTGAAGATCGACCAGTCATTCGTGCGCAACATAGGCACAAAATCCACTGATGCGATGATCATTCAAACCATTATCGGCATGGCCAACAATCTCGGCATTGAAGTGATTGCCGAAGGTGTGGAAACCGATGCCCAACACGATTTCCTCTCGGGTGCAGGATGCTGGTTCTACCAGGGTTATCTGTTTGGCAGACCTGTACCAGTGAAGGAATTTACAGCCTTGCTGACATAGTCAGAACTTACAAGATATCATCGGGCACAGCAACGGGTGGTGAATGAATGCGGTTGACCGGATCTTGTTACCGCCAGTGCAGCCGGGTCTTACCGTAAGTGGTCCACGCTGCGGCCAGCATCCTGCATACGATCTGTATTGCGCTTGATGTCGTTCAGGTCATGATGATGCTGAACATCAGCAGTGCGTGCCTGGCCACTTAACCAAAAATCCCGGCCTGACGATCAGCAAGAAAATCCGGTGCGGGGCCGGGCAATGCCATCAATGGCCGGGATATATCGGAGCGGCAAGTCGAAGCAGTTGCTGGCATCGTAAACCTTATATCGCCAGACTGTAATGGGTAGTTACACCTTGAAACTGTTGCTCAGCGCAACGAGCTGTTCCAGCTTCTTTTTCGCCGCGCCGCTGGCAATCACCTGATCGGCTTTCGCCACGCCGTCTTTCAGTGTGCCGGCCAGACCCGCCACGTAAATTGCCGCACCGGCATTCAATTGCACGATGTCGCGCGGGGCGCCGACTTCGTCATTCAGCACACCCAATAGTTTCTCGCACGCCTCGTCGATGTTGGCAACACGCAGCATATTAAGTGGTGCGGTAGTCAGGCCGAACAAATCTGGATGAACGGTGTATTCGCTGACTGCTCCGTCTTTCAGTTCCGCGATGTAAGTGCCGTCGCTGATCGAGATTTCATCCATGCCATCCGCGCCGTGGACTACCAGCACATGACGGCTGCCAAGTTCGCCGAGCACTTGCGCGAGCTTGGCGGTAAGCGATTGGTGGAACACGCCGAGGACTTGATTTTGTGCACCTGCCGGGTTGGTGAGCGGACCGAGCAGGTTGAACAGGGTTCGCACACCCAGTTCACGGCGCACCGGTGCAGCGTGCTTCATCGCGCTGTGATGATTGGGCGCGAACATGAAACCAATGCCGATTTGATCCACGCATTGTGCGACTTGCTCGGCGGTCATACCCACATTCACGCCGAGCTTTTCCAACACGTCCGCGCTGCCGCAAGTGCTGGAAACCGAGCGTCCACCATGTTTGGCGACCTGTGCCCCGGCAGCCGCAGCGACCAGAGCGCTGGCAGTGGAGATGTTGAAGGTCTGCATGCTGTCCCCGCCGGTGCCGCATGTGTCGATCAGGTGTCCGGTGTGTTTTACTTTCACCTTGGTCGATAACTCGCGCATCACTGCGGCTGCTGCGGCGATTTCGGTGACGGTTTCGCCCTTGGTGCGCAGCGCGATCAATACCGCCGCGATCTGGGCCTGTGTGAGTTGGCCACCCATGATGTGTTCCATCAGTTCGCGCATCTCGGAGAAGGGCAAGTCGTGGCGGTCGATCAGTTGGCTCAATGTTTGCGAATAATTCATCACTTCGTTCCCTTCAAAAAATTCGCCAATATGTCGTGTCCATGTTCGGTGAGTATCGACTCGGGGTGGAACTGCACGCCATGTACTGCCAAGGTCCTGTGGCGCACGCCCATGATCTCGCCGTCGTCGGTCCAAGCCGTTATTTCAAGACAGTCCGGCAGCGTCTCGCGCTCGATCACCAGCGAGTGGTAGCGCGTTGCGGTGAAAGGATTAGGCAGGCCGGTGAATACGCTGGTGTTGTTGTGATGGATCGCCGATGTCTTGCCGTGCATCAACTGTTTGGCGTGGATGATGCGCCCGCCGAACGCCTGGCCGATGCTTTGATGACCGAGACACACGCCGAGCAAAGGAACCTTTCCGGCAAAGTGCCGGATTGTCGCGACCGATATGCCCGCTTCGTTCGGCGTGCACGGGCCGGGCGAAACCACGATGTGCTGCGGGTTCATTTTTTCAATCTGTTCGATGGTGATCTCGTCGTTGCGATGCACCACCACATCCGCACCCAGTTCGGCAAAATACTGCACCAGGTTGTAGGTAAAGGAGTCGTAGTTGTCTATCATTAAAAGCATGTTTGTTCCTATCCTTGATTCTTCGCTCGTATCATACTCAAAGCTACCGCTTCGGCAACCTCGATGCCATCCACCGCTGCAGAAAGGATGCCGCCCGCATAACCCGCGCCTTCGCCGGTCGGATACAGGCCCTTGGTGTTGATGCTCTGCAGATCATCCTTGTTGCGCTTGATGCGGATCGGCGAGGACGTGCGCGTCTCGACGCCGGTCAGCACCGCATCAGCCAGATCGAATCCTTTGATCTGTTTGGCGAAGGCGGGCAGGGCTTCGCGGATCGCTGCGATGGCGTAGTCCGGTAGCGCGGTGGACAGGTCACACAGATGTACACCGGGGGTATAGGACGGCTGCACCGATCCGAATGCGGTCGAAGCTTTGCCCGCGAGAAAATCGCCGACCAGTTGTCCGGGTGCCTGATAGTTATTTCCACCCAATTCATAAGCGCGTGATTCCCATCGGCGCTGAAATTCCATTCCCGCCAGCGGATCACCCGGATAATCCTGATCGGGTGTGATACCGACGACGATGCCGCTGTTGGCGTTGCGCTCGTTGCGCGAATACTGGCTCATGCCGTTGGTGACCACTCGCCCAGGCTCGGAAGTGGCGGCGACCACCGTGCCGCCCGGACACATGCAGAAGCTATAGACCGAGCGCCCGTTGCTGGCGTGATGCACCAGCTTGTAATCCGCGGCACCCAATAAAGGGTTGCCCGCGTTCTTGCCGTAGCGGGCGAGGTCGATCATCGACTGCGGGTGCTCGATGCGGAAGCCGATCGAGAACGGCTTGGCCTCGATATAGATGCCGCGCTTGTGGATCATCTCGAAGGTATCGCGCGCGCTGTGCCCGACAGCCAGCACCAGATGATTCGTCGTGATATGTTCGCCGTTGGCGAGCACCACGCCAGTAACGTGTTTAATGTCATTGGGCCCGTCCGTGATCTCTATGTCATCGACGCGGCTCCCGAAACGTATCTCGCCGCCCAGCGACTGTATCGTCTCGCGCATCTTTTCCACCATGCCAACCAGGCGAAACGTGCCGATATGCGGATGGCTCACATACAAAATTTCTTCCGGTGCGCCGGCCTTGACGAATTCATCCAGCACTTTTCTGCCCAGGTAGCGCGGGTCTTTGATCTGGCTGTACAGCTTGCCGTCTGAGAACGTCCCCGCGCCGCCTTCGCCAAACTGCACGTTGGATTCCGGATTGAGCACGCCCTGTCGCCACAGGCCGAAGGTGTCTTTTGTTCTTTCACGAACGGCTTTGCCGCGTTCCAGGATCAGCGGGCGGAAGCCCATCTGTGCGAGTATCAGTCCCGCGAACAGACCGGCAGGACCCATGCCGATGACTATGGGACGTGAAGACAGATTCTGGGGAGCATGTGCGACGAAATGGTAGCTGGTGTCTGGCGTGATAGTGATGTGCGGCAGCGACACGTTACTGGCGGAGCCAGCCGATTGCGGGAGCTGCCGCTTCGCACCTCCATCTGTACCAGCAGGTTTCACTTCACCTTTTCGGAGGTGCGGATCGTTCTTAAGGCGCGCCAGGATCGCCGCTTCATCGCGCACCGTCACGTCCAGTGTGTAGGTGAACAGGATCGCGTGCGGTTTGCGCGCATCCACACCGCGCTTGAAAACGATGTGGCGGATCAGTTCATCGTCAGCGATACCCAGACGCTTGAGAATCGCAGTCCTGATTTCGCCTTCGGCATGAGCCAGCGGGAGTTTGACTTCGGTAAGCCTGAGCATAACGCTACGGTTCCAAATCGTTGTCCAACCCCGCCAGCACCATCTCCGCTGCGCGCAGCACGGCGCGCGCCTTGTTCAGCGTCTCAATCCATTCGCTTTCGGGTATCGAGTCGGCAACGATGCCCGCCCCGGCTTGCGCGTACAGCATGTTGTCTTTCACCACGGCGGTGCGCAGCGCGATCGCCAGGTCCATGTCGCCGTTGAAACCGAGATAGCCGACCGCACCCGCGTAGATGCCGCGTTTGCTGGGTTCCAGCTCGTCGATGATTTCCATCGCGCGCACTTTTGCGGCGCCCGACACCGTTCCGGCGGGGAAAGTGGCCTTGAGCACGTCCATCGCGTTGTAGCCGGGCTTGAGCCTGGCCTCGACGTTGGAAACGATGTGCATCACATGCGAGTAGCGTTCGATGACCATTTTCTCGGTGAGCTTCACCGTGCCGTTTTGCGCGACGCGGCCGATATCGTTGCGCCCAAGATCGATCAACATCAGGTGCTCGGCCAGTTCCTTCGGATCGGCCAGCAACTCTTGCGCGAGTTCGGCATCTTGTTGTTGCGTTTTGCCGCGCGGACGCGTTCCGGCGATGGGGCGAACGGTGACGGCATCGCCCTCCAACCGCACCAGTATCTCCGGCGACGCACCGACGACGTGGTGATCACCCATATCGTAATAGAACATGTACGGTGACGGGTTGACGCTGCGCAGCGCGCGATACAGCGATAGCGGCGCGGCGGGGAAGGGTTGCGCCATGCGCTGCGACAGCACCACCTGCATGATGTCGCCATCGAAGATGTATTGCTTGGCTTTGACCACCGCGTTCTTGAAAGCCGCTTCGCCGAATTCGGAACGCGCTTCGCCGCCGTGCGCCGGTGGTGCGTGCGGGATATCCACGGGTAGTCTCAAGCGCGTGGTCAGTTCTTGCAAACGATGCTTGGCTTGCGCGTAAGCATCGGCCTGTTCCGGGTTGGCATACACGATGAAAGTGAGTTTGCCGGTGAGGTTGTCCACCACCGCCAGTTGCTCGGTGAGCATCAGCAGGATATCCGGTGTGCCGATAGCGTCCGGTTTGTGGACCTTGGCCAGGCGCGGTTCGATGTAACGTATCGTGTCGTAGCCGAAATAACCCGCCAGCCCGCCGCAGAAGCGCGGCAGATCTGGCAGCGTGGCAACCTTGAAGCGCGTCTGGTATTCCCTGATGAAATCCAGCGGATTCTCGACTTCGTGTGTAGTCTCGGTATGCCTGTTTTCGGTTGAGTGGTGCGACAGCGACACGTTACTGGCGAAGCCAGCCGATTGCGGGAGCTGCCGCTTCGCACCTCCGCCTGTGCCAGCAGATTTCACGCCACTCTGTCGGAGGTGCGTCAGCGTTACCTGTTTGCCGCGCACCGTGATGCGTGTGTCGGCGGGCAGGCCGATGAACGAATAACGCCCGAAGCGTTCGCCCCCCTGTACCGATTCGAGCAGGTAGGAAAACGGTTTGTTGGCGAGTTTGAGATACAGCGACAGCGGCGTGTCCAGATCGGCAAAGCTTTCGCATACCAAGGGAATGCGGTTGTAGCCTTGTTTGGCAAGCGCGTTGAATTCTTGTTCGGTGATGGGGTGCAACATGAAAAACCTCCGGTAACATGTAGGTTGGGTTAGCGGTTTTTGCGTAACCCAACGGGTGTTGTTGGCTGCAATGTTGGGTTACGCGGTGAAGCTGCTAACCCAACCTACAAATGCATATCAGCACCATCGCCAAGCGGCGGTTTCTTTCAGGTAGCGGAGGTTGTTCAGTTTCATGATCAGGCGCGTTTGATAAGCTGCAAAGCGGCAGGCAGATTGTTGATTACCGCGTCCAGGTCCAGCGTTTCCACCGGTTCGCCGTGATTGTAGCCGTAAGGCACGCAGAATACCGGGCAGCCGGCGGCACGCGCGGCAACGGTGTCGTTCAGCGAATCGCCGATCAGCAACAATTTCTGGAGCGGCACGCCAAAGAACTTTGCGGCATGCAACAACTGCATCGGATGCGGCTTTTTCTCCGCCAGTGTGTCGCCGGACAGCACGATCTCGAAATACTTGGCCAGGCCGACTCCCTTCAACAATGGTTCGGTGTAGCATGCCAATTTGTTGGTGATGCAGCCCAGACGAAAACCCGCCGCCTTCATCGCATCCAGCCCTTTGATCACGCCGTCGAAAGGTTTGCTTTGCAACAACAGCACGGTGTAGTGTTTTTCGAAGATCGGCATGGCGTGCTCGTAAAGCGCGGCATCCGGGGTGGCATGCATGTCGCCGGTCAGCGCGCGCTTCACCAGCCAGCTGATGCCGTTGCCGATGTAGCTGGACAACAATTCCTGCGACACCGGCGCGTAATCCATTTCGCGCAGCATGCGGTTGGCCGCTTCGGAAAGCTCGGGCGCGGTGTGCAGCAGCGTGCCATCGAGATCGATGACGATGGCGGAGATGTCAAGCGGGAAATGGACTCGTTGCATTATTGCTTTACCTTTTTATTTACTTTTGACTTTCGCCAGTTCGGCGCGCATTTCGCTGATGACGGTTTCATAACGGTTTTTGTCTTTTTCGTTGCGTTTGCTGAATATTGCGGAACCGGCCACAAAAGTATCCACGCCCGCTTCAGCCACTTCACGAATGTTGGCCGGACCCACGCCGCCGTCGATCTCCAGGCGAATCTTGAGACCAGAAGCGTCGATCATCTTGCGCACTTTGCGCGCCTTGTCCAGCACATGCGGGATGAATTTCTGACCGCCGAAGCCGGGGTTCACCGACATCAGCAACACCATGTCGAGCCTGGGCAGAGTGAATTCCAGTATATCCAGCGGAGTGGCCGGGTTGAACACCAGGCCTGCTTTGCAACCGCTTTCCTTGATCAGGCCGATGGTGCGGTCGATGTGTTCGGAAGCTTCGGGATGAAAGGTGATGTATGTCGCGCCCGCCTTGGCGAAATCGGGAATGATGCGATCCACCGGCTTGACCATCAGATGCACGTCGATCGGAGCGGTCACGCCGTGCTTGCGCAGCGCTTCGCAGACCAAGGGACCTATGGTCAGATTCGGCACATAGTGGTTGTCCATCACATCGAAATGCACTATGTCAGCGCCGGCGGCAAGAACATTGTCAACTTCCTCGCCCAGCTTGGCGAAATTGGCAGAAAGAATACTCGGAGCGATTTGATACATGATGAGTCCTTAAAAAGTAAGTTGGGATGCAAGGTGCGTATTCTATCCGATACTTTACATGGCCGAATACTTTATGAAGCTGGTGGTGTGGTTTAACAAACTCTCGAACGGCGCTGTCACTTTACCGAGGAGACCCGCGAAAACCAGTGTATTTACAGGGCTTCCGTCCTATGTTATCGCGGGCTGCCCACTCCTGTATCAGGCTGAATCTCACCGCAAGCAGCGGCCCCTGATTATCTGGGATGGCCTCAAGGCGTACAGGTCGAAACTGGTAAGGGATTACTTGGACAGCACCGATGGTCATATCCAGATCGATTTTCTGCCGCTGTATTCGCCCGATTTCAACCCGGTCGAATATCTGTGGGCTTGGCTCAAACGTAATGCGTTGGCGAATTTCTGCCCAGGCAACTTCGCCGAGTTGCAGACGACTGCCCGCAACGAGCTCAAAAGTACTCAGCATCGCCCGTATTTCATTGCGGCTTGTTGGAAGCAAGCCGGTTTGTTTTAGTGTCATAAAATATGTAAAGTAGTGCCATGAAATATGTAAAGCTCAATAATTACGATTTTCCCGCTTTGTTCAGGCCTGTCAGGGCCGTTGATGGGGGACAGGAGACGACATGAACGCTATACAGCAGCTTCAGGATCTGGGCCAAAGC